>Ga0105047_10001456_pt1 | contig 42370 bp, 32 predicted proteins | sample MAT04_FD_78384 | JGI IMG/M metagenome (GOLD analysis project Ga0105047, IMG submission 78384) | Freshwater microbial communities from Lake Fryxell liftoff mats and glacier meltwater in Antarctica - MAT-04 (megahit assembly) | ecosystem: Environmental > Aquatic > Freshwater > Ice > Liftoff... | reverse complement strand
TAGCGCCTCGCACCCTGGAGAGGGTAGCGCCTCGCACCCTGGAGAGGGTAGCGCCTCGCACCCTGGAGAGGGTAGGGTGACCGTGGAAGACCCCCTGCCCGCGTTGGAACCCTTGCAGTTCTTTAACGGCTACGGCGGTTTCACCGCGGACGGACGCGAATATGTGATTGAACTGCCCGCCGGCGAAATGACGCCCGCCCCGTGGATTAACGTCATCGGTTATCCAAACTTTGGCTTTATGGTCAGCGAAAGCGGCAGCCAGAGCACCTGGGCGCTGAACAGCGGTGAAAACCGCCTCACCCCCTGGTCCAACGACCCCGTGCGCGACCCAACTGGCGAAGCGCTCTACCTGCGCGATGAAGAGACCGGCGATGTGTGGACCCCCACCCCGCTGCCTGCCGGGGCCAACCAACCCTACCGGGTGACCCACGGTGCGGGGTATACGCGCTTCGAGCACAATTCTCACGGCCTGCGCCAGTGCCTGACGCTCTTCGCCAGCCCGGAAGACCCAATAAAAATAATGCACCTGCGGGTTGAAAACACCTGGAACCACACCCGCCGGGTGACCGCCACCCAGTACGTGGAATGGGTGTTGGGAACAACCCATGCCGCGAACATGCCCTATATCATTCCAGAATATGACGCAACCGAGGCCTGCCTGCTGGCAACCAACCCCTATAGCGCCGAATTTGGAACGCGCACCGCCTTCCTCATCGCCAATAAAACGGCCCACGGACTGACGGCTGACCGCACCGAGTTTCTGGGGCGGGGTGGAACATTTGCCATGCCGGCGGCTCTGCGCCGGATTGGACTGGAAACACGCCTTTCGCCCGGGGAAGACCCCTGTGCGGTGATCCAACTGCATCTGGATCTGCTGCCCGGCGCGGCGGAAGAGATCTACTTTGTGCTGGGGCAAGGGGGCAACAAAGAGCAGGCCCTGGCGCTGGCGCACAAATATCATGAACCCGCTTACGTGGGGGCCGCGTTGGAGCGCACCCACCTATTCTGGAACCGGCTGCTCGATACGGTGCAGGTGCATACCCCCCAACCGGCTACCGATCTCATGCTCAACCACTGGCTGCTCTACCAGAGCCTTTCCTGCCGCATCTGGGGCCGTTCGGCCTTCTACCAGCCCAGCGGGGCCTTTGGTTTCCGCGACCAGTTGCAAGACAGCCTGGCATTGATGGCAATCGACCCGGCCATTTCACGCGGCCAGATTCTCAACGCCGCACAACGCCAGTTCGCCGAGGGCGACGTGATGCACTGGTGGCACCCGCCCTCAGGGCGCGGGGTGCGCACGCGCATCTCAGACGATCTATTGTGGCTGCCCTACGTCACCGCCCTGTACGTCGAAACGACCGGAGACATGAGCCTGCTCGACGAACAAATTCCCTTCCTTAACGCGCCGCCGCTGGGTAAAGATGAAGACGAGCGCTACAACGAATATCCGCAGACGAAAGAAACGTATTCCATCTTCGAACACTGCCAGCGGGCGATTGCCAAAGGCACCACGCGCGGGGCGCACGGCCTGCCGCTGATCGGCACAGGCGATTGGAATGACGGTCTGAACCGGGTAGGGGTGGGCGGCCTGGGCGAAAGTGTCTGGCTGGCCTGGTTCGCCTGCGACGTGCTCGAACGCTTCGCGCAGCTAAGCGACCAGCGCGGAGCGCGCGAAACCGCGCCCCTTTCCTGGGGCGACGACACCCCGATGGTGGACCAAAGCGGTGAGGCGCCGCAAGGTTACCGCGCCCGCGCGCAGGCCTATGCCGCCGCCGTGGAACAAAGTGCATGGGACGGCGCCTGGTACCAGCGGGCCACCTACGATGACGGCACCCCCCTGGGCTCTGGGCGAGAACTGGAATGCCAGATCGACGCCATTGCCCAATCGTGGGCCGTATTGAGCCGCGCGGGCGACCCCGCGCGCAGCCGCCAGGCGATGCAAGCGGTGCTGCAGCGGTTGGTGCTCCCCCAGGACCGCCTGTCGTTGCTTTTCGCCCCGCCTTTCGACCAGACCGAGCACGATCCGGGCTACATCAAAGGCTACCTGCCGGGCATCCGCGAGAACGGCGGACAGTACACCCACGCCGCCATCTGGACGGCCTGGGCCATCGCCCAGTTGGGTGATGGCAAGCAGGCGGGCGAACTCTTCGACATGCTCAACCCCATTTTCCATTCAGACTCAAAGGCGAAGGCGGAAGAATATCACGTTGAGCCCTACGTGATCTGCGCCGATATCTACAGCGCACCGCCCTTCCTGCACCGCGGCGGATGGACCTGGTATACCGGGTCGGCCGCCTGGATGCACCGCCTGGGGCTGACCGCCCTGCTCGGCTTCAAAAAGACCGGCAGCACGCTGCGCATTGACCCGGTGATTCCGCCAGAATGGGACGGGTTTGAGATCCGCTATCAATTCGGGGCCGCCTGCTATCAGATTAAGGTAAGCAACCCCACCCACCTGGCCCAACATGTGCAGATGGTGAAATTGGATGGCAAACTATTGGACGATCAGGCCATTCCCCTGGTAGACGACGGGCAGGAACACCAGGTTGAGGTGCGCATGGGAATGTGATTCGAGAGCGGGTTGCCACTGACGGGCAACCCGCTCTCGACTATTTTTCGGTCGAGTTCAGGCCGTTCTGGCGTACCTTGTAATTGATCTCTTCCAATATCTTGCGATTAAACGCGATCAAATCCGCTACCAGGCCGATCAGCCAGGTCTGAAAGCCCACGATCAGGAACACCGCCCCCACGATCAGCGACTGCACATGCCCGCTGCCGGCATTGGTCAGGTAAAAGTAGAGGAAGCGCCCCAGCAGCAGCAGCCCCATGGCAAACAGCAGCCCGCCGGCGTAGAAAAACACACGCAGCGGGCGGTAGAGGGTGTAGGCGCGCAAAATGGTCACGCTGGAGTTGGCCAGGTAATCGCCAATGCCGCGCATCAGACGCGAGGGCCGGGTGGGCGGATTGGTACGGATGGGGATCGAGAGCACCTTGAAGCGCCGGTCACCCGCCTGGATCAGCGTTTCCAGCGTGTAGGAATATTTGCTCAGCACCATGGTGCGCAGAGCCACCTCGCGCGTCATCGCGCGGAAGCCGCTGGTCACATCCGGCACGTTCAACCCAGACGCGCCCGAAACCACCTGGCTGCCGAGCACCTGCAGCCGGCGCTTGAACGGTGAAAATTCTGCCAGGGTAGCCACGCCGCGGTCACCAACCACCAATTCGGCCTGCCCGCTGAGCAGGGGTTCCACCAGGCGCGGAATATCGTGGGCATTGTACTGGTTGTCGGCGTCGGTGTTCACGATCAGATCCGCGCCCAGCTTTACGCAGGCTTCCAGCCCCGCGGCAAAGCCGCCCGCCAGGCCCACGTGGTGCGTCAGCCGCACAATATGGTCTGCCCCGGCCGCGCGCGCCACGGCCAAGGTCGCATCGCTGCTGCAATCGTCGATCACCAGCACTTCCACAGCGTCTACCCCTGCCATACGGCGCGGCAGCAGGCTGATGGTGTGGGCCAGGGTTTCGGCTTCGTTGTAACAGGGGATCTGGATGATCAGTTTCATCAACGCTGCGCTCGTCTGCAAATTTTTTGCGCTGCCGGCAAGCCGGCGCGACTTTGGGTAAGGGGGGTTTTCCGCATGCCCTAACTATACAATGGTCTGGCGCGCGGGTCAATCAATCGGCGCGCCAGAGCCAGGAGTACAGGACGAGCACGCCCCTCAGCCCAATAATCGTTATTATGTGTCAGTGCGTGGATCAGCGCCCCATTACAGGCAGGTCGGCCTCGGCTGCCTGAATGGCGCGCCGCCGGGCCAGCAAACCTTCGGCGGAGAAAATGGCCAGCGCCACCCAGATAATGCCAAAACCGATCATACGATCGCGGGTAAACGGCTCGCCGTACAGCAGCACGCCGGTAAGAAACTGCAGGGTGGGCGCGATATACTGCAGCAGCCCCAGGGTAGAAAGCGGCACCTGACGCGCGCCACTGGCAAACAGCAGCAGCGGCACGGCGGTGACGCCGCCCAACAAGACCAACAAAATGCTCACGCCGGGGCCGGCATGGCCGAATACGCCCACCCCGCTGGCCTCTTCATAGATCAGGTAAGCCGTGGCCGGGATCAGCATCAGCGAGGTTTCCAACATCAGGCCGTGCAGCGAACCCAGCGGGGCCACTTTTTTCACCAGCCCGTAAAAGCCAAAGGTGAAGGCCAGCGCCAGGGCGATCGTGGGCAGCGAGCCCACGCTGAAGGTAAGGTAAGCCACCCCCAGCGCGGCCAGCGCCACCGGCACCCATTGAGCCGAGCGCAGCCGTTCACGCAAAAAGATCATGCCCAACAGCACATTCACCAGGGGATTAATAAAGTAGCCCAGGCTGGTTTCCACCACAAACCCGGCCTTCACCGCGTAGATGTAGATCAGCCAGTTCGCGGCCAGCAGCGTGGCCGCGCCCAGGTAGATGAGCACGGTGCGCCGGTTGAGATTGGCGCGCAGCGCGTTATACTCGTGGCGGAACGCCACGATGGCCACCAATAGCAAAAATGACCATACCACGCGGTGAGCCGTGGTTTGCAAAGCAGGCACATCATAAATCAGCTTGAAATAGACCGGCAAAAAACCCCACAGCACATAAGCCATTGCTGCGGGTAGAATCCCTTTACTCATGCTTGAACCTTTCGCGTAAACAGTAAGGCCTTATCATACCAGATGTGGCGGAAGTTGGGGAGTGCGGGGCAAACCAGGCAGCCGGTATGTGCCTTAATTCCTAATCCGATTGTTAACTTCTTCACAATAGAAACGGCGCGAATGTTGTTATAATGAATGCCAGATTGCGGCCCACCCCACCCACTTCAGCAGGTACGCCGCGCACCCCTACTTTCCAACCTTAAACATGGATTAACGTTATGGATTTAAAGAAAATTCGACAAGATTTTCCACTGCTGCAAGCTGGTTCAGGGCAAAAAAGCTACATTTATTTCGATAACGCCTGCCAGAGCCTGCGTCCCAAACCGGTATTAGAAGCCATTAACCAATATTACCTCAAGTCTTCGGCCTGCAGCGGGCGCAGCATGCACCAACTCAGCGCAGAAGTGACCCGCGGCTGCGACCAGGCCCGCGGGCAACTGGCCAAATTTTTGGGCGCGGCGCGCAAAGAAGAGGTGGTTTTCACCCGCAACACCACCGAGGGCATCAACCTGGTGGCCCACGCGCTCAGTTGGCAACCCGGTGATGAGGTGATCATCTCCGACAAAGAGCACAACTCCAACCTCATTCCGTGGCAAACCCTGGCGAAAAAGCAGGGGGTGGTGGTCAAAATCGTGCCCTCCCGGCCCGATAACACCTTTGATTTGCCCGCGTTTGAAAAGCTGCTGACGAAGCGCGTGCGCCTGGTGGCACTGGGGTATACCTCCAACCTGGATGGCGCCACCATCCCGGCGGCCGAGGTGGTAAAAAAGGCCCACCAAAACGGCGCGCTGGTGCTGCTGGATGCCGCGCAGACCGCCCCGCACCTCAAGCTGAATGTCAAGGCGCTGGATGTCGATTTTCTGGCGCTTTCGGGCCACAAAATGCTGGGACCCAGCGGCATGGGGGTGCTCTACGGCAAATACCAGTTGCTCGAGCAGCTCGAGCCGTTCATGGTGGGCGGCGATACGGTGGCCAGCTCCACCTACACCACCTGCGAGTTCCTGCCGCCGCCGGAAAAATTTGAGGCCGGCCTACAGGATTACGCCGGCATTTTGGGGCTGGGCGCGGCGGCCAAATACCTGATGGATGTGGGCTTTGATGCCATTCAGAAGCAGGAGACCCTGCTCAATGAAGCCATCACCGCCGAAATTATCAGCCTGCCCAACCTCAAGCTGATCGGCCCGGCCGACCCCAAACTGCGCGGTGGCATTGTGGCCTTCTCGATCGAAGGCATCGATTCTCACCGCATTGCCCTGATGCTCGATCAAATGGGCAACATCGCGGTGCGTTCCGGGCAGCACTGTGTGCATTCGTGGTTTCATGCGCACCATCTGGCTGGTTCGGTGCGCGCTTCGGTTTATTTCTATAATACGTTGGAAGAAGTCGCGGTCTTTGTGAGCCACTTAAAGAAAATTAGAAAGGTACTTTAACCCGATGTTTTGTGTCATTGCGCTCGTGGTGCTGTCTATTTTAGGTATTTTTAGCGCTTCCAACCGCCAGTTGGCCAAAGAAGCGCTCGATTGCGTGCTGCGGCGGGTCACCCTGCGCCCGTGCAACACCGGCTTTGACGAGAAAATGAAGGCCAAAATTTTGGGGGTGGTGATCATTCGCTCGGAAGGCGCCGCCAGCTTTTTGAACCACAATTTCGAGCGCCTGGCCTGGGTGTTCTTCCTCGCCACGATCATCAGCCTGTTCTGGACGGTGCGCGGCTTCTACCTGTTTTATGTCACCGGCAGTTGCAACGGGCTGAATGATTCGAGTTTCTGCGTGTTTGACCCCAAGGGCGAAAACAGCCAGTTCAGTTCTACCGGCCCCGGCTGCGCGGTCAGCGACAACCCAATTAAGGATGTTACCCTGACGAATGTGGATATGACCGGCTGGCCGGTGTTGGGCACGAATGGCACCGATAAGATCGTGATGGTTGGCTGTTACGCCTGCGATTACACCCGCAAGGTCTACCCCGAAATTCGCGAGCTGGTCAAGAAATACAACGTGCAGTTTACCTTTGTAGATTTTCCGGTCAAAGAAAAATCCGATTACCTGTCGAAGGTGGGTTATTGCGTGTACCAGGCGGACCAGGATAAATTCTGGCCGCTTACCGATAAGCTGTTTGCGGCGGATAAGCCCAACCTGGAGAACACCACTTATGTCGATGGGCTGCTCTCTGGCCTGGGACTGGACCCGCTGAAGATTAACGCCTGTGTGGCCGAGCCGCAGACCCAAACGGTGGTTGACGCACAGTTGCATGAGGTGCGCAATACCAATTTTCCGGGCACGCCCACCCTGTTTGTGAACGGTGAGGCGGCGGTGGGGCCCCGGCCCTACCGGGTCTACGCCATCATGCTGCGGGGTCTGTTTTACTGGCTGCAGTAGCAGCCACTCAACCCGGTTATGAGCGCGGCGCCCCTGCTGGCTACCAAGTTGTTTGCCCCGCAACCCGGGCCAAAACGGGTGCTGCGGCCGCGGCTTTTGGCCCGCCTGGAGCGCTGCCGCGAGCCCGGGCGGCGACTGGCCCTGATTTGCGCGCCGGCCGGGTACGGCAAAACCACCCTGGCCGGCGAATGGGTGCAAACCCAGCCGGGACTCATCGCCTGGCTTTCGCTCGACCCCCACGATAACGATCCCAACCAGTTTCTGGCTTACCTGGTGGCGGCTCTGCGCCTGGCGCGGCCCGGTTTTGGGCGCGCGCCCGAAGCCTATCTGCAGGCACTGGAAGCCGCCGCGCTCCAGCCGGCGCTGGCCGAGTTAATCAACGACCTGACCGGGCTGGACGAGCCGGTGCTGCTGGTGCTGGATGATTATCAATCCATCACCCTGCCGGCCATCCACGAGGGCCTGGGTTTTCTGCTCGACCACCTGCCGCCGCAGGTGCGCCTGGCGCTGGTGACGCGCACCGACCCACCGCTGCCGCTGCACCGCTACCGGGCGCGCGCCCAGATGGTGGAACTGCGCGCCGAGGATTTGCGTTTTTCAACGGACGAAACCACCGAATTCTTTGCGCGGGCGGCCGGGCTGAACCTGCAGCCGGCCGAACTGGCTGTGCTCGACGAGCGCATCGAGGGTTGGGCGGCCGGGATCCAGATGGCGGCGCTCTCGTTCGAACGCCAGCCGGATGTTTCTCGCTTTATTCAATCCCTGGGCGGCAGCCGGCGTTATATTCTCGATTACCTGGCGGAAGAGGTGCTCAACAGCCAGCCAGAAGAACTGCGCCATTTTCTGCTGCAAATCTCAATTCTCGAGCGCTTCTGCGCCGCGTTGTGTGACACGGTCACCGGCGGTCCGGCCGGCAGCAGCGCGCGGCACCTGGCCAGCATCGAACGCCAGAACTTGTTCCTGGTGCCGCTGGATGCCGAAGGCCGCTGGTACCGTTTTCATCACCTCTTTGCCGGTTTGCTGCGCGTGCGTCTCAAACAACCCGGTTCTGACCTGGGGCCAGAGCAAGCGCTGGTACTGCAGCAGCGCGCCTCGCTCTGGCTGGAAGCCAACGGTTTCCTGCGCGAGGCCATTCACCATGCCCTGGAGGCAGGCGATTACGAACGTGCCGCCGACCTGGTGGAAGGTAGCACGGTGGCGCTGTTGGGGCGGGGCGAACTGCACGCCCTGTTGAGTTGGATTGAGGTGCTGCCCGCGGAAACCATCGAGCGCCGGCCCTGGCTGTGCCTGGCCCAGGCCTGGACGCTGGGGTTTAACGGCCGTGCTGAAGAGGCCGCGCGCCGCTTGCACCAGGCCCAGGCCGGCCTGCAAAACGGGGCGGAGCTTGCTGAAGCGGCGCGCCGGCAGCTGACCCACGAAATCTTCGCGGTGCGCATGCTGGTGACGGTCTCGGCGGGGCGGCCTGCGGACGCGGCCGAATTGGAAGAGGCCAGCCGGGCGGCCCCGCTGCCGGGCGGCCAGTTTGCGCAGAGCGTGATCTGCTGGGCCTGGGGCTACGTGTGCCGCTCTGCCGGCCGGCTGGATGAAGCCGCCGCCGCCTTTGAAAAGGTGATGCAGATTGGCCGTGCACTCGAAAACCAGTGGACTTTCAGCGTGGGTGCGGTGGATTACGCCACCATCCTGCGCCAGCGCGGCCGTCTGCGCCAGGCCGTTCAGGTTTACCGCCAGGGGTTAGAGCAGGTGCTCAGCCGCACCGCCTACGCCCCCGGGTTTATCGGCCGCATGGAGTCGCTGCTGGGCGTGATCCTGTGCGAACAAAATGAGCTGGCTGAGGCCCACCGCCTGATCGAGGCCAGCCTGGAACATAACCGCTGGTGGCGCAACCCCAATCACGATACCCACGCCTGGCTGGCGCGCGCCGCGCTGGCACAGGCTGAAGGCGATTTGCCCGGCATGCGCGCGGCATTGGAAGCAGCCCGCCTGGTGACGGCCCAATTTGAGGTGGTTGCGCTGCTGCGCAGCGGCCTGGAGAGCCTGTGGGTGCAGTACTGGCTGGCCAGCGCAGACCAGCCCGCCGCGGCGCAGTGGGCCACGGCCCACGCCGCTGCCGCCGCGCCAGATGCCGCGCTGGTGGGCGAGGCGCTGGAGATCGAGCGCCTGGCGCTGGCGCGGATTTGGGCCGCTGCCGGGCAAAAACCGGCCGCGCTGCGCCTGCTGAAACTTCAGGCGGAACTGGCCCGGGCGAGTGGGCGCATCGGCCCCCTGATCGAGACCCTGGTGCTGCAGGCCCTGGCCGGCGAAGATTTCGCTGAAGCCCAGGCGGCGCTGGGCCAGGCGCTGGCCCTGGCGGCACCGGAAGGGTATATGCGCGTTTTTGTCAACCTGGGCCAGCCCATGCTGGCACTGCTCGCCGCCCGTGCGCAGGAACCGGATGGCTATGTGCGCGCGCTGCTGGCGGCTTTCCCAGTCGCAGCGGCGCCTGCTTCCCCACAGCCCGCCGGTCCGGCCGGGCCGCTCAGCGCGCGCGAACTGGGCGTACTGGGCTGCCTGGCCCAAGGGCTGACCAACCCGCAGATCGGCGCGCGCCTGTTTATTGCCACCGGCACGGTGAAAGCTCACACCGCGGCCATTTTCCGCAAACTGGATGTGGCCAATCGCACCGAGGCGGTGGCCCGCGCCAATGACCTGGGGCTGCTCTAAACCCACCCGGTTTATTCCGCACAGTCTGAAATAAACCCATATAGTAGCCAACCGGCAGATGCGGTTGGCCGCTGTTTTTCCTATACTGGGATCTGAAAGTGAGGAACAGACATGACCGTGACCCAGTATGAGATTTGCATCCAGGAAATACTCGACGAACGCTTTGCCAGCTGGTTCGCCGGGCTGGAAATATGCCCCTGCGCGGTCCAAGGCACCCTGTTGCGCGGGCCGTTGGCCGATAAGGCTGCCCTGCACGGCCTGCTGAACCAGATGTACGCGCTCAACCTGACCCTGGTTTCTCTGCGGCAGCTGCCAAACGACGCGCCGCGTGAAACCCCCACCGCTTTGACCCCCAAGGCAGGAAAGTAAAGCATGAATCCCAGTCTCATTCGCACCCTGATCGCAATATTCTTCATCGCGCATGGCCTGATACACACTGCCCTGACCATCGCCCCTCCAGCCAATGCCACCACTCCGCGCATGGCCTATTGGCCGGCCCTGTGGCACACTGACACCGATCCGGCCTGGCTGGCCGTAAAGCTCGGCCTGAACGTGGGCTTCATCCGCCTGGCGGGAACGCTGCTGGTGGTGGGCGCCGCGCTGAGTTTCCTGCTGACCGCGCTCGGCCTGTTGGGCGTGCCCGGCCTTAACGTGATCTGGCAGCCGCTCGGTTTCGCCGCCGGGTTGTGCTCGCTGCTGTGTTTTGTCTTCTTCTGGCATCCCTGGTTTGTGGCAGGCGCCGCCCTCAGCGCCGCCTCGCTGGCGCTGATCGTCTGGCAGTGGCCAGCCGCCTTGTTCGTCACCCGTTAGATTAATTGAGATCGTAGGAGCAGAGCATGAAACGCAGTCTTCTGATCGGTTGTGGCATTCTGGCCCCCCTTCTTTATATCGGCACCACCCTGTTTGGCGCCGCCATCCGACCTGGCTACAGCCACATCGCCATGGCCATCAGCGAACTCACCGCCAGCGGCGCCCCCCATAAGGAAATTCTCGACCCGCTCTTCGCGCTGTATAACCTTCTGCAAATCTTGTTCGGCATCGGCCTGTTCAACCTGGCTCAGTCCGGGTTTGGCCAGAAGCGCACCGGCAAGATTGGGGCAGCAATCCTGGTGATGGTTGGCGCGGCTGGACTGCTGATGTACTTCTTCCCGCAAGAACCCGGCGGCACCACCGTCACCCTGGGCGGCACCCTGCACATCGTGCTGGCAGGCATCATGTCGTTTGGCACCATGGGCGCCATCGTACTGACCGGCCTTTGGGCAAAAAATGAGCCCGGCGGGCAGCGCTTTTGGATCTATTCGTTGATTTCGTTCGGGGTCGTGTTCCTCTCCGGTGGACTTTCGGCGGTGCTGATGGCCAACAGCGCTCCCTTTTTTGGGGCCGTCGAGCGGGTGACGATTGGCGCATTTGAAGCATGGCTGCTGGTAACCGGGCTGAAATTGCGAGCCGCCTGAAGCCCGCATTCGGCTCTTTTTCCCCCTTGACATTAACGTTGCGTCATGGTTTATACTGGGCGCATGTTCACGGTAAAACAACTTTCCAGGCGGGGCGCAAAACCGCTTGAGCCCTCAGTGCGGGCGTGTTTTGCGAAAGATCAGCTCGGTCACATCTGGCAGCACGTAGCCGGGTAAGGCGCCAACCTGAACATAGCCGCGGCGCTGGTAAAAGCGCTGCGCGCCCCCGTTAAAATCTGATACCAGTAGGAACACATCTTTTGTTTTTGTAAACATGCGGTTCTCGGCTTCATCCATCAGGGCCTCGCCAATGCCCTGGCCCTGGTGGGTGGGGTCGACGCCGATCAGCATGATATAGCCGCTGCGGAAGAACGCCCCCTTTTCCACATACCAAACAAAACCAGTTGGCTCAGCGCCGATTTGGGCGGACTCACTCGCCGTCAGCAGGGGGGCATGTTGCGCCAGGCCGTCCGCCAGGCGCTGCGTGGCGCTCTCCAGGGTGATGCCGTAGCGCTGCCAGAGCGGGTTTTCCGCCATAATCCGGGCGCAGCCCGGTACATCTGCGCTGGTGAAGGGCCGAATGATCATTTTTGCTTCTTCACCAATGCGCGCAGGCGCGGGTCCAGCACATCGCGCAGGCCGTCGCCCAGCAAGTTAAACCCCAGAATACCGCCCATAATGGCCAAACCGGGGGCAATCGCCATCCATGGCGCCAGTTCCATCAGCTTGCGGCTGTCGGAGAGCATCAGCCCCCACGAAGGCGCCGGGGGCATTGTGCCCAGGCCCAGGAAACTGAGCGAGGCCTCGGTCAAAATAGCCCAGGAGAGCGCCAGGCTGGCCTGCACGATGGTGGGCGTCAGTGAATTGGGCAGGATATGCTGCAACACCAGGCGTACCTTGCCGGCGCCCAGCGAACGAGTGGCTTCAATATATTCCATTTCTTTAATTTGCAGCACCGAGCCGCGCGCCACCCGCGCGAAAATGGGCAGGTAGACGATTGAGATCGCCAAAATGGTGTTCGAATCACCGGGGCCGAGCGCGGCAGAAATGGAGAGAGCCAGCAGAATGGCCGGAAACGCAAAAATCAGGTCCATCAGGCGCATCAGCACCGTTTCTACCCAGCCGCCCAGAAAGCCGGAAAGAATACCCGCCAGCGTGCCCAGCACCCCAGAGACGGCCACCGAAATCAGCGCCACGCGCAGCGAATTGGTGGCGCCGTGCATCAGGCGGCTGAGAATATCGCGGCCAAACTCGTCGGTACCCAGCACATAGCTGCCGCCGCCCGGCGGCTGCAGGCGGTCTTTGGTGTGCATCTCTTCCGGGGCAAAGGGCGCAATCAGGCCGGCAGCCAGCGCCACAAACAGGTAGAGCGCCACAATCACCAGTCCCAGCGTGCCGGTGCGGTGGCGCAGCAGCCGGCCCAGGGTGGTTTTTTGAAAATTCCGGTTATTCATAGCGAATGCGAGGGTTGACATAGGCATAAGCGATATCGGTCAGCAAATTAACCAGCACGAAGATGATGGCGATAAAGACAATCGTGCCCTGCGCCAGGGCGTAATCGCGCTGGCTGATGGCGCTGAGCAGCAGCCGCCCCATGCCGGGCATGGCAAAGACCTCTTCTACAATCACCGCCCCGCCAAACAAATACCCCATCTGGAAACCCACCAGGGTAATGATCGGGATCAGCGTATTGCGCAGGCAGTGCTTCAAAATCACCACGGTCTCGGTGTTGCCTTTGGCGCGCGCGGTTTGGGCATATTCTTTGTTAAGCTCTTCCAGCAGCGAGCTGCGCACGGTACGCATCACCGCCGCGCTGAATGCAAAACCCAGCGTGATCGCCGGGAAAATCATCTGTTTTAAGTTGGTCAGCGGGTCGACCACAAAATCCACGTAATCGCCGGAGTTGGGTAAAATGCCCAGGTAGACCGACAGCACAAAAATAATCAGGGTGCCCATCCAGAAGTTGGGCAGCGACATGCCCACCAGCGCCAGCAGCCTCCCGAACAGATCGAGGGCCGAATCGCGCTTCACCGCCGAAAGAATGCCAATCGGCAGGCCAATCAGCAGGGCGATGATCATCGCCAGCATTGTCATTTCAAAAGTCAACGGAAAACGGCTGAGAATTTCCGAAAGCACGGGCGTGCCGGCCCGCACAGAAAGCCCCAGGTTACCTTGCAGGGCATTGCCCAACCAGAGAAAATACTGCTCCGGCAGGGATTTATCCAGGCCGTAATAAGCCCGCAGCGAGGCGGCCTGGGTTTCGGTCAGTTTATACTGCGTCCCGATCATAGCCGAGATCGTATCCCCCGGAATCAGGCGCATGATCAGGAAAATGATAATGGAAATCCCCAGAATGGTGGGGATGGCAGCCAGCAGGCGTTTAATAATATAGTTGCGCATGGGGAGTGTAAGACCTGGCAGGTCTCGCGGCCTGCCAGGTCTCTTTCCTTACGGAAAACAGTTGAATTACTTGCTGAGCCAGGTTTCCTTGAGGGAAGTGTTGGCTCCATTGGAGAGCGGGTAGAAACCCTTGACATAAGACTGGGTGACGCGGTATTCGTAGCCCACATACAGCCAGACCCACGGCGCGGATTCGATCAACTTGGTCTGCACCTGGTCATAGATCTTCTTGCGGGCTACCGGGTCCACCGTGGCCATGCCGTCAGCCAGCAGCTTGTCGATATCGGGGCTGGAGAAGGCCGCGACCTTGTTCAGGTTGCCGGTGCTCATCCAGTAGCGGTTGAACATCACACCCGGGTCGGGGTTGCCGCCGTTCAGGGCAACCGCCGCGTCAAAATCACCCTTGAGCCAGCGGTCCACATACACGCCCAACTCCAGCGATTCGATCTTGGCAGTCACGCCGATGGCCTTCAACTGGGACTGAATGTTCTGGGCTTCCGCCATGGCCGTGGGGGGTTCACTCGAGGCGGCGATGATGGTGAAAGACATATCCTTCACGCCGGCGTCGGTCAGCAGTTGCTTGGCCTTGGCCGCATCCTTCTTGGCGCAGAAGGTGGTCGAGAGATCGAGCTGGTAGTAAGGCGGGGTGGCGGGGCCGGTCAGCGCGCCTTCACCCAGAGATGCCGTGTCGAGCACCTGCTGGCGGTCGATGGCGCAGGAGAGCGCCTGGCGCACCTTCTGGTCCTTGAAGACCGGGCGGGTGGCGTTGAGCTGCAGCACATGGTAGGCCAGAGCAGTGGCGCGCTGGATGACGAGCTTGCTGTTGCTGGCACCGGCGGTGATGGCGACGCGCGGGTCGTTGATCAGGCCCCAATCCAGGGTTCCGGCGCGCAGGCCGGCCAGGATGGAGGCTTCATCCGGAATGGTGCGGAATTCGATGCCGTCGAGGTAGGGCAGGCCGGTAACCCAGTAATCCTTGTTGGCGTCCAGGAGCAGGGTCTTGTCGGGGTCCCACTTATTGAGCTTGAAGGGGCCGGTGCCGACCACGGTTTTGCCAGGGTCGCCGCCGCCGTCCACCAGCTTCTTGCTGATGATAGAGGCGTTAGCGGTGGTCATGGAAGCCAGCAGGGCGGCGTTGGCATCCTTGAGCTTGAAGACCACGGTGTTGGCATCCGGGGCCTCAATCGAGGTGATGCCGGTAAAGTTGGAGCGCGCGGCAGCGGCGGTCTTCTCATCCAGGATGCGCTCGAAAGAGAACTTGACATCGGCCGAGGTGAACACATCACCGTTGTGGAACTTGACGTTCTTACGCAGCGCCATGGTGAGGGTCTTGCCATCTTCGCTGTACTTCCACGATTCGGCCAGGCTGGGGACCACATTCATGTTCTTATCCAGCGTGACCAGGGTATCGAAAAGCAGTTCCATTACGCGGAAGGAGGCGAAGGCGGTTTGCTTGTGCGGGTCGAGGCCCGTGGCATCGGCAGCGCGGGCGGCAATCAGTACGCCACCTTTCTTGGGGGCAGCCGTCGGCGCGGCCGTGGCAGTGACTACCACCGGCACCTGAACGGTTTCTTTGACAGTTTCTTTGACCTGAACGGTCTCTTTAACCTGAACCGTTTCTTTAACGGTGATTTTCTCCGGTGTGGGCGTGGCGGCCGGAGCGCAGGCGGCCAGGAGCATCGACAGGACGATGACCAGGCTGAGCAGGGTGAATAAACGTTTCATACTTTCCTCCTTAAACTGGAACGACAGGGGTTGTAAGACAACGATATTATAGCGCAGCAATCCAATATTGTGTTCGAACCCGCCTCGGGCGCACCCCGGGTGTTCAGAGGCGAGAAGGGGGAGAAAACAAGAGGTTTGGGGATATTTTGCCCCATGATTAAAATGTTGCTTTGGGCCGGGAGCGGGTGTAAGATTAAGGCTGGTCGTTTTAGAAAGTCCGCCACCCCCTGCTCCCCTGCTCCCCTGCTCCCCTGCGGGAGCACGAAGCGTGCGGGAGCACGAAGCGCGCGGGAGCACGAAGCGCGCGGGAGCACGAAGCGTGCGGGAGCACGAAGCGCGCGGGAGCACGAAGCGTGCGGGAGCACGAAGCGCGCGGGAGCACGAAGCGCGCCGGGGACGTCGACACCCCACATGCCCCTTCGGGCACCCGAAGCGGGAGGGTGCGCCGAAGCGGCGAGGCGCCGCCCCAAAAAATCTGTGGAGAATGGAAAACTAAATGAAAGTACTTGGAATGATGTCCGGCACATCTGCCGACGGCATAGACGCCGTAATTGTCGAATTCGCGGGTCAGCCGCCCACCCTGCAGTGGCGCCTGATCCGGCACGCGCACATCCCCTTTGCCGCCGAGCTGCAGGCCGAGATCTTCGCCTGCTTTGACCCCAAAACCAGCGGCGTGGACCGCCTGTGCGCATTGAATTTTGCCCTGGGGCGGGCTTATGCAGAAGCCGCGCTGCAGGTGATTGCCGAAACCGGCCTGGAACCGCAAGACATTGACCTGGTGGGCAATCACGGCCAGTCGGTCTGGCATATCCCATCCGGGCCGCAGGCCTCCACCTTGCAAATTGGCGAGGCCGCACTGATCGCCGAACTGACCGGCATCACCACCCTCTCCAACTTTCGCGCGCGCGATATGGCCGCCGGCGGGCAGGGCGCGCCTTTGGTCAGTTATATCGATACCCTGCTCTTTTCGCACCCCAGCGCCAGCCGCGTATTGCAGAATATCGGCGGGATCGCCAACGGCACCTACCTGCCCGGCGCGGCCGGGCGGGATCGCGGCGAGCAGCCCTTCGCCTTTGATACCGGCCCCGGCAACATGCTGATCGACGATGCCATGCGGCGCATCAGCGGCGGGCGGCAGCAGTTTGACGAAAGCGGGCAGACCGCCGCGCGCGGCCGGGTGGACGCAGACCTGTTGGGGCGCTGGATCGCGGCCGAACCCTATTTCCGGCTGCCGCCGCCCAAGACCACCGGGCGCGAGTTATTCGGCGGGCAGTACGGTGCGCGCCTGTGGGCTGAAGCCCAGGCACTCGGGCTGAGCGATGAAGATTACACCGCCACCGTCACCGCTTTCACCGCGCGCAGCATCGCCGCCGCATATCGCGGGTTTATGCCCGAAATGCCCGATGAAGTGATCGTCAGCGGCGGCGGGGCTTATAACCCCACCCTGCTACGCATGCTGGCAGCCGAGGCCGCCCCAGCCCAGGTGATCGTGATCGACGAACTGGGCATGCCCTCCGACGCCAAAGAGGCGCTGGCCTTTGCCGTGCTGGCCTATGAAACCTGGCACAACCGCCCCGGCAACCTGCCTTCGGCCACTGGCGCGCGCCGGCCGGTGGTGCTGGGCAGCATCACCCCTGGCGCAAACTACCGCCCCCCGTCGGCTCCCCTGCGGGAGCACTAGGCAGGGCGCCGAAGCGTCGGCGAAGCGCGGACGTCGACCCCCCAGGGGTGCGCCGAAGCGGCAAGGCACCACCGGTAGAAGACCGCTTCCTTTTTATTGTAACTCCTTTGTAACCGCACTGTAACGCCGGCCTGCTATCGTAGCATGGCACATTACTGTGCGGTTTTGCATTGCTGGTAGCAGATAATGATCGGGCCTTCGCTGCCCCAGTGGCCCCTTACCCATAAAATCCTTTCTTTTACTCTGTTCAGGAGAATATGCCATGCGTCTGAAGGATAAAGTGACCTTGATCACCGGCGGCGCTGCCGGCATCGGTAAAGCCACCGCTGAAGCGTTTGCCCGCGAGGGCGCGGTCGTGATTATTTGCGATATGAACGAAGAAGCCGGCAATGCCCTGCTGCCCGCCCTCGGCCCGCAGGCCAGCTTCTACAAGGTGAATGTCGCCGATCGGCAGGCCGTGCAGGCCTGGATCGACGCGGTGCTGGTGAAATTTGGCCGCATCGATGTGCTGGTCAACAACGCCGGCATTACCCGCGACGCGCAAATGGTCAGCGTCAAGGACGGCGCACTGGTCAAGCAGATGGAAGAAGCCGCGTTCGACGCGGTGATTTCGGTCAACCTGAAGGGCGTTTTCAACTGCGCGCAGGCTGTCACCCCGGCGATGATCCGCCAGGGCGCCGGGGTCATCCTCAATATCTCCTCAGTGGTGGCGCTCTACGGCAACTTTGGTCAGAGCAACTATGTGGCCACCAAAGCGGCCGTGATCGGCCTGACCAAGACCTGGGCGCGCGAACTGGGCCGCAAGGGCATTCGCGTCAACGCGGTAGCCCCCGGCTTCATCGGCACCGAAATGGTGCAGAAGATGCCCGAAAAAGTGCTCGACGACATGAAATCGAAAATTCCACTAGGCCGCCTGGGCGACCCCGCCGATATCGCCAACACCCTGGTCTGGCTGGCTTCGACCGAAGCCGCCTATGTGCACGGCGCTGTGATCTCGGTCGACGGCGGGATTGTGCTGGGAACGTAACCAGAACCGGATATTCTCTTCTTTTTGGAGTAAAAATGTCGCGCTACGCCACCATTATTTCCACCGGCAGCTACCTGCCACCCATTGAACGCCCAAATTCCGAAATGGCCGCCCGCTTTGGCGAAGTGATCGGCAAATTTCAGGCTTCTTCCGGTATCGCCACCCGCTTTTATGCGCCCGACAGTTGGGTCACCTCAGACCTGGCCGTCGAAGCCGCCAAAGCCGCCCTGCAAGATGCCGGCCTCAAGCCCGAAGACCTGGACCTGATTATTCTGGGCACCGACAGCCCCGATTACATCACCCCCGCCACGTCGGTGGTGGTGCAGCACAAGCTGGGCGCGGTGAAAGCCGGCACCTTCGATATCGCCTGCGCCTGCGCCTCCTTCCCCACCGGCCTCAACCTGGCCGCCGGGCTGATTGCCACCAACCCGCACCTCAAATATGTGCTGGTGATCGGCGCCTACATGATGCACAAGCTCTCCGATTACCAGAATGATTTGATGTCGTTCTTCTACGGCGACGGCGCCGGCGCGGCCATTCTGACCGCCGACAGCAAACCGGGCTTTGTCTCTTCCTGCTTCTTCGCAGACGGCTCGTACCACCGCCACTGGGGCATTTACTCCGGCGGCACCGCCGAGCCGGCCAGCGTTGAAGCGGTGCAGGCCGGGCGCACCCAGGTGAAACTGGTGCAGCCCTTCCCGGCCACGGTCAATAATGAAGGCTGGGTGCTGCGCATGCGCGAGCTGGCCCAAAACGGCAATTTTGACCTGCAGGATGTGGATCTGGCCATCTACACCCAGGTGCGCCTGAACACCATCAAACTGGTTCAGGAAACCCTGGGGCTGCCTTTTGAAAAAGCTCACTGGATTATGGATAAGTGGGGCTACACCGGCTCGGCCTGCCTGCCGATGTGCTTCGACGATGCCCGCAAGGCCGGCCGGTTGCACTCCGGCGACCTGGTTACCTTTGTGGGTTCCGGTGTGGGCTACAACCAGGCCGGGGCCGCTTTCATTATGCCCTAGTGGGCGGTTTTGGAACCCGCCCGTACGTGAAACCCGCCCATACAGTGGGCAGTACCGCTGCGGGAGCCCTCGACAGGGCGCCGAAGCGTCGGCGAAGCGCGGAGGAATATTCATGGACCCAAAAGAGTTATATCAACAAAAACTGCGCTCCATTCCCGAGGCCGTGGCGCTGGTGCAGTCGCGCCAGACGATCGGTGTGGCCATGGCCGCCTCTGAACCGGCCGGCCTGCTGACCGAGCTTGGCCATCACCGCGACCGCCTGCAAGACGTGCATGTATGGTTATGCCTGCCGCTGCGCAGCTACGATTTTGTGCAGGATCCCTCTATGGCGGGGCATTTCTTCATTGAAAACTGGTTTTACGGCGCGCCGGACCGCAAAGTGCATGCCCAGGGGCGCATGTCGTACCTGCCCAACAACCTGCACCAGGCGGCTACCAGCAAGTTGTTTGCCGTCCAGAATCACGTCAATATCTTCTGGGGCACCGCCACCCCGCCCGACAGCCGCGGTTACATGTCGCTCTCGCTGGGCCTGGTGATCGAAAAACAGTTGATCGAAGCCGCCGACCTGGTTGTGCTGGAGATTAACGAAAACCTGCCCTGGACCCTGGGCGACACCCAGATCCATATTTCCGAGGTGGATTGGGTGGTGGAAAACCACATTCCACTGGCCGAACTGCCCCCCGCCCCACCCAGCGAGGCCGAGCAGGCCATCGGCGGGCACATCGCGGGTCTGATTGAGGATGGTTCCACCCTGCAACTGGGGATTGGCGGCATTCCCAATGCCATCGCGGCCTTCCTCACCGACCGGCGCGATCTGGGCATCCACACCGAAATGTTCACCGATGGTATGGTGGACCTGTATGAGGCGGGGATTGTCACCAACCGCTGCAAGACACTCTGGAAGGGCAAAATGGTCGGCGCCTTTGCCCTGGGCACGCAAAAGCTCTACCGCTTCATGCACAACAACCTGGGTGTAGAGTTTCAACAGGGGCGCATCACCAACGACCCGGCGGTGATTGGGCGCAACCATAAAATGATCAGCATCAACACCGCCCTGCAGGTGGATATCTTCGGTCAGGTGTGCTCGCAGTCGATCGGTTCCCGCCATTTTAGCGGCACCGGCGGGCAACTGGATACGCACCGCGGCGCCCAGCTTTCGCCGGGCGGGCGCGGTATTATTTGCCTGCGTTCCACCGCCAAAGACGGCGCCATCTCCACCATCGTGCCTGTGCTTTCCGAAGGCGCGGAGGTCACCATCCCCTGCCAGGAACTGGATACCGTGGTGACCGAGTTTGGCGTAGCGGAGCTGCGCGGTCTCTCGGTGCGCGACCGCGCCGCGGCGCTGATCCGCATCGCCCACCCCTCGTTCCGTGATTGGCTGCGCAGTGAGGTCGAACGGCTGGGCATCGTTCCACGCCTGGTGCTGCCGGGCGTGACGCTTCATTAAGAAAAAGCGTTTAACCGCGAAGGCGCGAAGAACGCAAAGAAAACTTTTTTTAATATCTGGCGCCCTTGGCGCCTTTGCGGTGCATATCTTCTAATCTTATAAACAGGAGGAATTGCGATGGAAATGCCTCAGCCTTTAGCGGGAGTAACCTCCCACATGGTGAAAACCCCCCGCCTGACCCAGCACGTGCTGCGCAGTGGGCCGGTAAACGGTGTTCCCGTGATTTTCTTGCACGGCAACTTCTCTGCGGCGCTGTATTGGGAAGAAACCATGCTGGCCCTGCCCGCCGGTTTCCAGGGGCTGGCGCCCGATCTACGTGGCTACGGCTGGACCGAGGATGTGCTGGTGGATGCCACGGGCGGCATGCGCGATTGGACCGCCGACTTGCTGGAACTGATGGACGCGTTGCGAATACCCAAAGCGCACTTTGTGGGCTGGTCGATAGGCGCCGGAATTGTGTATGACCTGATCGCCGGGCACGCCACACGGGTGCTTTCGGCCACCCTGGTAGACCCTGTGCCCACCTACGGCTTCGGCGGCACCAAAGGCCCCGAAGGAACCCCCTGCTTCCCCGATTTTGCCGGTTCGGGCGGTGGGTTGGTGAACCCGACCTTTGTGCAGCAGATCATGGCGGGCGACCGCGGCAGCGCCGACCCCAACTCACCACGCAATATCATCAACACCTTCTACTTTGTGCCGCCCTTCCGGGCCGCCCGCGAAGAAGACTTTCTGACTGCGGCGCTGATGGAAAAGATGGGCACAGAGCGCTACCCCGGCAATTTTGTCCCTTCGGCCAACTGGCCCAATGTGGCCCCCGGCGACAAAGGCCCTCTCAACGCGGCTTCCGCCCGTTATATGGCCGGTCTAACCGAAGCATTCGTCGCGGCGGCGGGCAAACCGCCGGTGTTATGGCTGCACAGCACCGCCGACATGATCGTGTCCGACAATTCCATGTTTGATATTGGCGCCCTGGGCAAGCTGGGCTATGTGCCCGGCTGGCCCGGCGATGAGATCTACCCGCCGCAGCCGATGGTGACGCAAATGCGGCATGTGCTGACGCGCTATGCTGCCGCCGGTGGCAGTTTTACCGAGCATAGGATCGAGAACGCGGCGCACTCACCGCACATTGAAAAACCCGCCGAATTTGGCGCGCTCTTTCACAATTTCCTGATGACTGCCGGAAAATAGACCCTGAGATAGGAGAAGCACGATGCCTCAACGAAAACTTGGACGCGGGGTGGCGCTGGTCGGCGCCGGTATGAGCAAGTTCGGCGCCTTCAAAGGCAAATCCAGCCGCGATCTGTTTGTCGATGCCTATCAGGAAACCCTGGCTTCGGTCGATAAAGGCTTTGACCCGCTTGCGATCGAAGCGCTGTACGTGGGCAACTATTCCAGCGACCTGTTTGAGGCGCAGGGGCACACCGCCCCCATTCTGGCCGAATGGACGGGCCTGCTGCCCCGGCCCGCCACCCGTGTGGAAGGAGCCTGCGCCAGCGCCAGCCTGGCACTGCGCCAGGGCATTATCGCCATCGCCTCGGGCCTCTACGATATGGTGCTGGTGGGCGGCGTGGAAAAGATGACCGACCTGCCAACCGAAAAGGTGACCGACACCCTGGCCACCGCCGGAGATGCGCTGTATGAGATCCCGGCCGGGTTTACCTTTCCCGGGTTTTATGCCGCCATGGCCACCGCTTATATGCACGAATACGGGGCCAGCCCCGAAACCTTGATGAAGGTGGGCTTTAAGAACCATGAGAACGGCGCCCTTAATGAAAAAGCCCAGTTTGGCCAGCGCATCGCCGATATCATGGAATCGCGCAAGGCCGGCGCGCTGAAAAAGGGCCGCCCGGTGCCCACCTGGGCCAATGAAATGGATTTCCTGCACGACAGCAGCGTGAACCCCTTCATTGCCTGGCCGCTGCGCCTGTTTGACTGCTCGCCGGTTTCCGATGGGGCGGCAGCGCTGCTGCTGGTCAGTGAAGAGCTGGCCCGCAACTTCTCAGACAAGCCGCTGTATGTTGCCGGCAGCGGGCACGCCAGCGACGGCGCGCTGCACGGCCGCACCACGCTCACCAGCCTGCCCGCGGTGCGCCATGCTGCCCGCCAGGCGTATGAGATGGCCGGCGTCACCCCGGCTGACATCGATATTGCCGAAGTTCACGACTGCTTTACCATAGCCGAACTGCTGGCGGTGGAAGATCTGGGCTTTTTTGCCCCGGGACAGGCCTGGAAGGCAGCCGAAGATGGCAGCATGGCTCGCTCCGGAGCCAAGCCGATCAACACCTCGGGTGGCCTCAAATCCAAGGGGCATCCGGTGGGCGCTTCGGGCATTGGACAGGTGATCGAGATCTGGAAACAACTGCGCTGTGAAGCAGGGGCGCGCCAGGTGAATGAGAACCTGCGACTGGGCCTCACGCACAACGTGGGCGGCACCGGGCAGACCGGCGTGGTGCACATTTTTGAACGGAGGTAAGCCATGGAAACCAAAGAATTTACCGCGACTTCGTTTTACGAGTTTCTGGCCGGCCATAAATTGATGGGCACCCGCTGCAGTTGTGATGACGCGGTTTTTCTACCGCCGCGCGCCTACTGCCCGCACTGTGTGAAACAGAGCATGGAGTGGCTGGAGTTCAGCGGCAAGGGTAAACTGCTCACCTTCACGGTGGTCTATATCGGCCCGGCCGCGATGATCGCCGCCGGTTTCGACCGCAAGAACCCCTACTGCGTGGGCATTGTGGAACTGGCCGAGGGCCCGCGCATCAGCGCCATGCTGACCGGGGTGAACCCCTTGCAGCCTGAAAGCATTGCCTTGGGCAGCCCGGTGAGCCTGGATGTTCAGGAACTGGGACCGGAAGGCGCCAAAAAATCGGTGCTGGCCTTTCGCATGGATTAATGTTCGGGCACACCCTTAGAAACTGAGAGGCACTTCTCACCATGGTCTTTGCATCTTTTCAGCAGCGTCCCATCCAAATTGGGGCTCACGAAAGTTTCAGTAAAACCATTACTGAATCGGATGTCGCGACCTTTGCCGGGCTGGTGGGCGACTTTAATCCCCAACACGTCGATGCTGAATATGCCCGCCGCAGCCGTTTGGGCCGCCGCACCGCCCACGGCATTCTGGCGGGCGGGCTGATTTCTGCCGTCATCAACACCCGGCTGCCCGGGCCGGGCAGCACCTGGCTTAGCCAGCAGCTCGAGTTTCTGGCACCCATCTTCATCGGAGACACACTCACCGCCCGGGTGGAGGTGGTCGCATGGGAGCCAGAACGCCGATTGCTGACTCTCAAAACCGACTGTACCAACCAGGATGACCGCCAGGTGGTAGCCGGGCAGGTCACATTGATCCTGCCGGAAGCTGCGGATCCGGCTCGATAGAACGCGGCGGCACCCGCTAATGAGAGAGATGGATTTTGAACAGCGTTCATTTACACCAAAGGAGGTAACGCAAAATATCAACTGGCAATCTGTGCAAGCCACCTACCCATCTAATTTCCGAAACTGGTTATCTCTTAATCCTTGAGGAGAAGTATCATGAAAACGATGTCTAAGTTCGTAACCCTGTTGGTGCTGTTCAGCGTATTGCTCAGCGCCTGTGTCACGGCGGCCACTCCCACGCCCGCCGCCACCCAACCGCCCGCGCCGACCACCGCGCCCACCAAACCTCCCGAGCCCACCAAGGCGCCGGAAGCCACAAAAGCCCCTGAGGCCACCAAGACGGCTGCCACGACCGCCCCCACCGCGGCTGCGCTGGGCAAAGTCCTGAAGATCGGCATGCTCGCGACCAAGACCGGCGCAGTCGCCTACTACGGCATCGCCCAGGAACGCGGTTTCAACCTTGGTCTCGAGTACGCCTCGAAAGGCCAGAAGGATGCCCAGGGCCGCTTTATCATCGCCGGCCGCCCGGTGGAAGTGATCGTGCGCGATACCGAAGGCAATCCCGATAAGGCAGTCTCGATGGCGCGCGAACTGATTGAGAAAGACGGTGTCGAACTCCTGCAGGGACCAACCCTCTCAGGCGAAGCTACCGCTGTGACCAACCTGGCCAAGGAATACAAGATGATCATGATGGTCGATCCCGCTGCGGCGGCATCGATCACGGGCGCCAGCTTCAACCCCTACGTCTTCCGCACCTCGCGCACCAGCTACGATGACACTCTCGTGATTGCCAAGTACCTGGTCGAAAATGTGGGCAAAAACTTTGCCAGCATCGCCGTTGACACCGCCTTCGGCAAATCTGGCGGCGCCGCGCTCAAGTTCGCCGTGGAAAAATACGGTGGCAAAGTAGTCGCCGACATCTACGTCCCGGCCGACACCAAGGACTTCACCCCCTTCATCCAGAAGGCGATGGATTCCAAGGCTGAAAACCTGTTCCTCACCTGGGCCGGCACCGGCTACGTGACCCTCTTCCAGCAGCTCAGCGATCTGGGCGCTACCAAGAAGATGAAAGTTGCCACAGGTTTTGGGGATAACCCCACCTTCACCTCCGTCTTCGGGCAGGCAGTTGCCGCCATCGGCCAGATCGGCCTGAGCGTCTACCACTACACCCTCCCCAAGAATGCAGTCAATGATTTCCTGGTGAAGCGCTACCTCGAGCTCTACAAAGAACCGCCGGATCTGTTCTCGCCCGGTGGCATGTCCTCGGCAATTGCCCTCGCGGCAGCGCTCGAAAAAACCAAAGGCGTTACGACCGGCGATGAGATGATCAAAGCGCTCGAAGGCCTCAAGTTCGACGGCCCCAAGGGCACGTACTACATCCGCCCCGAAGATCACGTCTGCCTGCAGCCGATGTTCGTTGCCAAGCTGGTCAACCTCGACCCGCATAAGGGCGCCGACGGCACGGTCAAGTATGACTGGTTCGAGAAAGTTTACGAATCCAAGTACGATGAACTCGGCATCCCTTGCACGCTGGAGAAGGATTTCGCCAGCCGCTGCGGCAGCCTGCCGAAGCCTTAAACCAATCGATGGATCCGGCGGCGCATGCGCCGCCGGATCCCCCAGACCAAGGTTTCAAACCGGTCGTGAATTTTGGCGGCGTGCGCTGCCAAAATTCACGACATTCTGAACTTGCTGAGGCCCCTGATGGATCCTATCCTTGAGACAAAAAATCTCCGCAAAGAGTTTGGTGGGTTGGTGGCGGTGGATGATGTGAGCATCCAGATCCAGCCGCAGACCCTCCATTCCATCATCGGTCCCAATGGGGCCGGAAAAACGACCCTATTTAACCTGCTGAGTGGGGTTTTTCCACCCACCCGCGGTAAAGTCATTTTCAAAGGGCAGGAGATCACCCATCTGCCGCCGCACCGCATGGCCCACCTGGGGATTGGGCGCTCTTTCCAGATCACCAACATCTTCCCCAACCTGACAGTGCTTGAAAATATTCGCATGGCGGCCCAGGCCATGGGCAGGGATAATTACAAGCTCTTTCACCAGGCAGATCGATTGACAGGCTACACCCAAAAAGCCGAAGGCGTGATTCGGCAGGTCAGCCTGGGAGGCCGGGAGGCCGTTCTGGCACGCGCTCTGCCGCACGGCGACAAGCGCAAGCTGGAACTGGGCATCATGCTCGCCAGTGACCCCGAACTGCTGCTGCTGGACGAGCCCACCGCGGGCATGTCTTCGGAGCAGGTTCCGGCCTTACTCGAAATTATCCGCTCCATCATGGCCATTGGCAATAAGACAATTATCCTGGTGGAGCACCGCATGGATATGGTGATGAGCATTTCCGACCGCATCACGGTCATGCATTTAGGCAATGTGCTGGCCGAGGGCACCCCGCGCGAAATCGCCGGCAACCATACCGTGCAAAGCGCCTACCTGGGCGCGCTGTACGGCGACCTGTCTGGACAGAAGGAGGGCAGCGGTGAGTAATATTCTCGAAGTGGAGCAGATCCACACCTTCATTGGGCAGTTCCATATTCTTGAAGGCGTCTCGCTGCAGGTCAAACGCGACCGGATCACCGTGATGCTGGGCCGCAACGGCGCCGGTAAGACCACGACCTTGAAATCCATTCTCGGACTGACGCCGCCCCGCCTCGGCCGCGTTGTGTTCGATGGCAAGGAAATTAACGGCTACCATTCCTACGATATCGCCGCGATGGGCATCGGTTTTGTGCCCGAGCATCGTGCCATCTTCCGTAACCTGTCGGTGGCCGAGAACCTCAAGATCGCCGAGCGTAAAAAAGGCGACCTGGATCAGAAAGCCGAATTCATTTTCGGCCTGTTTCCCGACCTTAAGCGCCTGATCAAGCTGCCCGGCGACCACCTATCCGGCGGGCAACAGCAGATGCTGGCGGTAGCCCGCGCGCTGGTAGCCGACAACAAGCTGCTCCTGATCGATGAGCCCAGCGAGGGTCTGGCGCCGGTGCTGATCGAGCAGATGATGGAGGCCATTCGGGTGCTGAGCGCTTCCACCACCATCCTGCTGGTGGAGCAGAACTTTATCATGGCCAGTAAGCTGGCCCACGATTATTATATTATCGACGATGGCAAGACCGTCCATTCAGGCGCGATGGCTGACCTGGTTCAAGATGAAGACCTGATCCATCGCTATCTGGGCACGGCCGTGATTCCCCATGGAGAAAAGAAGCTATGATCGTCCCCAAGCTTTTACGCATCAACCGTACCGCCTGGAACGTGATGATTTTTGTGATCGTGGCCCTGGTGGCCAGCTTTTTGCTGATGGGTCAGGAATCATTCGTCCGCACCGCCCTCTCCGGCCTGACACTCGGCTCGCTATATTTCATGGTCGCCGCCGGCCTGACGCTGATCTTTGGCCTGATGGACGTGCTCAATTTTGCGCACGGCGCCATGTTCATGCTGGGGGCCTACCTGGGCTGGCAGTTTTACACTAACCCCAGTTTCATCTTTGCGATTGCCCCGTTAATTGCGGCCGGGGCGTGCGGCCTGATTGCCAGCTATCTGCTGCGCCCGGTGGTGATGAAGTGGCGGATTCCCCCCCTCTGGCAGGAGCGCCTGCCGATCCTCTTCATTCTGCTCGGGGTTGGCATCGCCCTCTTCGGCTGCTGGGGCTTTGATTTTCTCAATCTTTCGAACACTGCCATGGTGGTACTGGCCATGGGTGTGGGTCCGCTCTCCGAGATCAAGATCCAGGAGCCGCTGACCGCCTTTGGGCTGCGCATGGTGCTCGTCTTCTTGGGCGGCCTGGTGGCAGCGGTCGGGAGCGCCCGGCCGGGGGACCCGAATCAGGTGGTGAACCCCAAAGAAACCCGCCGGGCCCGGATTCTATTTGGGGCAGTGGCTGCCCTGACCGTTTTCCTGCTGTTGGGACGCGAGACCCTGCCGGTTGCCATTTTACAGATGGATGCCAATCTGCGCTTTGGGCTGGCGGTGGTCGCCGGCGCCCTGGCTGGGGGCGGCCTGGGCGCGGTGATCGAGGTTGTGCTCATCCGCCCGCTCTACATCCGCCCGATCTACCAGGTGATGGTTACACTGGGGCTGGCCTACGTGCTGCGCGAGTTGGTCATGGTGCTCTGGAAGCCGGTGGCTTACCAGATGTCTCGCCCGCCGCTCTTTGCCCAGCCAGGCGAAGCCGCCAATATTCTGGAATGGTTCCAGAAGGGCAGCAGCACGCTGGATATCTTCGGAGTCACCTTTCCGACATACCGCCTGTTTATCATCCTCCTCGGGATCATTATGCTGGTCGTGCTCAGCCTGACCATCGGCTATTCGCGCCTGGGGATGATCATCCGGGCCGGGGTGCAGGATCGTGAAATGGTCGAGGCGCTCGGGATCAATGTCCGCCAGGTGTTCACCCTGGTCTTCGTCATCGGCGCCGGCCTGGCTGCGCTGGGCGGGATTGGCGCGGCGCCCTTTATGCCAATTGAGTCGACCATGGGCGACTTGTTCCAACTGCAGGCTTTTATCTGCGTGGTGATTGGCGGGATGGGCAGTTTTAATGGCGCGGCAGTTGGGGCGCTGCTGCTGGGCCTGGCGCGCGCATTTGGCGATTACCTGGCGCTCAGTTTTGGCATGTCCCCGGCCATTGCCGAAGCCTCCACTGTCATCCTTATGGCTGTCGTCCTGCTGGTACGCCCGGCGGGCCTGTTCGGACGCAAGGAGTAGACCATGAACCTCACTCAAACCACTCCTGGCGCGGGTTGGCTGGCGCGCCTGGGTCTGTTTATCCAAAAAGAATGGGGCATGCTGGCGGCATTAGCCCTGCTGATGCTGTTCCCCTTCCTGTTTGGGGCAATCTCCGGCACTTCCGCCATCGCTGGGCCGGCCAAATTCTGGCAGGGCCTGCTGATTATGTTCTTCATCATGGCGGTTTACGCCATGAGCTATGATCTGTTGATGGGCTACATCGGCATCCTCTCGTTTGGCCAGGCGGCTTTCTTTGGCAGCGGCGCTTACGGGATGGGACTGTTTCTCAAACATATCGCCCCAGGGATAAAATCTGCCTATGTCGTCTCCTTCCCTCTCCTGGGCGATATCACCGATTTTATTTTGCTGATCCTGGGCTTCCTGGTGGCAATGCTGGCTGCCGCCGTAATGGGGTTGTTTTTCAGCGTGCTCTCGGCGCGCGTCAAGGGCGTTTACTTCGCCATGATTACCCTGGCCGCGGCCGAAGCGGTGTATATGATCTCTAAAGCTTCCGATCTGCTGCAGTGGACCGGCGCGGATGAAGGCCTGCAGGGTTACCACATTCCAGACTTCATCAATCCCACCCAGAACCGGCTGCTGTTCTACTTCCTGGCGTTGGCTTTCATGGTGGCCACCTACCTGGTGCTGCAGCGAATTGTCAACTCCCCCACCGGGCGCATCTTCCAGGCAATTCGCGAAAACGAGAGCCGGATGCGCATGATCGGCTACAACCCGGTCATCTACCGCTCACTGGCGTTTGTCATCTCCAGCATGGTGGCCGGCCTTGCGGGGGCCTGGTATGCCCTCTGGAACCTTTCGGTTTCGCCCAGCACTGCCACCTCGACCCTGGTGACGATCAACGCCCTGATCATGACCATTATGGGTGGCGCCGGCACGCTGATCGGGCCGATTGTCGGCGCCGGGCTGATGCAGGTGATCGGGCAGTTCTTTGACCAATGGTTCGGCCCGCGCTGGCCGCTGGTGTTTGGCCTGGTGTTCATCGGCCTGGTGCTGTTTTTACCCTACGGCATTGTGGGCACCTGGCGCCAGAAAAAAGCCGGCATCCAAAACGGCTGGGCGCGGCTGCTCAGCCTGCTGAAAAAATAAAAGCAGGGTATGGTTATAAAAGCCGGGCGGTCGTGCAATCGACCGCCCGGCTTGCTGATTGGCCTTATTCTCCCACGGCGGTGCGGTTGCGCCCGGCCTGTTTGGCGGCGTACAGGGCCTGATCCACGCGCGTCAGCAGGTCCGCCAGGTTTTGCGTTTCTGGTGTCAGCCCCACCACCCCCAGGCTGGCCGTCACCTGCACTATTTTGCCCCCATCGCCCGCATCCGTTTCTGCCGGTACCACCATTTGCTCCACGATTTGCCGCAAACGCTCTGCCACCTGCGCCGCGCTCGCCAGGTCCGTCTCTGGCAGCAGCAGGATAAATTCCTCGCCGCCGTAGCGTATCACCAGATCTACATTGCGTACTAACGTGTGGCAGCAGTTGGCCAACGCGCGGAGAACGCGGTCGCCAGTGGGATGGCCAAAGCTATCGTTTACCCGCTTGAAATAATCGATATCGAGCATTACCACTGAAAGTGCGTGCTGAAAACGCAGCGCCCGTTCCACTTCCCGTTCGCCCAATTGAAACAAACCGCGCCGGTTAAACAGACCGGTCAGCGCATCGGTGATGGCCAACTCCTCGACCTCGGCATACAGGCGCGCATTTTCAATGGCGAAAGCCGCCTGGTCAACAAAAGCGCGCAGGCGGTCAGCATCGCGCGCGGTGAAGGCATTGGGTGTAGCACTGTCGAGGCTCAAAAACCCGATGGTTTGACCCTTGATCGTGATCGGCATAGCAAGATTGGCCCGAATCCAGGCCGTCAATGGCGTGACGATCCAACCCGCATACAACCCGGTATCAGCAATGAGAACTGGCACGCCGGTGGCCTGCATCTCACGCAAATTGCGCATCTGGGAAATCGGAAATTCAATCTCCTTCATCTGTGCCGCATGATCGCTATCCCGCGTATTGCGATAGCGCACCAGACGCGCGCATTGAGCCGCGGCATCGAGCAGCATAATGCCCATAGCATCGGCATTGTGCGGCACCACCCGCTGCACATTATCCAGAATCCGGTCCAGCAGGTCGTCAAACTTGAGGGTGGAGTTTAACATAGCAGCCGTATCGCGCAAGGCTTCTGCCAGCGCGCGCTGTTCACTTTCGGCGGCTTCAATGTGTTTGCGCTCACTGATGTTGTGGAGCTGGACCACGTAATAATCCACAGTGCCACCTGGTTTTCGGACACACCCCACCGACAGATTGGTCCAAATCACCCCCCCATCTTTGCGGATGAAACGTTTTTCCATTGAGTAGTTGTCGATTTCACCCACCCTCACGCGGTTGAATTGGGTCAGGTTGGCTTCCAGATCGTCAGGGTGGGTCAGTTCGACCCAGGTCAGTCCAGTCAATTCTTTTTCGGAATAGCCCAGCATCGTGCACAGGCCATCGCTGACCTCCAGCCAGCCTTTTTCTGGTGATGAAAGCGCACTGCCGATCAGCGGCAGTTCAAAGTAACTGCGGAAGCGCTCATTGCTCTCGCGCAGGTCTTCCTCCGCCCGCTTCCGTTCGAGGATATCCGTTTCCAATTCGGCAAACAGCCGGCGATTGACCAGCAGGACTAAGGCAAAGGTCAGTGCGATGAGCAACATCTGGTAAGTCATGATGACCAGAGTGTTGTACAGATCCGATTGGAAAACGTTGTTGCTCACTGGCATTGCCAGATCGATAAAAATGCGGGCCGCACTCGCCAGTACATAGGCGCAAAAAATCCAGGCCAACCCGCGCGTGGCCGGCCGCATTTCGGCCGGCACACGTCGCAGCAGCAGCCAGGCGATTTGCAAGCAAATCACGATCACTCCCACGGAAAAGTTAAGATTGCACGCCGGCAGGCTGGGTTGCACAAATGTAAAATAAGTGTGAACCAAAACATACACCCCCACCAGGATATAGTTGTGGCGTTGCGAACTCTTTTTCCCGAAATACGCTTCCAGACCGATGTACAGGATCAGCGTTCCAACCACACTCAACGGCAAACCAAAAAAAATGGGGGTAAAATTTAGCAGCGTGTCTTGCAGTAAAACCAGCAGCACCGCCACAAATTGTAAAACATAGTCCGCCAGCCAGAAACTCAGCTCCGGAGACCGTTTGCGGTTCTGTAACCATAATAAACCCATCACAATCGCGCAAATCGCTGTGGTGATGATGTAACTGACAAATATCATGCGTAGATCGAGCGGGTTCATGCGCTCAGGTGCTCCATCAGGGCCTGCGTTTCGGGAGAAGGTTTCACATCCAGCTCCTCGGCCAACACCGCCGTGCAGCGGTTATACACTGCCTGCAGTTGAGCCCGACTGCCCTGGGCAGCATACGCGCGCATCATCAGGCGGTAGGCTACCTCCCACGAGCGGTCACGTTCCAACATTTTGCCGGCCACCTGGATCACCTCATCATAGGCTCCCGCGAACAGGCGCTGATCCGCCAGGCGCTCAGCGCCTGCCAGATAAACCTGGCGCAGGCGCTCGCGCTCGGCCTCGGCCCAATCTTCGCCCAGGCAGTCGGCCAGGTAATCGTCTTCATACATGGCCAGTGCCCGGCGCAGATCATCGAGCTGCGGCGAACGGGCGGCACGCTCAAAATGATCGGCATCCAACAGCAAACAGGCCCGCGGGTTGAGGGTGTACGCATTTTCGCGCCGGATAACAAAAAACGGTGCGGCTCCGCTGGGCCGGGCGGGTTCCAGGGCGCGGTTGAGCGCGTTGAGCGCCACCTTAAAATTCTGCGTGGCCGCCTCCGGGTCGAGATGCGGCCAGAGGCGGTCTACCATCTGCTCACGCGCCAGCCACTGCCCGCGCTGGGTGAGCAGGTATTGAAACAACTGTCGCGCCTTCTCGCGCTGCCAGTCACGCGGGATGATAGGCTGGGCTCCGCGCCAAACCTCAAAAGTGCCCAGGGTGCGCACCACCAGCGAAAAGCCGGGATGGTAATCCAACCCACCCAGTCCCATCTGTCCCAGCAGTTCGCCCAGGTAGGCCGGGTCCAGGCCATCTCCCTGCGGCTCCCCTGCGGGAGCACGAAGCGCGGACGTCGACACCCCATATGCCCCTTCGGGCACCCGAAGCGGGAGGGTGCGCCGAAGCGGCGAGTCGCCGCGGCGCTGCGCTTCCACCAGCAGCGGCAGGGCGGCCTGGTCATCCCTCAGCCCCAGGTGGGTGCAGCGGGTGAGCAGGTATTCATAACCGTGCTGGCGCACCACCGGCAGCAGTACCGCCAGGGCATCCAGCGCGCCGGCGGCGTCGCCCTCCCACCAGGCACCCAGGGCCAGCCAGAAAGTGGCCGCGCTCCAACCGAAACTATCGCCCACCGCTGCCAGGCCGGCGCGCGCGGTTTCCAACCAGGCCCGGGCCGGGCCGGTTTGCCCGGCGATAACCAGCGAGGCGCCCAACGCGGTGCGGATCAGGTTGGCAAACCACAGGTCGCCGGCCTGTTCGGCAATTTCGATGGCCTGCTGCGCGTAGCGTGTGGCCGCCGCCAGGTCGCCCTGGTAGCCAGCCAGTCGGCATAAGCCCCACAGCGGCTCCACCTGCACCCGCGTCACTTTAAATGGCCGCACCAACTCGATCGATTTAAGATAGGCTGCCTCTGCCTGGCGCTGATTGGACGCCATCCAGGGCAGCGCCAGGCCAAGCTGCAGCGCGTGCCCGCTGCGCATCAGCGCCACCGCTTCAACAAAGGGCGATTCGAGGCGCTTGCCAATGGCCAGCCCTTCGCGGGCATAGTGTTCGGCCAGGCGGCCCTCGCCCTGCATGATGCACACCAGGGAAAGCAGCAGCGGTGTTTCACGGTGAAAACGCTGCGGACGCGCCACAGACGAGGCGCTGTCTTCAATATGGGCCTCCAGCAGGCGTTGGGCCTCGCGCAGCCGCCCGGTGCGCAGCATGGTGCGCGCATCCAGATAAAAGTCGGCGGGATCCGCCTCGGCCCGCAGCAGGTTGGCCTCCTGGTGCAGGGCTTCGGCCTGGGCGGGCTGGCCCAGGTTGAGCTGATTTTCAGCCAACTGTTCCAACAGCGCCGCCACTTCAGCGGGGTAAACCTGCGGCTCAAGCAAGCGCAGGGCTTCTTCCAGCAGGCTGTTGGCTTTGAGCGGGCGAATGGTATCCAGGTAGACCTGAGCCTGGCTGCGCAGCGCCCGGCTGCGCCCCAGCAGGTCACCCTTGCTGGTAAAGAACCCTTCGGCAGCCTGATAGGCGGCGATGGCTTCATCAAATTGGGCGCGCAGCCGCAGCACATCGCCCAATAGCAGGCGCAGACCGGGGTGGCCTTCGGCCAATCCCCCTGCGGGGACGTCGAACCGCCGCCCCCCTATGGGGACGTCGAAGCGCCGCCCGGCGGCGGGCAGTTGGCCAGCCCAACTGGTGATGGTGTCGAGCCGGCCCACCTGCAGCAGGGCCGGGCCCAGCACTTCCATCTGCGCGGCGGCTTCATCCTGGTCGCCGGCTTCCAACAGGTGGTAAATACTTTCTTCAGAACTGCCGCCGCCGGATTGGAAATAGGCGGCGGCCTTGCGATGCAGGGCACGCGCCCGCTCGGGATCCTGGCTCAGGCGCGCCAGCAAAAAATCGTGAAACAAACGCTGGAAGCGGTAAACTTCGATTGCCCCATCCCCCCGCGGGGATGGCTGTGTGCCCCCCGCAGTGCTGGGGGTAATAAACATCCCGGCCTCGTGCAGGTGGTGTAATAATACGGTGCTGTGCACCTGGCCGGTCACCGCGGCGCAGGCCGGGCCGCTCATCTGGCGCAGCACGGCGCTAGACAGCATAAACTGCTGCACCTCGGGCGTCTGGCGCGCCAGCACTTCCAACGCCAGGTAATCAAACAGCGCTTCCATCGCCGAAGGCAGCCCCGCCAGCACTTCTTCCAGCACAGCGCCGCCCCCCGTCTGCTCCCCTGCGGGAGCGCGAAGCGCGGACGTCGCAGCGCCGGGGTTAGGCTGTTCCGGGTGCAACTGCTGGGCGATCATTTGCAGCGCAATCACCCAGCCCTCGGTTTCACCGGCCAGGGCAGCCGCCTGGGTAGGGCTGAGCGTCAACCCGGCCTGCAGTTGAAAAAGATCGACAATCTCATCCGCGGTGAAAGCCAGATCGGTGCGGTCCAGGGTCAGCACCTGGCCCTTCACGCGCCAGCGGGTCAGCGCCGGAGAAGCGGGGATCACCCGCCCCGCCAGTACCACATGCAGGCGAGGCGGGCGGTAATCGATCAGCCGTTCCACCATGGCCGCCACCTCGGGCACATCGGCAACCAGGTGGTAATCATCCAGCACCAGCACTGCCTCGCGCGTCAGGCGGGTGGTGAGGGTGTTGAGCAGAAAGTTGAGCGCCCCCGGCCCGGCCCGCGCGCCGCTCTCTTCCAGGTGCTGCAAAAACGGCTGGCCCCAGCCCCCCTGCGAAGACGTCGAAGCGCCGGGGCGCGCACCCTGGTCAAAGGCCGCCAGCAGGTGTGCCAAAAACAGCAGCGGATCGCGTTCCGGTTCGCTGATGGTATACCAGAACACGTCGTCCGCCATATCGGTCAGCGCCGCCAGCTCGGTCGACTTGCCGTAGCCAGTACCGGCCTGCAGCAAGGTGAGCGGCATCTCCAAAATGCGCGCCAGGCGTTTTTCCACCCGGCGGCGGCGCAGCACACCCCGCCGCCGGGTGGGCGGCAGCAACTGGCTGGTGATGACCATATCGCGCAGAGACATGCCTTCATTTTAATGCCGATTTGGGAAATCAGCGCATCTCTTACCTGCCACAGGCAGAAGTGCCCGGCTGACATTTAATAGATATTTTATAGGCTGTAGCTAGGCCGTAGCTAGCTCATTTCGGATAGGATGGAGTTGTTGAATCTTCAGGAAGATATAGAGAGGACTTCGATGAAACCAATCTATTTTATAATCAGTTTGATGCTGGTCGCGCTGTTGGCTGTGGCCTGTGCGCCTGGCATACCCGCGACTGGCGGCCTGATCATTCAAACCAGTGCCACCGCCGAGGCGAATCTGGTATCCACCATCAGCGCGCTTGAAACCCTGGTGGCGATCACTCCCAGCGCTACCCCCACCCCCACAGTCACAGCTACAACTACGGTCACGCCCACTCTGAACCCGACCCAATTGCTGACTGCCTCAGTACCACCGGCGAATACAGCAACCCTTGCTCCCAGCTTCACCGCTACCCCTGTCCCCACTTTTACCCCCACCACCACCTTTACGCTAACCTTCACAGCCACCAGCACGCCAACCTTCACAGCCACCAGCACGCCAACCTTTACGGCCACCCCGGTGGTAATCCCGTGCAACCTGGCGGAGTTCGTCGCAGATGTGACCATCCCCGATGGCAGCCTGATCGGCCCTGGCATCACTTTTACCAAGACCTGGCGCTTGCGTAATGTCGGCACCTGCACCTGGACACCCAATTACAAGATCGTTTTCGTGAGCGGCAACCAGCTTGGCGGCCTGGACTCTTTGCTCTTTGGCAAGACGATCGTTCCCGGTCAGACGATTGACATCTCGCTGGTGCTGATTGCCCCAGAAACCAGCGGTATGTATAAGGCTTCTTATAAGTTGGCAGATGCCGGCGGCAATCTCTTCGGAGTTGGTGCCAGCGGAAACGGTTCATTTTTTGTAACCATTCAGCAAGGCACCTCATCCACCTCTCCGGATGAACTGGTCAGTTTATCCACCACGCGGGTACATGCCGGAAATGATGTGACCGTGTACGTAAAAGGTTTCCCCGCGAATTCGGAAATCGACTTCCGTGTCGGTAAGTTGGGTGAGGATTCCACGCTCATATATGATGGCACCGTTGGCTCGGACGGCACAACCCAAAAGACCATCACCATTCCAGCCAACGCGGTGAATGGCGAATATTGGGAGGTCGCGGTGCTCACCACCAACCTGCGGGATGTGATGACCGTTACCTCGCACTCAATTTATATTACGGACACATCCACCCCTCCATATACCGGTGATTTGCAGATCAGCCTATCCACCACCCAGGCAAAAGCCGGGGATGCATTGACCGTATACGTCAGAGGTTTCCCCGCAAATTCGGAAATCGACTTCCGCATCGGTAAGCAGGGCGAGAGTTACAGCCTGGTGTACGACGGAACCGTAGGGTTGAATGGCTCCACCATTCAACGGATCACCATCCCAGCCGGCGCGGTAAATGGCGATTATTGGGTCGTCCAGGTGACGACCACCAACCGGCCCAACCAGGTTACACTGACTTCGCATACGATTTATATAACCCAGTAGCACTATTCATGGCGAAACAGGAGACTATCCGAAGCAAACGTTGCGGATAGTCTCCTTTTTTAATGAAATTAAGATGGAGACCAGCCCGCTGTTTTACTGCGATTTGGCCGATCTGTGGTTTAATAAGAGTCCTTTCACATCTCCACACCAATCCCTATAGGAGCCTGCCATGCCCAACGGTTTTACTGGAAAAATATTGCATGTAGACCTGACCCACGGCACATTCACCGTGGAAACACCCCCTGAGGCTTTTTACCGCCAATACCTGGGCGGCAGTGCCATGGGGCTGTATTACATTCTAAAAGAGATGCCCGCCGGGGTGGATGCGCTCTCCCCGGAGAATGTGCTGACCCTCTTCACCGGTGTGACCACCGGCGCGCCCATCGCCGGGCAGAGCCGCATCAATGCCAATGCCAAATCGCCGCTCACCGGCGCCATCGGCGATTCGCAGGGCGGCGGGTTTTTCCCGGCGGAGCTCAAGTTCGCCGGTTTTGACGGTTTGGTGATCACCGGGCGCAGCCCGCAGCCGGTTTACCTGTCCATCCTGGCGGGGGTGCCCGCGCTGCACCCCGCCGCGCACCTGACGGGCAAAACCACCGGCGAGGCAGAAGACCTGTTGAAGGCCGAACTCGACGAACCGCGCCTCGAGGTGCTGCAGCACGGCCCGGCCGCCGAGCACGGCGTGCTGTTCTCCAGCCTGGTGAGCATGAGCAACCGCAACAACGGGCGCACCGGCATGGGCCTGGTGATGGCCTCCAAGAACTTGCGCGCCGTGGCGGTACACGGCAAACAGACGGTGGGGATTGCCGACCGCGCCGCCCTGAAGAACCTCACGCGCTGGGGCATCGAGCACATGGCCGACGGCGCGGAAGGTTTTGGCAAGTACGGCACGCCGGGGGTGGTTAACCCGCAGCATTTCAGCGGCACCCTGCCCACTTACAACTATAACGCCGGTCAATTTGACCAGCACGAGGCGCTCAGCGGCGAGGTAATGTACGATACCATCCTCAAAGAACGCGATACCTGCTTCAGCTGCACCATCCGCTGCAAACGCACGGTCGAAGTCACGGAAGGCCCGTATCCCTCTGAGCCGCGCTACGGCGGCCCCGAATATGAAACATTGAGCACACTGGGCTCGTACTGCGGGGTGGGCAATCTGGATGCGGTTTCACGCGCCAATATGCTGTGCAATATGCACGGTGTGGATACGATTGCCGCCGGGGCCACCATCGCCTTCGCGATGGAATGTTTTGAGAAGGGCGTCATCGGGCTGGCAGAGACCGAAGGTCTGGAACTGCGCTTCGGCAATGCCGATGCCATGCTGGCCGCGTTGGAGCGTATGGTGCGCGCCGAAGGTGCTTTTGGCCGCCTGCTGGCGCAGGGTTCGGCCAAAGCCGCGGAGGCCTGGGGCCCCGCTGCCTCAGACTGCCTGGTGACCGCCAAAGGCAGCGAATTCCCCGCGCACATGCCCCAGGCCAAAAAATCGCTGGCGCTGATCTATGCCGTCAACCCGTTTGGCGCCGATCACGAGTCCAGCGAGCACGACCCCGCCTACGAACGCGGCGCCGGGGCTACCAGCCTGGCGCGCCTGGCGCTGCTGGGTCTGACGGACCCGCCCGAGCCCCATTCTTTTGGCATCGAAAAGGTGCTCCTGGCAGCGCGCACTCAGCTGCTCTACAGCCTGGTCGATTCGTTGGATGTCTGCACTTTTGTCTGGGGCATGAGCTGGACCCTGTTTGGCCCGGCGGAGCTGGTGGAATTTGTCCGAGCCGTCACCGGTTGGGATGTGACCCTGGAAGAACTGCTGGCGGTCGGCGAACGGCGCATCAACCTGATGCGCGCCTTCAACGCCCGCGAAGGGTTTGACCGCCGCCAGGACGAACTGCCCGCCAAGATGTTCCGCCCGCTGGGCGGCACCGGCCCCACCGCGGGCGTGGCGATCGACCGTGCCGAGTTTGAAGCCGCGCGCGAACTGTATTACACGCAGATGGGCTGGACGCCGGAAGGCCTGCCCACCCGCGCCAAATTTGCCGAGCTGGCACTGGATTGGGCCAACGAGTACGTGCCCCAGTTGGCATAATTTCAATGCTGCCGTTCGAAGGTTAACCTTCGGACGGCAGCATAAATAAGAACATCCGCAGGTTTCCGCAGGGTATGATCAGGATTTAAGTCAGCCTGCCGCGTCGTAGGCCAGCCGGATCCACTCCAACACTTCGTCGTCGATTTGCTGCGGATCGCTGAACCTCACGCGGTGACTCACCATGCCGGTCCACATCTCAGTAGCCGCGAAGCGCGCGGTTGGCGCGACGCCTCTGCGTTTGATGCCAATATCGAACCGTTCGGCGGAGGATACCTGTAGAACCGCAATTTTCGTGCTGCCGCGCTGCACGTTGATGTAGGTCTGGTTAGGCGCAATTTTGACATCGGCGCCAAACTGCTGGATTTTGGCGGTGAGTTCGTCGTATGCGGCCCGCCACCTGGCTTTCTTGCCGGCGAAATGCGCGTCAAGTTTTTCGGCCGGGCTGGCATGCAGTTTTTCGGCATTCGTGAGCAATTGGGCAATGGCGTTGGCATGGCCGTGTCCGAGCCCAAAGTCGGTTTTCAGCCAGGCCAGAATTTCGCTGTATCGGGTCAGCCCTTTTTGGGCAGCCAGGGCGCGGAAGTCGTCGACCGTTTTGCCCGTTTTGGCTTTGATGATATCGAGATACGCCTCATAAGTCATGCCACTCCTCCTATTCTAAGATCTAACGTTAAGAGAAAAGGGTGCCATCCATAGGGCCCAACGATTCTGCTGCACAACCCACCGCGTGCAGCCTGTTCTTCGGCCCGGCTAAAACGGAAAAAAGATCGGCACCACCAGCAAAATGCAAATAAATAATACCACCGTGAGCGGCAAACCCAAACGCAGATAATCACGCGGCAGGTAACCGCCGGTGCCCATCACCAACAGGTTGGCCGAATGCGCCGCCGGGGTAAGAAATGTGAGCGAAGCCCCAAAGGCCACGTACATCGCCAGGGCGCGCGGGTCCACCTGCAGGGCCCGGGCCGCGCTGATGGCAATCGGCGCCAGAAAGAAAGCCGCCACCTGCCCCGAAACCACCTGGGTGAAGAGCATGGTGGCCAGCATCAGCGCCGCCGCCAGAGAAAGCGGCCCATAAGGCGCCAGACCATCGATCAACCATTGGCTGATCAATCCGGCTGCGCCTGTTTTGGTCATGGCCAGACTGATGGATGACATGCCCGCGATGAGAAAGATGGTGCGCCAATCGACCGCCTGATAGGCCTCCTGCATTTTGATGCAGCCGGTCAGCGCCATCAGCAGCGCCCCGGCGAACATAGCCTGCGCCACCGGCATCACTCCTAAAGCCGAAACCAGCAGAGCCGCCAGGATGATGGCGATGGCCAATGGCGCCCGGCCCGGACGGCTGGGGGTTTCAGGGTCAAAGGGTGCTTGCGTCACCATGAAATCGGCATTATTTTGCAGCTTGCGCACGGCACTGTACGGGCCGTAAACCAGCAACGCGCAGCCGGGCGGCAGCGGGATGCTGCCCTGATTGGTGCGAACCGAACGACCGCCGTTCCATACCGCCACCACCGTGGCCCCGTAGCGCTCGCGAAAATGCACTTGTTTGAGCGTTTGGCCCAACACCTCGGAGTGAATGGAGGGAACTACTTCAAAAAAACCGTTCCCGCCGCTGAGCAGGTCATCCAACTGGGGAGACGCTTTTTCGATCAGGGCTCCCAAAGCCGCCAACTGCTGCACCTGGTCTTCTCGCCCCACCATCATCAACTGGTCGCCGGCCGCCAGCAGTTCGCTGCCGGCGGGCGCCAGCAAGGTCTGGCTCTTGCGCTGAATGGCCAAAACGGTCAGCAGGTATTTCTCACCAACCTGGCTTTGGGCCAGCGTCTGCCCTACCAGAGCAGAGCCTGGCGGAAGATGAGCGGTATTCACGCGTTCGCCCAACTGGTAAGAGTTGATCAATTTTTCCGTGAGCGAATGGGACGATGGGCGTTCATTGGAGCCAACCTGGGGTTTGAATCGCCGGATGAGCAGGCCGAACCAGGCGATGCCGATGAGCGCGACCGGCAGCCCCACCGGAAAAAACTCAATCAGGCCATAACCCCGGATGCCCTGGGCCGTTAATGTCTCACTCACCACCAGGTTACCGGTATTCAGCAAGGTAGCCATACCGCCCAGCGACGTGGCAAAGGCCAGGGGCATCATAATTTTGTAAAGCGGGATCGAACGGCGCTGCGCGGCATGGGTAGCCACCGGCAGTAAAATCGATGCCGCCACCACTTTATTCATGATCAGCGACAGGCTGGCGCTGATCGCCATCACCACCAGCGGTAAAGCATCTTTGCGCCCGGCCCCCGCCTGGGTGAGGATCTGGCCCATCTTTTGGGTCACGCCCGTCACCGTTAGAGCGCGGGTCATGATGAAGGCCCCCAACAAGGTAATCACTGCCTGGCTGCTAAAACCGGCAAAAGACTCGGCGGGGGTCAGAATGCCCGTGAGTCCCAGGGTAATCATCACCAGCAGCGCCACCACATCGGGCGACAGGTTGACCAGCATCATTAAAATGAAAGCCAGCAGAGTGGTGGCCGCCAGGATTGCTATTTGAGCAGTGATCATTGGTTAACGCTCCACCCAATCCTATTTTTGTGGTGATCTCAAAAAATTTCTACCCAGAAACTTCTTCAACGGGCATGTTATGGGGTTCGATCTGATTCAGGACGGCGCGCAGGTAATCAAACACCTTGGACGGTCGAATTCCGCCGGGTTGGTGAATGACCAGCCTGCGCCCGGCCTGCAATACGGTTTCCAGTTCGTAGCTGCCCGATGTGACGATACAAACCGGAATATGCTTAAGCAGTGGATCGGATTGCATGCGGTCCAGCACCTGCATCCCACTCAAATCCTGCATCACCAGGTCCAGCAGCACTAAATCGGGCATTTTTTCGCGCATCGCGATTATACCTTCCTGCCCGCTATATGCCCAGCGCACCGTGACGTCTTTTCCGGTTGCGCTGACCAGGCGATCCATTAATTGAACAAAACCGCGATCATCGTCGATCACCAGCAGATCCTGTACATCCCCATTTCTTTCGAATTCCTGGGCCAGTTCTTCCATTTCTACCGGTTTACGCAGCAAAGATAAGTGGCTCAGCGTGCCTTCACGATGCATACGGCTCGGCAGCGAACAAACAATGATGGGCACCTCCAACTCGGGCAGCCTTCTCGAATCGATATCCTGATCTGGCGAAGAATTAATCACGACCGCCCGCGGACGATGCACTTTCACAGCCTGATCCAGATCCTCCAAATTTTGCACCTGGATCCATTCATACCGCTCGATTTGCCGGCGAGTAATCGAAAAAACTTCCGGATCCGATTCAACCAACAACAGATTGGGGAGC
>Ga0105047_10001455_pt1 | contig 42413 bp, 34 predicted proteins | sample MAT04_FD_78384 | JGI IMG/M metagenome (GOLD analysis project Ga0105047, IMG submission 78384) | Freshwater microbial communities from Lake Fryxell liftoff mats and glacier meltwater in Antarctica - MAT-04 (megahit assembly) | ecosystem: Environmental > Aquatic > Freshwater > Ice > Liftoff... | reverse complement strand
CCCCCAGGCGCAATCTCCGCAAGATGCTCTGCGGTCACGACGCCACGGTCACCCAGAAAGCGGAGGAAGAGCGTCCGCCCAACCAATGAAAGAATATCTTCGCGTTTCATGTCTGGGCTCGCCGCAACGATATTGTTAGCCACACCAGTAAGGAGATCAAACATCGCCGTGAAAACGTAGTCAGCATCTCGGGGAGTGCCGTCGGCTTCATATTCACCAAGTGCCCCGGGCGAACATGCTGAGGGCGTCGGGCGTCCCAGGACGAAACTCTTCCCAATTCTCGGCGCGCGAATCGAGACTGACCGGGACAACCCGAACCCACCCCGGCTCAACAATTGCAAGAAAAGCACGTTCGCCGCGGCTGCCGAGAACCCGCCGCAAGGAACTCAATTCATTCCGCTGGCATTCCCGATCCGCTGAGAGCCTATCGTTTCTGACGAAATAAAGAAGCGGACGCTCGCGACTTTCGGCTACTCCATCCGGTAGCACTTCCTTCCCACCGCCATGATGCCCCGGGCATAAATCGAGGTAATTGAGCAGTTCTGGAGCGGGCTTTTCGCTGAACGTCTTGACGCTTGCCGACGACACACCACAGCCAGCCAGCGCTGTCGTAAGCGCAGCGGTAGAAACGTGAGTGGTCGCGGAGACCTGTGGGTGCGCTCCTAGCATGACCTTTAAGAGCGAATGGAATGGATCAGGTCAATAAAGGTCTGGTCGGGGTCCTTCAATTCTTTCAACTCTCCCTCCCCCGCATGGCATCGGCCCGTCCGGGTGCGCCGCGCCGCGCTTCACGCTCGGCGGTGATGACGAAGTTTGTATCGAGAATCAGGCCCACGGATCACTTGGTAACGAGTCGCGTTTTGCGGCTTCTTCGACGGAGTCGAGGTAGGTGTCCGGCACGCCGCTGCCACCCGACTGCAAATATGCCCGAAGAACCTCTCCGGTGAGAGGCAGTGTTCCGAAGGAAGCTCGTCGCACTACTTCGGAAAAGGATTCACCCGATTTCTTCGCGCGGCGCAGCTTTTCATACGCGTCCAACTCAAGGGTAATGGTCTTCGTGGCCATGCACGAAAGATGCACACCCCCAGCCACGGCAAAGCTCGAAGAGCAGAAAAACAGGTCGTCTTCCGCAAGGACGCCTGCTTTTTTTTGTCGCCAGACCATGCGGAGCGGTAGGTAACCGAGGGCTGGTGTCCCCGTTCGTTCCCCCGAACCCTCAAGGAGGTATCAGAACATGAATGCGAAACAGACTGAAGAGGGCGAGCGCGCGTTGCGGATGCTGGTCTTTGCCGAAGGACGCGCGGCCGATTTCACCCACACGCCGGCGACGCCGGTGGATACCAAACACGCGACGACGATCACGAGACTGGCCGGGGTGATCGAGGATCTCGGCGGCAAGGAGGCGATTCAGCAGGCGGGGGAATTTGGCGAGGAAACGGAGCAGCAGCGCGGGGATCGCGGGACGGTGGAGGCGATGTTGCGCAAGATCAATACGACGGTGGCGGCGATCGCCGAGGAGACGAAACGGCCGGCGCTGATGGACCGCTTTCGCGTGCCGCACGGCGATGGCGACACGGAGCTGGCGGCGAAGCTCCGCAGCTTCGGCACGGCGCTGGAGGAGCTGAATCTGCTGACGGCGCTCGCGGAGCATTCGCTGGTGGTGACCAAGGCGGGGCTGGAGCAAATGGCGACCGTTCTCCTGCATGGCACGAGCGAGCAGGGCACGGCGCGGGCCAAGAAGACCGGGGCGACGGCTTCGATCCCGGAGACGCTGCGGGAGGCGCGCGGATGCAAGAAGACCTTCGACGCGATCTACGGCAATTTTTACGAGGAGAACACGGAAGTGCTGGCGGCGTGAAAATCCGCGAGCCACGTGCCGCGCGAGGGCGGTGACGGCGGCAGCAACGCGGGGGAGAAGCAGGGGAGTGGCGGGACGCCTCCGAAGGAGGGGTGCGGGCGGTGTGGATCGTGCCAGATGGACCCTCACCGAATGGCCGACCGACAGAACCGGGGTTCATCAGATCAGTGTGGTCGGAGACAGTAGGGGAGGGCGATCCGCCTCCTTTGGCCGCCTCACCGAACCATTCTGACCGTTTCTCCGAGAAAAATTGGGCGAGGTCGCGGACGCCAGGGGATCACGACCCAGAGCACGGGAATTTCCAGGGGTGCGGCGGGAAAAGCGCCGTGTTCGCCGGCGAACTCCGGGCACTCATGCGTCGCTTCGGAGCGCGCGATCAGCCGCTTGCCAAGCGCTCGCGGGCGGGAAAAAGCACGAACCACGAGCGGCGAAAGTCGGTGAAAAGTTCGTTTGACGCCGCTCTCGTGCTGATTTAATCCATCAATGCATCCAGATGCGTCGTTGGATCGTTTCCAAATACGCCAACTATTACCTCCATCCAATGAGCACCACGACACTGACCACCAAATTCACCGACTACAAAGTCGCCGACATCACCCTGGCCGAATGGGGCCGCAAGGAAATCGTCATCGCCGAGCAGGAAATGCCCGGCCTGATTTCCATCCGCGAACAATACGCACCGAGCCAGCCGCTGAAAGGCGTGCGGATCACCGGTTCGCTGCACATGACCATCCAGACCGCCGTTCTCATCGAGACGCTCGTCGCGCTCGGCGCCGATGTCCGTTGGGCTTCGTGCAACATTTTCTCCACCCAGGATCACGCGGCCGCGGCCATCGCCGCCACCGGCGTGCCGGTCTTCGCGTGGAAGGGCGAGACGCTCGAGGAATATTGGGACTGCACCTGGAAGGCCATCGTGAACAACGAAGGCAAAGGCCCGCAGCTCGTCGTCGATGACGGCGGCGACGTGACGCTTTTCCTCCACAAAGGCTACGAACTCGAAGACGGCGACGACTGGGTGAACAGCGAATCCGGCTCGCACGAGGAGAAGGTCATCAAGGATCTGCTCAAGAAGGTCCACGCCGAGAGCCCCTACATCTTCCACGAACTCGTGAAGGAATGGCGCGGCGTTTCAGAAGAGACCACGACCGGCGTGCATCGCCTCTACAAGCTCCAGGAACTAGGCAAGCTGCTCATCCCGGCGTTCAACGTGAACGACTCCGTGACCAAGTCGAAGTTCGACAACCTCTACGGCTGCCGCCACTCGCTGGTCGATGGTCTCAATCGCGCGCTCGACGTGATGATCTCCGGCAAGGTCGCCGTGGTCATCGGCTACGGCGACGTGGGCAAGGGCTGTGCGCAATCCCTGCGCGGACAAGGCGCCCGCGTCATCGTCACCGAGATCGATCCGATCAATGCGCTCCAGGCCGCGATGGAAGGCTACGAAGTTACGACGATCGAAGACACTCTCGGCCGCGGCGACATCTATGTCACTACCACTGGCAACGTCGATGTCATCACCATCGAGCACATGTCGCAGATGAAGGACCAGGCGGTGATCTGTAACATCGGGCACTTCGACAACGAGATTCAGGTCGATAAGCTGGTTAACTATCCCGGCATCAAGCACACCAACATCAAGCCGCAGGTGGACAAATACACCTTCGCGCCTGGCCAGGAGATCTTCCTCCTCGCCGAAGGCCGCCTCGTCAACCTCGGCTGCGCCACCGGCCATCCGTCGTTCGTCATGTCGAACAGCTTTAGCAACCAGACGCTCGCGCAGCTCGACCTCTGGAAGAACAAGGACCTCTACAAGCCTGCTGTTTACGTCCTGCCCAAGAAGCTCGACGAAGAAGTCGCCCGCCTGCACCTCGCAAAGATCGGCGTGAAACTCACGACCCTCACCGCGAAGCAGGCCGCCTATCTCGACGTGCCCGTGGAAGGCCCGTACAAGCCGGCGCACTACCGCTATTGAGAGGTTCGTTTTAGAACGAAATTCATCAGGCGCGTGGCTCCTCGGGGCCACGCGCTTTTTTTGTGGAAAGATGACATCGGGAAAGGCGTGGCAAAATAACGATACGTAAACTTACGGGCTGGCACCTTTCCTGCATTAGGAGATCGCGTCCGCTGGTGCGGGCACCAAATCCAATAATCATTCCACCGAAAATAATCACTATGTTCCAACGTCTTAACCATCGGCGCGCGGGTTTCACCCTCGTCGAAATCATGATCGTCGTCGCCATCATTGCCCTCCTCGCCGCGATCGCCGTGCCGAATTTCATGCGCGCCCGAAAACGCTCGCAGGCGACACTCGTCCTTTCCGAAATGAGGATCATTCAAAGCGCCGCGGACCAATACTATATCGATAACCCCCGTGCCTCGAACGTGAATTGGGTTGATTTGAAGGTTTACTACAAGGACGGCTCACGCCTCTACCACGCCCACCAAGCCAGCGGCAACGTGATGCGCGATCCGCTCGGCAATGGCTATATCGGGTGGGCGGATGCCCCATTGAGTTCGCGGGTGGGCGTCAGCACCTTTACCTATGCGGCCCTGTCCGATGTGGCTCCACTCGATTTCTGGTCGGGCTTTGTTCCGCCTGAACTCGGCGGTCAATAACGCCCGCCGGATTCCACGGTCTTAGCTCCCCACCGACAGCGCTAGTCCTTCGCTCCGGCGCCCCTCTGGGTCGCCGGAGCTGCTGGCTGGGCAGGCATCACCGCGAACCAGGGGCGGTGCGGCGGATGCGCGCGGCGACCTGCTCGCTGATGACCTCCGCAGCCACAAAGCGGTCGATGTAGGCGAGTTGCCGGGCGCCGACTTTTGCACCCTTTCGTCGGTTGAGCGTCGCCGGCATGATTTCGAGATTCGCAAACTCCTTGTCGAGCTCCGGCGCACGGGACAGGCATGAGGACTTCTGGCCTTCCTTCCGGCACCCGACAATTCTTAACCAGCTTTTCGGTCCGAAAACCAGTCCCCTCGGAGCGAGCCGCCCTCGGAGCGAGCTTTCGCAGGGCGACCGCTCTCTTCACCCGAGTGCGAACGACCTCGATCGAGCCCCCTCAACTCAACCCCCAGCGGCGGCGGAGATACCAGTCGGCCCCGAAGAGCGTGCCGATGAGCCAGAAAACCCAGGCGCGATCCCACGCGCTCGTTAGCTTGCGCGTCGGGGTGGCATCCACTTTTTCATTCTTCAATTCGGTGAGGAGTTTGCCGAGTTCGTCCGGGGCGAGCAGTTTTCCGCCGCTGCTCTCACAAAGTTTGCGGAGATAGGTGGTGTCGGTCGCGACTTCGGTCTGTTCGAGATTGTCGTCGAAGACGATGAAGCGCGCGGTCTGGCTGGTGCCGTCGGGGAACTTCGCCGTGGCGGTGAATTTGCCGGGTTTGGCCGGGAGGAACTCGGCGGTCAGTTTGTCGGGTGTGGCGGAATCAGCGGCGCTGAGTGTAGTCCGACCGGCTTCCTGGGTTTCGCGCGCGATGACGAGCGGCACTTCGCGAACCTTGGTCGCGGCGTCGCGGATCACGGCGCGGAAATAGATCTTCTCGCCGAGCGGGATATTGGCCGAGCTGGCGCGCAGGGAAAATTGTTGCGTGGGCAGGAAGTCGCGCCCGGCCATGAGCCAGAGGATCATCTGATCCCAAAAGCGATCGAAGAGCGTGTTCACGCCTTCCACCTTGGCGTTGAAGGCCCAGCGCCAGAGGCCGTCCACGCCGACGCTCAACACCTGCCCGTCGCCGAGGCGACGATGCACCATGCCGGGCGTGGGATCGCCGCCGCCCGCGCTTTGCGTGGCCGCGAGGGTGGCGGTGAGCGGCTGCTTTTCCACCACACTGTAACCGGCAATCAGCTCCGGCACTTGATCTTCGGTGCCCGGCCCGGTGATCGCTCGGAACGGTGCCAGAGCCTGGCCTTCGCGGGAAACCTGGAGCCGCACATGTTCGGTGGGTTGCGCGGACCAGATCACGGGTTCGAGTTCGTTCGGGGTGTTTTCGCCGAAGGCCCGTCCGCGGCTGAAGACGACGGTGCCGCCGTGGTTCTTCACGTAGTCTTCGAGCTGGCGCAGCGCGTCGGCGCTCAGGAGTTTTTCCACGCTGCGCCCGAGGACGATGACATCGTAACGCCGCCACTCCTCGGCGCTCGCGGGGATTTTCAGCTCGGTCTCGCCCGCTTTCTTGCGGACGACCCGCGCCTTGCCCTCGGCGTATTGCACGATGCTATCGACGTTCATCTTGTCGTTCCGCAGCAGGGAACGCTGGAGGAAAGTCGTGTCCCAGTAGGGCGCACCTTCGAGAAAGAGCACCTGGATTTGCTGGTCGATGACGTTGAGATAAGTCAGCGCGCGGTTGTTCTCGCGATCATTCTCTCCATCGAGCGGCGTGGCGCGCAGCTCGTATTCGTATTGGCCCACGGCGGGCTCGGTGACATCGAAATGCACCGCGACCTCCGGCTCATCGCCGGCGCGGAGGCGTTGCGTTTGCATGACCTGATCGCCGCGTACCAGCTCCACTTGGATCGTCTCCAGTTCGCACCCGATCAGCCGGACCGCGCCGCTGATCCGCGCCTTTTGCTTCACATAACAATACGGCTGGTAGCTCGTGATCCGCACCGAGACATCGCGCACCTTGCCCTGCTTCCCGAGCGCCAGCGCGTAGATCGGCACCCCGCGTTGCCGCGCCGCAAAACCCGTCTTCGCCGGGTTCGTCAGCTCGAAGTCGTGCCCGTCGCTGAGCAGGAAAAGCGCGCGGGCGGATTCGTTTGCGCCGAGCGAGCCGAGGATGGTGGTGATCGAACGATGAAAGCGCGTGCTCGCGCCGCTGGTGGTGAGGAGATTGGTGCTGGCGAGCGGAGCGGCGTCTTCGCCGAAGCTGTAAAAGCGCGCGAGCGAATCCGCGGGCGCGCCATCGGATTGGGCGAGCTCGGCGTCGGTCAGGAGGGCGCGCGCGGCTTGCGAGCGCGTGCCTTGGGCGACATCCGTCTGCGCCATGCTGCGCGAATCATCCACCGCCACGAGCGTGAGGCGATTGGTCACGGGCGGCGGGATTTCCTCCAGACGCGAGGGTTGGAGCAGGAGCACGAGGACGAGCACCAGGCCGAGCAGCCGGAAAGCGGTGAGGGTGATATTTTTCGCCGCCGAAAGGCGCGCTCCCGCGCGGCGATAGATGGCGACGGTCAGCACCACGAGCGCCAACCCGAGGAGGACGACCGCGCCGATCGGCAGGATCGGATCGAGGACGAGGCTCGTCTGAGCGGCGAGGGGGAAAAGCATGCCGGGTTTCGTTTCGCCGAAGCAGGGCGTTTTCCCCAGCAGAAAAAGCGCTTCTGGCCTTACGCGTCGGCTGGTTGTGCCGTCAGGGTTTCCCACTCCGCTGTGAGGCGGGCCAGGTTTTCGGTCACGGAGAGGAGGTCGCGGTTGAGGTCCACGGCGCGGCCGCCGGATTCGTAGGTCTCGGGCTTTTCGAGTTCGGCGGTGAGGTCGCGCTGTTTGCCTTCGAGGGTGGCGATCTGCATTTCCAAGGCGGCGACGCGGTCGTCGTGAGTCTTGCGGATGCGCGCGGCGGCCTGCCGCACCTCGGCTTCGGCGCGTTTTTGTTCCTTGGATTTGCGCGGGGTCGGGGCGTTGCCGCTGCCGGTCGTGGTGGCGACTGGGGCACTGGCGGGCTGGGCGTTGCCGAGCTTTTCCCCGGCGGTGAGGGCGTGGCGCGCGGAGATGGCCTTGGATTTATCCAGGTAATACTGGTAGTCGCCGGCGTAGGGGGTGAGCTGGCCGGCGCTGATGTGCAGGACGGTGCGGGCCATGGCACGGATGAAATGGACGTCGTGGCTGATGAAGACGAGCGTGCCTTCGTATTGCTGGAGAGCGTTGATCAGGGCGTCGATCGAACCAATGTCCAGATGGGTCGTCGGCTCGTCCATGAGCAGGAGATTCGGCGGATCGAGGAGGATCTTGACGAGCGCGAGGCGGGTCTTTTCTCCACCGCTGAGGACGCCGACGGGTTTAAAGACATCGTCGCCGCGGAAGAGGAACGAGCCGAGGACGGTGCGGGCCTGCTGTTCGCCGACGGGGTTCGGCATGTCCTGCACACTTTCGAGCACGGTGTGCTTGGCGTTGAGGCTCTCCATGCGGTGCTGCGAAAAGTAGCCGACCTTGACGTTGTGGCCGAGTTCGCGAGTGCCGCGCTCGGGCGTGAGATTGCCGGCGAGCAGTTTGATCAGCGTGGATTTGCCCGCGCCGTTCGGTCCGACGAGCACGGTGCGCTGGCCGCGCTCGGCTTCAAATTCCAGGCCGCGATAGACGGCGAGGTCGCCGTAGGAGAAGTCGATGTCCTTGAGCACGATCGAGCGGATGCCGGAGCGCGGCGGCTGCGGGAAGCGCATGTGGACGGTTTTTTCCTGGCTCAGCGGCATCTCGATTTTCTCCATCCGGTCGATCTGCTTGAGCTTGCTCTGGGCCTGCGAAGCTTTGCTGGCCTTGGCGCGGAAGCGGTCGGCGAATTCCTGGAGCGCGGCGATTTCCTTCTGCTGGTTTTTGTAAGCGGCGAGCTGCACTTCTTCGCGCTGCACTTTTTCCAGAACGTATTTGTCCCAGTTGCCGCGGTAGCGGTTGAGCTTCTGGTGGGAGATTTCGAGGATGGAATCGACGAGCGCGTTGAGGAATTCGCGGTCGTGCGAGATCATCAAAATCGCGCCCGGATACGACTGGAGATATTCCTGGAACCAGTAGAGCGACTCGAGGTCGAGGTGGTTCGTGGGCTCATCGAGCAGGAGCAGATCGGGCTCCATGACGAGTAGCCGCGCGAGGTGCGCGCGCATGATCCAGCCGCCGCTCATCGTCCGCGCCTCGCGGTCGAAATCCGATTCGCGGAAGGCGAGGCCCTTGAGGATTTGTTTGGCCTTGGGTTCGAGTTGCCAGCCGCCGAGTTCGCTGAAGGCGGCCACCGCGTCGTGGTATTCCTCCTCGTCAAAGGTGCCGGCGGCTTCGTGGCGCTTGATGGCGTCCTGCGCCTTGACCATTTCCGGCGAGATGGCGCAGGCGAGTTCGAGGACGGTTTCGCGGCCCGCGGGTGCGGTTTCCTGCGGGAGGAAGCCGAGCGTCGCGTTCTTTTCCAGAATGACCCGGCCATCGTCCGGCGAGGCGTCGCGCAGGATCAGCGAGAAGAGCGTGGATTTGCCCGCGCCGTTCGGGCCGACGAGGCCGATGCGGTCCTCGCGGTTGACCTGGAGCGAGACGTCGCTGAAAAGCGTGCGGCCGGCGAAGGCTTTGCTGACTTGGGAAAGGGTGAGCATGAAAGGCGGGGAAGATGCCGGGCTCCGGGCCGCCGCGCAAGCGCTCTCCCGCGCCTTATTTCCGCAGATTCACCTCGGCGCCGAAGAGCTTCCACGAAGGCAGTTCGTAGATGAACTTCAACGCGAATTGGACTCGATAGGGCTGGGTCGGATAGTAGCCGGAGAGGACGAGCAGGCCGTTGGTCCCGACCGTCACCGGCGCATCCCAGATCGGATCGACCGTCTGAATGCTGCCAATTTCCACCTGCTTGTCGATGAAGGGCTGGAAGGCGCGCTGGAGCTGGCCTTTGGTCAGTTGATCCTGCCATTTGCGCGAGACCGAGTCGTAAAACGCATCGAAGGATTTGGCGGCAATGGCCTCGTTGAAGCGCAGGAGATTCTCCCGGACGAGCTGGCGCAGCTCTATTTCCGGTGGCACGGGCTGAGTGACGGCGTCGGTGAAGGCGGGCGCTTTGCCGACGAGGGTGAAACGATTTTCGGAGATGCCGGTGGTCGGGCTCGGCGGGGAGCGGAGCGAATAGACGCGCCAGGTTCCGGACTCCCAGGTCAGCGTGACGATGAGCGGCAGCTCTTTGCCGGCGCGCGTCCGGACGCGGAGGCGCACCGTGGCGCTGCGGCCGTCGATCTTGGGCGTCTCCCATTCCCCGCCGACGTGATCGGCGAGGCCCATCTCCTTGGCGGCCGTTTCGAAGACGGCGGCACTGCGCTGGGCTTGAAAGCCAAAGGCGGCGCTCTGGTAGGCTTCCTTCGATTGACCCGAGCCCACGAGCTCGAAGAACCGCTGCGCGCTGGCCTGCGGGTCGGCTTTCTTTTCGCAGCCCGTGCAGGCGAGAGCGAGGACGAGAAGGAGAGCCCGCACGCGAGTCATCGAGACCATCACGCGCTCCACTCGAGCATGCGGCGAATGGGCAGCTCCGCGCGGGCGCGGATGGGTTCGGGGATGATGATTTCCGGTTCGAGATGGAGCAGCGCGGCGTGGAGCTTTTCGAGGGTGTTCATCTTCATGAAGCGGCAGTCCGCGCAGGCGCACTGGTCGGTGGGGCCGGGGATGAAGGTCTTGCCGGGCAGCTCGCGGCGCAGCCGATGGAGCATGCCGCTTTCGGTGACGATGATGAAGGCGTTCGCGGGGTTTTCGCGGCAATAGCTGATCATCTTCTCCGTCGAGCACACCTCGTCGGCGAGCATCCGCACGGCGTAGGTGCATTCGGGGTGCGCGACGACCGGGGCGTCGGGATATTCGTCGTGGATGCGCTCGATGGACTGGCGCGTGAACTCGACGTGGACGTAACAGTTGCCCTTCCACAGCTCCATGTGGCGGCCGGTTTTTTCCATGACCCAGGCGCCGAGATTCTGGTCGGGGACGAAGAGGATGTTCCGATCCTGCGGGATGCGTTGCACGATCTTGATGGCGTTGCCGCTGGTGACGATCACGTCGCTCAGGGCCTTCACGCCGGCGCTGCAATTGATATAGGCGGCGACGTAGTAGTTCTGGTCGCGGTGCTGTTCGAGGTAGGCGGCGAGTTGATCCGCCGGGCAGGACTCGCTGAGCGAGCAACCGGCGTCGGCATCCGGGAGAATGACCTTCTTCGCCGGATTCACGATCTTCGCCGTCTCGGCCATAAAGTGGACGCCGCAGAAGGCGATGACATCGGCGTCGGTCTGGGCCGCCTGGTAGCTGAGGCCGAGCGAGTCGCCGACGAAATCCGCGAGCTCCTGGATTTCCTTTACCTGATAATTGTGCGCCAGGATGACGGCGTTGCGTTCGCGTTTCAGTTCGAGGATTTCTTCGACGAGGTCGAGGCCGAGGGTGGGCATGGATTTAAGGTGCCACTTTGAGTGGCGGGATTCACGGGAAAACTGTGGAGGGAGCGGCCGGGAATGACTGGCGGGAGCGCCATTTCCAAACGTGTCATTCTGAGCTTGCGAAGAATCTCTGACCTCTGCTTTTGCCCGCGGTCGGACTTTCGAGAAATCCGACTCGCGCGAAAGCGGGTGACGAAAGGCAGGGGTCAGAGATCCTTCGCAAGCTCAGGATGACGGGTTGGGAGGTTCGCGGAAAGAACTAGGATTCCCGCCGGATGCGGATCTGGATTTGGCGCGAGAGCAGCCACTTCACGGCGAACATGTCGCAGGTCGCTTTCCACGCGCGGTTGCCAAAGCCGTATTTGCTCACGCCGGCGACGCGCGGGCGGTGGTGTGTGGGGACTTCGGCCAGCCGGTAGCCCATGCCCTTGATCAGCGCGGGGAGAAAGCGGTGCATGCCGTAGAACGGGACGAGCGCCTCGCGGCATTCGCGCCGCATCGCTTTCAGCGTGCAGCCGGTATCGCGCACGCCGTCGCCGGTGAAGCGGCTGCGCACGAAATTGGCGATGCGGCTCTGGATGCGCTTGAAGGTGGTGTCCTTGCGGTTGGCGCGGTAGCCGCAGACGAGGTCGGCGCCGCTCTCGATCCCGGCGAGCAGCTTGGGAATATCGGCGGGATCGTTCTGGCGATCGCCGTCGAGGAGCACGATGACTTCGCCGCGCGCGGCGTGGATGCCGGCATACATCGCGGCGCTCTGGCCGGTGTTTTTGGCGAACTCGATGACCCGCACTTCCGGACTCCGCGCGATGCGGGCGAGGGTTTGGTCGCTCGAGCAGTCGTCCACGAGGATGATTTCGTAGTCGATCCCGGCGAGGGCGGCGGCGAGTTCGCGTTGGAGTTCGGCGATGTTGCCCTCCTCGTTGTAGAGCGGGATGACGACGGAGACGGCAGGGGTGGGCATGAAAGTGGGAAAATCCGAAGATCGAAATCCGCAACAAATCGGAAAGAGGGGAAATCAGGAAAAACCAGGCAGCGCGCCATCCAAGTTTTCTCGCTTCACATTTTTGATCCCCTTGGTTGCGGATTTCGAATTTTACAGTTCCTGCATGCGATACTCGGAGCAGGCGAAGACGCGGATCTGGCGGAGCGGCTGGCCGCGGCGCATCACGTTGAAACAGGCGATGATTTCGCGGCGGGCGAAGGTGCGTTCGATGACGGAGGCCGGCTCGGATTCCGGGCGGTCGGTGATGTAGAGCGCGGTGCGGCCGAGGAAGGGATTGTAGCCCATGGTTTCCGTGTAGTAGGCGTCGATGCCCAACTCGGGCGCGGCGATTTTCAGGGCGGCGAGAAAGCGGCGCAGAAGGGCGGGATCGGGTGCGGGTTGATCGAGCGGTGGGAGTTCGGCAAGGGCGGTGGCGAGTTCGGTGCGAAGAGCCGGGTCGAGGTCGTTGCCGGGGCGGAGCTTTTCGCGGGCGATCTCGGTGAAATCGACCATCCCGTCGTAGCGCGGCCAGAAGTAGAATTGGTTGCCGGGCCACGCCGATTCCGGGACGTAAACGGGCGGATGGCCGGGCCCTTCGCGGCGCGGATCGGGGAGATAGAAGCCGAGGCTGGCCGCGGTGGCGTATTTGTCGGCGATGAGGAAGACCGGCTGGCCGTGCTCGGCTTCGTATTTCTCGCGCACCCGCTGCACCTGCTCGGCGGTCGTGCGCCAGCCGCGCAGGCGGGAACTGGGGTCGGAATCGTAGGAGAGTGGAAAGCCGGCGCGGCGCGGGAGATCCATGTCGATGGCCACCACACTCATCACGCCGCCGAGGGCGAGCGCGGCGACGACGTAGATGCGCGCCCATTTTTTCTCGCGCGCCTGTTCCAGCCAAAAGGCGACGGCGAGGACGACGAGGCTGAGCGAGGCGGGTGCGGTCCAGTTTGGTTCGCCGGTTTGCTTGAAGGAGAGCGCGAAGTAGATCGCGAAGAGCGGCAACGTGAAGGCGAGGAGGAAGCGCGGCTTGAAGTGGGGACCTGCTTTTTTCCACGCCCAGCCGAGGCACCAGAAAAGGCCGATGAAGATGAGCGGCGAATAGACGCCGAGATGCAGGCCGAGGTAGGTGAGAAATTCCGTGGGATGAAACTGCGGGCCGGTGCTGAGTCCGCCGCGGTCGCGCAGGTGCATGACGGTGATCCAGGCGTGCTGGGAGTTCCAGACGAGCACGGGGATGGTGAAGAGGGCGAAGACGCCAAGCAGCGAAAGGAAGCCGGCGCGCCACAGTTCGCGCCGGTGCTTCGGGGTGACCGCGAGGAGCAGCACGATGGAGAGGAGCTGGATGGCGTTGGTGTACTTCGCCAAAAATCCGGCTCCGATGAGCGCGCCGGTGAGGGGCCACCACCCGCTGAAGGCCGGGCCTTTTTCCAGGGCCAGCCAGAAGGTGTAAAGCGCGGCCATCCAGAAAAAGATGGAGAGCGGATCGATGGTCAGGACGAGTCCGCCGACTTGGAAAATGGGGACGAACTGGATGGCGAAGACGGCCCAGAAGGCGACCGTCTCACCATAGAGTCGGCGGGCGAAGCCGAACATGAGCAGGCTGGTGCCGAGGCCGAGCAGCGGGCTGAGAAAGCGGATGCCGAAGACGGTATCGCCGCCGAGCAGCGTGCCGAACCACATGGCGAGGGCGATGCCGGGGCCTTTGCTGTAGTAGCTCAGGTCGAGATGCTGCGACCACTGGAAGTAGTACGTCTCGTCGGGCGACAACTCGAATTGGGTGAGATAGACGAGCCGGAAAATCGTCAGCGCGCCGAGGAAGATGAAGAGCAGGCGGCGCGGGCTCATGCGGCCAGGAGGCTGGGGTTCTGGCGATGCAGGGCCGGGAGCAGACGCGCGCCCATTTTGCGCCACATCCACTCGAGCCCGCAGAGCAGGAGGAGCGTCGAACCGAGGCCGAGAAAAAGAGACACCGCGACATCGCTCGGCCAATGCGAGCCGGTGTAAATGCGCGAGTAGCCGACGAGCAGCGCAGGGACAAAGGCGAGCCAGCCCCAGCCGCGATAAAAGCAGGCGACGACCAGGGCGACGGAGATCGTGTTGATGGTGTGCGCCGACGGAAACGAGCGGCCTTCCACATCCTTTTCCGCCGCTTTCGAGAATTTGATTTTCAACGGTTTGCCGAGCGCGAGCAGACGAGGCGTGGCCTTGGCGAGTTCCACCTGGCGCACGTCATTGATCGCCTGGTGCGGGCGCGGGCGGTCGGCGTGGTGCTTGAGCGTCCGCGAGAGCAGTCCGTCATTGACCCCCACAATGAGCGCAGCCGTGAGGACGAAGGCCCGCGCGTGGAATCCGCCGCGCCAGAGCAACAGGCCCACGAGCAGGATGAGCGGTGGCGTCCACGCGGCAAAGTTCGACAGCAACGCCATGAAGTAATCGAGCGCGGGGCTCGTCCATTGGCGGTTGATGAGAAAAAGGAACTTTTGGTCCATGCACAATTCACTGAGCCCCGCGAAGGTATGGGGATGAAGTCGCCCACCGCAAATCATTTGGCCGCCGGGAGAACCACAAAGCAACGCCAGGAATTCCCGGCGACTTTCCCTCGCCGGTCGCTCTTCCTCCTTTGTTGCTTGTTTGGTCTTTTTGGGGTCGTCCTTCCCGCCAGAGCCGACGTCGAGCCGGACCCGCGCGCGATCTTGAAAACCGTCCGCCTCGCGCAGTCCGCGCAAAACAGCATCCTCACCGGGGCCATCCGCACCGGCGGCAAGAGCCTGCCCTTTCGTCTCGTCTCGAGCAGCGGCACCATCCGCTACGAATTCACCGATCCCGCCCAGGTCATCCAGCTCCGCCTCGGCGAAAAAGATGCGCGGCTCGAAGAAGTGACCGACGGCAAGGCGCAAAAAGTCTCCCCGCGCCGCTTCGACGACCGGGTGCGGGATACCGACATCAGCTACGAGGATCTGTCCCTCGGCTTCCTCTACTGGCCGAATGCGAAAGTGCAGGGCGAGCAGACGATGCTCCTGCAGAAGTGCTGGATCATCCGGGTCGAGCCGGGCGCGCGCGGGGATTCGCAATACGGGAAAGTCGATCTCTGGATCAGCAAGAAGAACGGCGCGCTCATGCAGGCGGAGGCGTTCGACGCCGCGGGCAAGCTGTCGCGGAAATTCAAAGTCATCAGCGGCCAGCCGGTGGGCGATGGACTGTGGATTTTGAAGGTGATGCGGATCGAGTCCTTCGGCGGGCGTTCCGCTGACCGCACGCCGACCTATTTGGACATCGATAAGGTGAAGGATTGAGCCGGCGCGGAGGGACACGCTCCTGGGTGTCCCGAAAGCAGATGCCGGACGCGCCGGAGCGCGTCCCTCCGATCAGACTGTGCCCACCGCTTCCGGCGCGCGCATCTTCGCCAGCCACTCGCGATGGATTCTGGGCGAGATTTCGCTCGGTTTGATCTCGCTGCGACCGCCCCAGAAGACGTTCGTGTAGCTGACCGGGATGCCGCAGGCGGCAAGGTGCGCGTCGATGGCGGCCTTGTGTTCGAGCACCCGAGGTTTTTCGGTGCCGTGGGCGACGCCCATGACGTTCACGTTTTTGAATTCCGCCCCACCTTCGCGCCAATAGGCGTGGGTCATGATGTGGTGCCGGCCCACCTCGCCGCCGGCCTCGATCTCGCGCCCGGCAGGCACGGCCCAGTGGAAGAGCGCGTTGAAACGCGTCACCCGCTCGCCGCCGGCGCTGGGCTTGACGTGTTCGAGGAAAGTCGAGAAGCGGCCGATGACGCCGCGGGTGTTCAGGTCTTCGGCGGTGCGGCAGAAGGTTTCCAAGTCCACGCCGGCCTCGGCGGCACGGGCGGCCCACAGGCCGACGCGCACTTCGTCCGGTGCGAGTTCGCGCTTGAGGGTGAGGAGCACGTCCCACTCGCGATCGGTCAGCGCGACGTTTTCGACCTTCTGCATTTTCGCGGGCACGTCGCCCTTGTCGCCGGGTTCGATCGTCTTGCGGCGCACATGGCCGACGCCGAGGGCGAAGATGCCTTTGGCCGGCATGAGCTTGTAACGCGTGCAGCCCGTGTGACGCATGAGCACTTCGCAATGCCCGTCCATCGACGAGCCGACCGGCACTTTGAGCGTGGTCCAGAGCCGATATTGCGAGCCGGCGGTCTGCTGATCGGTCGAGCGCACGACGACGTGCCCGCTGAAGGGGTCTTCCTTGAACATGAAGTCGAAGGCGTCATTCAGCTTTTCCTCCGGCACCACCCACGCGACGAGCGCGCCGTCGGCGAGTTGCGTGGACATGAGCGTCTGCCGCACGCGGCGGATCGTCCCGGCTTCGAGCATGGTGCGGATGCGCCCGAGAACGGTGTCGATCGCCACGCCGGATTTTTGCGCGATGTCGAGGAAGGGCTCGCGCACGAAGCCTTTGATCTGGTCCTCGCTCACGGCGAGGATCTGCGCATTGACGGGGTCGGAGTGTTCGATGGACATGGAAGGCGTGTTTCTAAACCACCGCGCGTGGCTGCGCTACTTAGGATTTGGCGATGGCTGACCGTATCCTGCTCAGCGTGAGTCGAGCCATTCGGCCTTCACCCAGGCGAGCGCATCCTCACGCGTGGCGAGAGTGCCTTCGAGCTGCCGCGATTGCACGGCTTCGAGGATTTCGGTGAAGCGCGGGCTGGGGGCGAGGCCGATCGCGATGAGATCGCGGCCGGTGATGAGAGGCGGAGGAATGAGCGGCTCGCTGGCGAATTCCGCGCGCTTGGCGTTGAGGAATTCGTAGTTGTCGAGCAGGCCGTGGCTGCTCGTGCAATCGACGCGGTGCAACTCCAACTCGTCGTCGATGAACGGGCGGGAAAGAAAGCGCTTCAGCTTCGCCACGCGCATCTGCTGCACATCCTTGAAGACCATGTGATTGGCGACCGCTTCGACGGTCGCGTCGATCTCGGCGCGCGAGAAACGCAGGCCCGTCATGATTTGTTCGGTCATTTCCGCGCCGAGCTTGTCGTGGCCGCTGAAGCGGATGCGCCCGTCGGGATCGACGGCAAAGGTCGCGGGTTTCCCGATGTCGTGAAAGAGCACGGAGAGAACGAGCGGACCGGAGACTTGCGCCGGGAGCAGGCCGAGCATGATCCGCGTGTGAACAAAGACGTCGCCCTCGGGATGAAACTGGGGAGGTTGTTCGCAGCCTTTGAGCGCTTCGATCTCGGGCAGGATTTCGCGGAGCAGACCGCTTTCGTCGAGCAGATCGAAACCGCGCACGCGCCGCGGGGAGACGAAAATTTTCACCAGCTCCTCGCGGATGCGTTCCGCGCTGACCTCGTGGATGTGCGGCGCGTTTTCGCAAACGGCGCGCCACGTCGGACCGTCGAGATCGAAGCCGAGGGTGGTGGCGAAGCGCACCGCGCGGAGCATGCGGAGGCGGTCTTCGCGGAAACGATCGCAGGGATTACCGATGGCGCGCAGGAGTTTCGCTGCGAGATCCTGCTGGCCGCCGACGTAGTCGATGAGCCGGTCGGCGATCGGGTCGTGGAAAAGGCCGTTGATTGTGAAGTCGCGCCGCTGGGCGTCCTGCTCGGGCGTGGAGAAGCTCACGGTCTCCGGGCGGCGTCCGTCGATGTACTGGCCGTCATTGCGGAAAGTGGCAATCTGGAATTCGTGATCGTCCTGAAGGACGACGATCACGCCGAAGTGCGCACCGACAGCCACCGTGCGCGGGAAGATTTTTTGCACCTGCGCGGGATGCGCGTCGGTGGCGATGTCGTAATCATGCGGCTCCGCGCCCATGAGCCGGTCGCGCACGCAACCGCCGGCGTAGAGCGCAGTGAACCCCGCATGCTGCAAACGCTGGACGATGGAGCGGGCGGATTCGGAAAGCGGTGACGACACGGGAAGACGATAGCCGTTTGGCGACTGGTAAAAAACGAAAAGCCCGGCGGTGAGCCGGGCTTTTGGCCGCCCCTGCGGGCGAAGGGTGAATTTGCGGACTACGGAGCGGGCGCGGGCGCCGGGCCTTCGGCACCGGGGGCATTTTGCTGAATGTTGTATTTGCCGACGATGGTTTTCGCGTCTTCGTCGGTTTTGGCGAGCAGAAGAAGGTCGAGGACGAGATCCTGGAGCTTTTTCTGAAGCTCCGCGGACTGCTTCACGACGGGTTCGCGGAGGCGATAGGCGTCGGCGAGCTGGGCTTTGCCGTCGCGGAGACCGGTGCGCGTTTTGAAGGTGTTCACGGTCTGGGTGAGCATGACCACGGCCAACGCGGCAGTCAGCAGCGCGAAAGGCAGCAGAATGGAGGAGCCTTGGGTCGATCCGGAGTCGGAGGGGACCACGGGATCGTTGAAATTGTAATCAGGTTCGGTGCTCATGGGGTGGATTAGCGAAGGGCTGGGGCGGAATCGGAAGGGTCGGCGGGAGCCGGGGCCGGAGCGGAAGCGCCGCCGGCGCCGGGGGCGGGCGTGGCTTGCTGCTGAACGTTGTAGCCGTGCTTGCCGAGCAGCGCTTTCATCTTGTCGTTTTTCAGCGAAGCGACGGCCATGTCGCGCAGCAAATTGGGACCGACTTGCTGGCTGATTTGGTTGCCGGTGTTGATCTGTTCCTGCTGTTTCTGAAGTTCTTGCTGCTGCTTCTGAACCTCCAGTTGCAGGCTTTGATTGGAGTTGCCGACCGCGAAGATAATGATGCTCAGCAGTAAGCAGAGACCAGACGCGGCCACAGAGATGTAGAAACTGATTTTCATGTGGGGGCGCTCTTCTCGTCTAAGACCTCCAGAGGCGTCAAGGGACAAATCGGCGGGGCCGAAACTTTCTACGTTCGCGGCGAATCCGTGGAAGCACGCACGACGAGACGGACGGGCACCGCGGTCTTTCGCGGAGCGTCGGGCGCGCCTTCGCGGACCAGGCGGTCGATTTCCTGGATGCCGGCTTCCGCCATTTCCTCCGCGGGAAGATGTATGGTCGTGAGCTGGGGATGCGTAGTGCGCGCGCCGCCATCATCCGAGCAACCCATCACGCTGAGATCGCCGGGAACCTTGAGCCCGCGGGCATGGGCGCGAGCGAGCACGCCGAGCGCGGCGCTGTCGCTCATGGCGAAAATCGCGGTGGGCGCGGGTTGATGCGCGAGGATTTCATCGAGCGCGGCTTCCCCGGCATGCTCCGACAGTTCGCCATGGACGATGCTCTGCATCTCGATGGGCAGGCCGAACTGCTCGCAGGCGAGACCGACGCCGTGATTCAGTTCGAGGATTTTCGGATGAGTGTCGCCAAACGGGCCGGAGACGATGCCGAGATGCCGATGCCCGAGCTGCACGAGATGCTCAATCGCCAGGAATGAGGCGCGCGCGTAGTCGGGGACGAGACTGGTCACGCCGGGCAAACCAGCATCGGTCCCGAGACTGACGACGGGCAAGCCGCGCCGGGTGAGAGATTCGAGCAGCGAGGGATTGGGCAATCCGTGAAAAAGAAATTTGGAACAGGTGCCGACGCGGATGGGGTGGGGGAGATCGTGGCTGGCCGCGTAGTCACGGTTTTCCTCATAAAAGGCGAGGCTGAGCGGATGCGCTGGATCGGGCACCGCCGCCATGGCCGCCACGGCGAGGCGATGGATGAATGGATCGCGCAGGCCACCTTCCCCGGTCACTGAGAGAAGCAGGCAGAAGTCCCCCAACTCGGGATACATGCGGACGACGGCGCGCAGGTCGTTCGGAATGTAGCCCATTTCGCGGCAGACCTTGAAGACGCGCTCCCGGGTTTTTTCACTGACCCGGATACCGTAGTCCCGGTCGTTGAGGAGCGACGAAATGGCACCCTGAGATACGCCCGCAGCCTTGGCGATCTGCGCCATGGTGATGGTTTTCTGCAGATCGGAAAATTGCTTTGGCACGCGGATCGAAGCGCCGCCAATGCCCCCGCCGAGCGGCGCCTCTCCCTCAGTGGACACGTTCATTTGCGAAGTAGGAGTAATGTCCGAACCGGATTTCACAAGGGTAAAAACCCGACCGTGTGAAACTACGTAGGGTGGAAATGACCCCGCCCCAACTTTGCCTCCCCCCGAACTCAGCTTTCCGGCAATATTTTTTTCACCAGCCGGTCCACGCCTTCCCCGGCGAACTCGCTGCCGGGGTAGAGCTTCTTCGCCTTCAAGTACCACGCGAGACTGGAGCCAACCTGGTCTTTCTTCTCAAAATCCTGCGCGCTCCGCAGCGTGCGGACGAAATCCGCGGCTTGCGTGGTCAGGTTGGCGCGCGTCTGGCTGAGCTTGTTGTCGTCGGGAAATTGCGTGGCAATCTTTTCCACGCTTTCCCACGCCCCGGCGTAATTGCTCTGCTGCGCCATGGCGTTGGCCTGCATCATGGCGATCTCGATTTTCTGAATCTGATCGAGCACCTCGTTGAGTTGCTTCGCGCGTTCGGGATACTGCGCGGTCGCGGCGATGAAGCGGGCTTTGTCGTCGAAAATCTGCCGGTGATTCTTCTGGCTGAGGAGCTGGTCAAAATCGAGGAGCGCCTTTTGCAGCACGTCGCCCTGCGAAAAGATCATCTTCGAGATTTCGGCGAGGGCGGGGTTGCGCGGCCAGAGTTCGGTTGCGGCGGTCAGTTCGGATTCGAGCGTGGCTTTGTCGCCACTGAGCGCGGCGTTGCGCGCCTTGGCGAGATGCATCTGCGCCACGGTTTTTGAAGTCTCGATCATGGCCATGGGCTTCGAATTATCGAAGTCTTTGGCGATCCTGCCGAGGTTCTGCACGAGCTGCTCGGCCAGCGCGTAGTCCTTCACGTCGATCGCCGAGATGAGTTGGTTGCTCTTCTGCACGAACTCCAGCGCCTGCCGCTTTTTGTCGCGCGCCAGCGTGCGGATCTCGGGGACGTATTCGCCCACGGTGAAGCCTTCGGCGAGCCGCTTCGTGGCGCTTTCGAGTTCGTTTTTCTCGAGCAGGAAATTGTAGGCCTGCACGCTCTCCCGCACGTCGCGGAGCGCTTCGTTGGCCATTGAGTCGAGCGTGCCCACGGTCGGCGGCATGCCGGCGCTCTTCTCAAAAAGATCCTTGGTATCTTTGCCGACGTTGAGCTTGGTGTCGCCATCGGTGAAGACCGAGCGATAGAAGCGCGTGGCCATGAGCACATGCTGGAAGCGGCGCTGCATGAAGAGCTGAAGGATGAGCGCCTGGAATTCGACCTTCGCCTGGATGGCGCTCAACTCGCGTTTCACCTGGTTGGCTTTGATCTGCGTTTCGATCTCGAGGATGCGCTTGGTGTGCTTCGCCTGCGTCATGTTGTCCTCGAAGGTCTGGGTCGAGGTCTGGCGAGGCTGCTGGTTGTTTCCCTGGCGTCCTCCGCTGCTCGGCGGGGCGCTCTTGATGACGTCGCCCGCGCTCGCGTGCTCGGCGTTCCAGTATTGCTGATTGCGCTCGGTATCGAGCGCCGTATTGGCGGCGACGAGCCGGTCCTGCGAGCGTTGCGCCTTCCACGCGCTATAGACGGCGTCGGCCAGCGCGTCGCAGAGCCGGGCGTCGATGTCGAAACTCGATCCGCGTGGCAGCAGCCGGAAGGCGGCGTCGATGTTTTGCCCCGAGGCATTCGCCGGCGCGAGCAGGTTGAGGATTTGCGCGATGACGGCCTGATACTGGCGATCCGACGCGGTCGTTTCCTCGGGCGCGTTGAGATACTTCTCAAAGCGCGCCTGGAAAATGCGGTTGTTGTTTACGTTCCAGCTTTTGCCATCCCACGACATGACCTCCGAACCGGGATCGAAGGCGGGCACATCCTTCCCGAGGAAGCCGCCTTTTTGCTGGCCACCGGTTTTCGCGGGCTGGGCGGGTGCGCTGGTGGCGGCGGGGGCCGGTGAAGGAGCGTCCGGCACCTGCGCCAGGGTGAAACTACTGCCGCAAACAAGTCCGCAGCAGATGGAGAAAAGCGGGGGGGGCGTTTTCATGGGAACTAGGACTTCTTTACATCCAAAGCTTTGAGCACGCCACGATCTCCTACCTCGATTTTAAAATTGAAGCGCTGGCCGCGCTCGATGTTCACGCTGTTGAATCCCGGCGGCACGAGCACCGGCAGCACTTCATTGCCGACTTCGATCGAAAAGAGTCGCCCGCCGGTCGCCGACCATTGCAGCGCCTGCGCGACGGTGCCCTCGACCTTATAGACGTTGCCCCGGAGGCTGTTCGAGTTTTGCAGATAATCCGTCACCGGCAGCGCCGAGAGCGTGCGGTAGGGATCGTTCGCCTTGCCAAAAAGAAAATAGCCGCCCGCCACCGCGGCGAGCACGAGCGCCCCGGCGAGGAGCAGCCAGGCCGGATGGGCCGAGGAACTAGCGCGGCGGGCCATGCGGGGAAAGGATGAAGGATGAGGGATGAAGGATGAAGGCCGGGGCGCGGGTGGGGCGAAGGGTCGCCAGGAAGATTTGGGGGGCGTCAATTTTCATCCTTCTTCCTTTCGCCTTCATCCTTACCGGATCACGCCCCAATGCGAATTGAACGGCCAGTACACGAACACCCCGCGGCCCATCAGATTCTCCTGCGGCACCGCACCCCAGTCGCGGCTGTCCGAGCTGTGAAAACTGTTGTCGCCCATGGCGAAGTATTGCTTCTCCGGCACCGTGAAGGTGGCATCCGGCGTGCCCAGATACGTCATTTTCGAGTGCGCGACCTGCCCGGACGAATAGACGTGCTCGGCGGCATTCGAATAACCGCGATAACCATCCTGATTCGACATGACCCGCGCGAGGCCCGCGCCCTCGGCCCGCTTCCCGTTGATGAACAACTCCGGCGGAGCGACGCGCAATTCATCCAGCGGAGTGCCAATCAGCCGTTTGATGTAAAACTGCGAAGGCTTCTTCGGCGGCGGACCGGGATCGCCCATCTTGGCGATGCTCTGCGTATTGAAGACAAACACATCGCTCCGCTTCGGCGAACGGAAGTGATAGCTGAGCTTGTCCACGAAAACATGGTCGCCGGTATTGATGTAGCCGCGCGCGATCGGCTGGCCGCGGAGATAAGTCTTTGTCGAATCGAGGTCGAAGGCATCGACCAGCGTCCGGATCGGCGCGTGAATCAAATAGGTATTGGCCGCGCTCGTCGTGATCTCCGTGTAGTTGAAAAAGAAAAAGCGGGACACCTCCCGCATCGCGGCGATCGACTCGTCCTCCTTCGCCACCGTATTGATCCAGGTCCGTCCAAAGGCCGCCGTCTGCGCGAGCCGCACGAGCATGTTCGGCGGCTCCTGCTCCGTCGGGAAACCGAGGATGCCATTCAGCGTCGGCTGCATCGAGCCGGTCGGGATGGTGAACGGCTGGAGGAAAAACGTCCGCACCGCCAGAGCGACCACGATCGCCACGAGGAACACCTCCACATTCTCCCGCCAGCCCGCGTCCTCGATCTTCGGCAGATGCTGATGGCAAAGCTGGTCGAGGTGCCGCGCCGCCTCCTCGATCTGCGTCGGGTTCCGGCTCTTGTTGGCTTTTTCCAAGGCCGCGATGCCGCCCTCGAAGGCCGTGCACGTCGTCGCATCCCACAGGTCGCGCTTGTAGGCCACCATCTTGCGAGCGTCCTCGGCAAACTGGCGCCCTTGTTTCACGGCTTTTGGCAGGAGGAAGGAGAACATCGTTCGTGGCAGTATGGGAGGCGCGCGCAGCACGCGAGCGGGCGGAATCCAAACCGAAACCCGTTCCAAGGAAAGCGAAATCTTGGAGGCCGATGAAACTCGCGCTTGAGTCGCCGCCCGCAGCTGGCGCAGCTTCCACGCTCGTCAGTTTCACCCCTCCCACTCCCCCCATGAAAAAACTTCCCTCCCTCCTCCTCGCCGCCCTCTTCGCCGCCCCGTTTGCCCACGCGCAAGCCCCCGCCGCCCCGGCCGCTCCCGCCAAACCCTCGACCAGCCCGGCCACCACCGCGACCCCCGCCACGCCGGCCGCCACCCCATTCCCGCTCCCGCCGCAGCCGCCCGATGTCGCCGCGCCGAAGATGGACTCCAGGACCGGGCAGCCCCAGGCCGGCTTCATCGCCGCGCACGAAAGATTCCTCACCGTCGCCAAGGAAGGCAAAGCGCAGGTCGTCTTTCTCGGCGACTCCATCACCGCCGGCTGGGGTGGCGCTGGCAAGGAAGTCTGGGCCAAAGCCTTCGGCCAATGGACGCCCGCCAATTTCGGCATCGGCGGCGACCGCACCCAGCACGTCCTCTGGCGCATCGAGAAAGGGGAACTCGAAGGCATCAAGCCCAAAGCCGCCGTCATCATGATCGGAACCAATAACACCGGCGGCGACAGCCCCGAAACCATCGCGAAAGGCGTGACCAAGATCGTCGAAACCGTCCGCACCAAACTGCCCGCGACCAAGATCCTCCTCCTCGCCGTCTTTCCGCGCGGCGAAAAAGCCAGCACTCCCGAGAAGCCCAATGGCGGCCGCGACAAGATCAAGAAGGTCAACGAAATCATCGCCAAACTCGACGACAAGATGAACGTCTTCTTCCTCGATATCGGCGAAAAATTCCTCACCCCCGACGGATCGTTGACCAAGGAAATCATGCCCGACTTCCTGCACCTCTCGCCCGCCGGCTACCAGATCTGGGCCGACGCCATCACGCCGAAGCTTGCTGAGTTGACCAAGTAAGCCCGCCGAGCAATCTCCGGCCGCAGATGCCGGGCGATCCCCGGTGTCTGCGGCCTTTTTCGTTTCGACCGAGGGCCGGGATGCGTCTGTCTCCGAGGCTTTGTGCTTGGCAGGATCGGGCGGGCGCGGCTTCGTGGCGCAGTGAAGATCCGCGCGACCATCGCCGCCCGCGCCGCCGCCGAGGGCCTGCCATTTTTGGCCATCGGTGGCAATGCCGTCATCGCTTACGGCTACCCGCGCATGACCCGCGATCTCGACCTGCTCGCCCGTGAGGACGACCGCCGCGCGCGGGACACGCTCAGCACCGGCCCGGCTACACGGCGCACCAGACCATGCGTGTCTTTCACCTGTCCAATCCCGGCGAGCAGCAACTCCCGGCGGTGGATTTGATGCTCGTGGATGCGGGCACATTTCGAGAACTGACCGCGGATGCGCTGGCGGTGACGCAGGGCGTGAAGTTTCAAAGCGATCAGGTGCGGGAGGGAAGGCAGGCTGCGCCGCGCCAAAGTCGCTTTCGGACGGCTGGCCAAAGACTGGGCGGACTCGGGGTTACTCCAGAAAATTCGTCACTTGGGGCAAGCAACTGCGTCCGCGCGGCAAACTGCATCTGGAGATCGTCGGCGGCACCACCGGCTCCAGCGACTGGAGCGCCCCGTCGGCCACATGAACCTTTCGCCATTTGCTTTTCAGTGTCCGCTTTCCGGTCTCCGCAAACTGTCAACCGCCCCTCCGCATCCTCGTCCTTATAAAAACCACCCGCACTTCCCGCCGCATCCTCACCACTAGCATCGCCGCCGCTTGCGCCGCCGTCTTCGTCGGCAGCACTCCCGCGCAGGCAGCCACTATTTCTGGGACAACGACGGCACCACCGCCGGCTTCGGCACGGCCGCGGGAACTTGGGCGGCGCCGACCACGGGCAACGCTACCCAGGGCTGGAGCACGAGCACCACAGGGGTTCTGCTTCCCGGAGACGTCACTACCTTAACCACGGATGCCATCAACTTCGGCAACGCCTCGACGGGCCTCGGCGCGGGCACCATCACGGTCTCCGGCACGGTGGCTTCCGGCAACATGACCTTCGCTTCCGGTTCGGGCGCGATTGCTCTTTCGGGTGGCACAATCAACCTGGCGGCCATCACAACGATCACCGTTAATAACGCCGCGGACACGATCACTTCAGACCTTACGGGCGCGGCCACCAGCCTCACCAAAGCCGGCGCCGGCACGCTGACCCTCTCGGGCACCAATACCTACACCGGCGCCACCATCGTGAACGGCGGCGGCATCCTGAACCTGAACGGCTCGACGACCGCCGGCTCCGGCACGCTCATTGTGGGCTCGACGACGACGGCGGGCACGGTCAACCTCAGTTCGACCTTCACAAACTCCGGCCAGGTCACCTTGGGAAATCTCTCCACTTTCGGAACGCTGAACATTCTGAACGGGGGATCACTCGTGACTACGCCCAACCAGATGGTCATCGGCCAGAACACCTCGAATTCCGCCGGCCGCTTGACCCTCGTCAACGGCGGCAGCGTCTCGGCGACGAACTACTTCTTCGGCAACACCGGCGCGGGTTCGACGGGCGTGCTCTACCAGACCGGCGGCACGCTGACCACGACTGCTGCGGCCGCTGCGACCAATTTTGCCCTCGGCGTTGGCGGCACCGCGACGTACGGCTACTATGGCATCACCGGAGGTACCGGCAGCGCCGCGGAGGTCGGAGTCGGAGCGGGCAATGTCGCAGATGGCGGCAGTGGTGTGTTTGAGGTGGGCGGCGGCAGCTTCACCGCGAGCACCAACTTCTTCCTGAACAGAAGCAATACGGCCGGCCAGCAGGCGCGGCTCAATGTTTCCGGTGGCACGCTGAATCTCGCCAACCTTGCAACCGGTTCCACCACTGGCTTTCAGGCAAACTTTGGCACGGGAACGGGGCAGGTCGCAGTGATCACCGTCTCGGGTTCGGGCGTCGTGAACGGCACGGGGACCACTTTGAACCTCAATCGCGCCAACGCCGCCGTGGGTGTGGACTATGGCACCACGGGCATCCTGAACCTCAACGGCGGCACTACGACCCTAGCCTCGATCACCACGCAAAACATCACCGCTGCGGGCGCCACCACGGTGGCGATGGTGAATTTCAACGGAGGCACCTTGAAGGCCGGTGCCACCGGCGGCAACTTGATCGGCACCCTGGCCAACGGTGCCGGGTATAATGCCGCGTCGGGAGTGTATATCTACAGCGGCGGCGCCACCATTGACACGAATGGCTTTGCGGCGAACACCATCGCCATCCCGCTGGCCGCGCCGACGGGCGACGGGGTGGACAACTCCACCACGATCAATGTGACCACGAAGGGAAGCGGATACCTCGCCGCGCCGATCGTCACGATTTCCAGCGGCGGCGGCGTCGGAGCCACGACCACGGCGAACATGGTGGATGACGGCTTGGGTAAGGGCACGTTCATGGTGGACAGCATCACCATCACCAATCCCGGCGTGAACTACACGTCGCTTCCCACGCTGGTCTTTACCGAGTCCGGCGGTCTGCGCAACACCGGGACGAACTCCGCGGCGGCCGTTCCCACGGTGACGCTGGCGGCGAACGCCACCACCGGCGGCCTGACCAAGACCGGTCTGGGCACGCTGACTCTCAGTGCAACGAACACCTGCGGCGGCGCGACGACGGTGAGTGCGGGCACGCTGGTCGTGAGCGGCAGCATCACCGGCACCACGGCGGTCAATCTCACCGGCGGCACGGCGCAGTTCGGCGGTTCGGATCGGATCAACAATAGCGCGGTCTTGCGCCTGGGCGGCGGCGAGTTCAACGCCGGCGGCTTCAGCGAAGGCAGCCTGCTCACCGCCGGCCTGGCTTCGCTCACCTTGTCCGCCAACTCCTCGCTGGACTTCGGCAACGGGGCCGGCGGGGGCAGCGAGCTCTACTTTGCCGGCACGGGCACCCGCAGCGGAGGCACCCTCGATATTCAGAACTGGACCTCCACGACCGATCACCTGGTCTTCACGGGCGGAGAGGCGGTCCGCCTGGCGTTCGCGAGCGACTTTGCCGGCTTCATCTCGTTCGACGGCACGCTGGGCTTTAGCGCGGTGCAGTTTGGCGACGCGAACCACTTCGAGATCCTGGCCATACCGGAGCCTTCGACGACTGGATTGCTCGGCGGCGCCGCCCTGCTCGGCATGTTCGGCTTTCGCAAGCGCCGCCGGGTGCTCGCGGGCCAGTCCGGCTCGGCGGAGATCCGGTGAGGGAGACCTCGGCGGGTGCGGGTTCCGGTGGTTTCGCTTCGCTTCACCACCGGCCCATCACCATGACGCCTCCGGCGTCCAAAAGGGCCTGCCACGCTCCACGCTCCAGGAGCGTGGCATGCACCTTGACCGCTCCGTGAAGCGGGGCGTGGAGGGGTGTAGAGACCGGTAACAAGGGGGGATGTCCCGGAGGGACACCTGGAAATTAGCCGGTGGTGAAGCGAGCGCAGCGAGCGGCAACCACCGGAACCCATTGCCATGCGGGTGCGCCCCGCCGGGGCGCTGGAACCGCCCATCCCCCGTCCTCCGTCGCCCCATCCGGGGCGAAATCCTTATACGATTTTCACAGTCGGATTGCGCGAACACATGGCGAGCGCCGAAGGTGCTCCATCCTTCAGCCCAGGGTTGCGAGGCACGAGCTACCCTGGGTTTTGGAATCAAGCGAGAGGCAACCCTGAAGGGGTTGAAGCGATCGAGCCGGAGGATGAAAACCTTTTCAGGGTTTGTCCCGTTTTCCTGAGCCCCCAGCGTAGCGCGATGCGCGCAACCCCGGGCTGAAAGATGTAACGCCATTGGCGTTGGGATGGCTTCGGGCAGTTTCACTATGGAGATCGTATTAGTGGATGCGGGTTCCGGTGGTTTCGCTTCACCACCGGCTCATTTCCACGACGCCTCCGGCGTCCAAAAGGGTGCCTGCCACGCTCCACGCTCCAGGGGGCGTGTCATGCAACCTTGACCGGTCCGTGAAGCGGGGCGTGCAGGGAAGCGCGCTGTCGCTTCCGTCGGCGGAGGCGGCGGGGTGGGCTGGACTCCGCGCCGCCTTCGCCCCACGGCACCGACGGCGCGGCGTCCTCCAGTCGGCATTCCGACTTCGTGGCCAGTTTCTGCAGCGCGAGGCCGCGATTCACACGGTCAAACGCTCGCTGCTTCCGGCGAACCTTTTCTCCTCGACGCCGGCGGTGGCGAGCATGGTGAGGAAAAGGCTGGCGAGCGGTTTGCCTTTGTAGTCGGTGTGCTGGCCTTGCTTGAGCGCGCCGCCGCCGTGGCCGAGCAGGAGATTCGGCAGGTCGGTGCCCTCGTGCGACCAGCCCATGCCGGAGCCGTAGAGCGTCGTCGAGTTGAACAGCAAATCACGATCGCCTTCCTTCACCGCCTTCAGCCGTCCGAGGAAATGCGCGAGGTGCGCGACGCGGTGTTTGTCCACCTTTTGCATGTTGGCGATGTTATCGGCCTTGTTGTCGTGGTGCGTGTATTTGTGGTAGCTGTCCGGCGCTTCGATCTCGGGATACATGCAGCCCATGAATCCGACTTGCAAGGTGACGACGCGCGTCTGGTCGGTCTGCAGCGCGAGCGCGGCCACGTCCATGAGCGCGCGGATGCGCTCGGTGCGCGTGCCGGCGGTGGCGGGCGCTTTCGCTCCGGCGGGTGCGGCGGGCGCGGGCTGGTCGAGCCACTTGTCCGCGACCTGCGTGCGGCGCTCCACTTCGCGGACGTTGGTGAGGTATTCGTCGAGCCGCGCCTTGTCCGCCGCGCCGATGCGCTTTTCCAAATCGCGCGAAGCGTCGAGCACGTCGTCGAGCACGCTCCGGTTCAGCGCGAGCCGCCGCCGCGCCTCGGCGCGGGCCTGCGGGGAATTGTCCGAGAAGATGCGATTGAACGCGGCCTGCGGATTCGACTCCGAGGGAATGGGTGTGCCGGTTTCCGAATAGACGATAGAATTTCCGCCGGGGCTGAAATGCAGATTCGGAAAGCGCGTCTGCTCACCGAGACTCCGCACGGCGACCTGATCCACGGAAACCGTGTTGCGCGAGGGCACGCCGGGCGTCGCGCCGAGATCCGCACCGGTGAGGAAGCAAACGGTATCCTGCACGTGGCGGCCGGTGGCGGGGTTGCGCTTGAAAGCGCCCGGATGAAACAGCCCGGAGCAGACGGAGAAGTCGTCCTTGAAAGCCGCGAGCGGTTCGAGCGTGGGCGACAGCGCATAACCGGCTCCGGTCGTCGTCGGCGTGAAGTGGGGCATCCACATGCCGCTCTCGGTGTGAATGAACACGAGCCGCACGGGTGCCTTCGCCGGGTCGGTGATCGCGCCGAGCAGTCGCCGCGGCGTCATGGATTCCAGGAAGGGCAGGGCGATGAGGGCGCCCGCGCCCCGCAGGAAGGTGCGCCGGTTGAGCGCGGGGGTGAGGTTCAGATTCATGGTGGCGGTGGGTTTGGTTTTTTGGGTGATTGAATTTTTTGTTTCCCGACTCGGCTTCATCGGGTCCGGAACGCGGGCGACTGCACGATGGCGCGAATCAACGCGTGCAGATGATAGTCGTCCTTCTTCAACGCGGCGGTGGCGGCACCGACGTGTTTGTGATCGGAGAGGAGCAGGCCGCGTCCGAGAGCGTAGGTCATCAGCTTTTCGGTCAGTCCGCGTGCGAAGTCGTCGCGGCGGTGGAGCAGTTCGGCGCGCGCGGCTTCCACGCCCGTCTCGCGTTTCGCGGCGTCGGACATGATGGGGAGCGCGAAGCTGGTGTTGATGAGGAAGGAGGGCGGCGCCTCGCCTTTCTTGCGGTTCGTGGGGCGGCTCGGGTCTTCCCACGCGAGTTCGCCGCTGCGCCACGCGCCGACGGCGTCGTAGTTCTCCAGGGCGAGTCCCCACGGGTCAATGCGCGCGTGGCAGCCGGCGCACGCCGCATCCTCGCGATGCCGCGCAAGATGCTCGCGCATGGATTTGGCGGATGCCGTGTTCGGGATCAAATCGCCCACGTTCGGCGGTGGCGGCGGCGGCGGGCGGTTGAATAAATTCTCCAGCACGAAAATGCCGCGTTTCACGGGCGAGGTGCGCGTGGCTTCGCTCGTGAGCGTGAGGATGCCGGCCATGCCGAGCAGCCCGCCGCGCTCGCGACTGGGGAGTTCCACGCGCCGCATTCCGCTGCCGCGGATGCTGGCGCGGTCGAGGCCGTAGTGCATCGCGAGGCGCTCGTTCACCCAGGAATAATTGGAATCGAGCAGGTCGGTGACTTGGCCGTTGTCGCGCAGCAGCGCGGCGAAAAACGCCTTCGGTTCCTCCCCCATGCTGCGTTTCAAATCGTCGCCGAAATTCTTAAACAGCTTCGGCTCGGGCATCACGGTGGCGAGCCGGTCCAGATGCAGCCACGAGGTCAGGAACCCGTCGGTCAGCGCCGCGATGCAGCGCGGGTCGCGCAGCAGGCGCGTGACCTGCGCGTCGAGTTTCACCGCGTCGGAGAGTTCACCGCGCGCGGCGGCGGCGCGCAGTGGGGCGTCGGGCGCGGTGCCGGTGAGGAAATAGGAAAGTCGGGCGGCGAGTTCCCAGTTGGTCAGTTGGTAGGCGCCGCGCAGGGTGCCGGGCGGCACGGGTTCGAGGAGAAAGAGGAACTCCGGCGCGACGAGGATGCGGGTGAGCGCGGCCTGGAGCTTGTCGGTGAAGGGCGCATCCGCCGGCTGGCTGGTCTCCGCGAATTTCACGATGCCGGCAATTTCGGCGTCCTGCACCGGACGGCGAAAGGCATTCGGCAAAACCCCCGCGACCACCGCGCGCAAGTCCTGCGCCTTGAGCGCAGCGGCGAACGTGCGCTGGAATCCCACCGGCGGCCAGGCGTCGTAGTGCGGCCCGGAGATTTCGCAGCGCGCGTCGGCGACGGCGAGCACGTCGTTGCAGGGCGGCTCCGAGGGCATCCAGTTGTAGGGGCTGCCCGGCACTTTCGTCAGCTCCGGAAAATGCTCGATCTTCATTTTGCGGTAACGGTTGAAGCTGTTCGGGTGGTAGTCCTCGCCTTCGCCGACCGCCGTGCCATACGGATTCCCATTCACGAAGGTAAAGATGACCGAGTCGGGGCCTTTGATGGACTTGTCCACCCAGAGCGTGGTCTCGAAAAGCTTTTCATCCGGGCGTGGCACCTGGGCCGTGGAGAACACGCCGACGGTGCGCCCGCCCACCTCGAGCTTGTAGATGCCGAGCTCGCCCGGCGCGAAATGCTTCTGCCGCCCGCGCAGCGTGATGGTGTAGCGCCCGCTGTGACGCGGCTGCCAGTTCGCGCCCCAACTGTGGCCGATCCAATCCCGCGACAGCCATGCTTGGGGGTTCGCGCCGCCGAGATAGAAAAATAAATTGCCGTCGTAAACCCGGAGTGCGGTCGAAGATTTTTGGTCAGGGCCGGGGTCTGTCGAGACGCTGAAGACCGTCGCTTCCGGCGCGGTGGCCGCCGCCGGTTCCGTCACCCGCCGCGCGATGTCCTGCGCGGCGGCGAGGTAGCGGTCGAGCAGGACGGTGGAGGTGTTCAAGCCCTCGGCCACAGTGTCGAAGCCGTGCAGCTTGTCGTCGGGCGGAAAGTCATCCGCCGGGCGCAGCGCCACGCCGAACAGATCGCTCACGGTGCGATTGTATTCCGCGCGATTCAACCGGCGCTGCGCCTGCGGGCGGGCGGAGGCGGTGAGTTGCTCGCTTTTCTCCAGCTCGCCGCGCAGCCAGGCGATTTGCTTTTCAAAGTCGGCGTGCGAAGGACGCTTCTCCTCGTCGTCCGGCGGCATCTCGCGACCCGCGAGTTTTTCCAGCACGTTTTTCCACGGGTCGTCGTGGCCTTCGATGGTCGCACGCGCGAGCAGTTCATCCATGCGGAAGCCGCCCTTCGCCTTGCCTTCCTTGTGACAGCGCACGCAGTGCTCGGCGTAGAAGCCCTTCACGCCGACCGTGGAATCCAGTTGCACTCCGGCGGGCGCGGCGGCGAATGCCGATGCCTGAGTTGCGGCAAAAGTGACCGCTGCCATTGCTATGCGGAAGAGACAGTTCGAGTTCATGGTATTTCGGTTTGGGGTTCAGGCGGTCAGTTTCACTTCTTCACGTCGAGCATGCTGATCGTCTCTGCGTAGGCCAGCCGGCCCGTGTAGCCATCGTGCCAGCGGATGGTGACGGAGGGCGCGGTGTGGGCGATCCATTGATGGCCGGGGCGATCGGGATGCCCGACGGCGGTGACGTTGTTCACCTGCACCATGCCGTAGTAAGTGTTGCGCGTGCGCTGGTAGGGGAGGTTGTTGGGGAAGCCCGCGGCCCAGCGAATCTGCACCTTGCGGCCCTGGCTTTCCCATTCGCCGCCGAGCGGCGGATTGCCCAGCGTGGCGAGCGGATGCCCGGTCGATCCGAGCGGGCCGCAGAGCAGTTCCCAGACGTTGTCGGTGATGCGCACAGACGCCGAGTGATGCACGTCGCCGCTGAAGATGATCACGTTCCTGGCGAGGCCGTCGAAGAAGTTCAGCAACTCCTCGCGCTCATGCACGAAGCTGGGGAAGCCGTCGCCCTTGTCGTCGCGATCCGCGCCCGGCTTTTTGCTCACATGCGCGGCGGTGTGATAGACCATCCACGGATCGGGGGAGATGATGAAAACGAACTGCGCATCCGTGTTGCGCACGCCCTCCATGAGCCAGCGCTTTTGGGCTTCGCCGAGGATGAAGAGCTTCGGATCGTCCGGCTGCTTGAGTCCGGGGCGCGAGCGTTCGCCGCGCGTGTCGAGCGCGAAGAAATGACAGTTCGCCATCTTCCAGTCGGAGTAGTGATGCGTGCCGATGCTGTAAGCGGCGGTCTCGCTGGCGGCGGCCTTCGGCGTGAGGCGCAGGTGCGTTTTGTCCACGACCTCGACGAGGCCATAGACGCCGGCATTCGCTGGCGCGGGCTGGCCGGCGGGGCGCTTCAGATACTCGGCCTGCGCGTAGGTGTAGGGGCCGATGTGGAGGGTGCTGACGGTCTTCGGATCGAGCGTGGAAAAGTCCGCCTGCGCGTCGGTGAGGATGTCACTCCCCTGCACGAACTGCGCGGTGCCGAGACGCACGGCCCCATTCTGCGGGCCGCGCTGTGCGGCCCAGCCGAGGTATTCGCCATACGCCACGAGACCGGGATCGCGAATGAGCGCGGCGGTATCCCTGATGAAGCCCACTTCGCCACAGCCATGAATGTCCCAGCCGACATCGTGATCATCGAACATGAACATGCCGGGCAGAGAGCGGAACAACGACGCGAAGGAGCGCCCGCGCTGGAAGTAAGTTTTGTAGTTCGCGCGCAGGCCGCTGATCGCGCCATCGCGCTGCTCCTCGTAAATCACGTCGCCATTGACGAACGCAAACATCGCCTCGTCCGCATGATGGCGCTGGATCATCGTGTAAGCGGGCGTGCTGGTGTATTGCCCGCCGCTCTTCCCGCCCGGTTCCTGCGAGGCGCAGTGGCCGATGGCAAAACTGACGTTGAACAGCCCGCGCGGATTGTGCAGCGGGTCGGCGCAAGCACTCGCATCCGGCAGCGTGCGGAACGAGGGCCACGGATCGGTGATCTCCGGGCGAATGTCCGCCAGCACTCCCCCGATGCGCACGCCGTAGTAGTAGCGGGTGTTGGGCTGCAGCTTCGTGAGATCGAACACCGCCGTGTTGTCACGAGCCGCTGCGGTCCTGCCGGTGAGCGACGGGCTCTTGTTTGTCAGTGGCAGTTGCGTGTCATAGACCAGCTTCGTCTCGGCAGGTTCGGCAGTGCGCAGCCACACGCGCATCGAGTCCTTCGTGGGCGCGCCCAGCATCGGCCCGTGTGTGAGGCCGGCCGTCTCATAGGGCAGGACATCATTGGCCACGGGATCAGGCCACGACGCGGAACACGGCAAGAGTGGAGCGAGCAAGATGGCGGCGAGAGTGAAAAGGGGGTTCTTCATGAGTTGGCAGCGGGAGGAAATCATTTTGCGTCGAGTAACGCCGACTGTGTGTTTGGGGTAAGAGGCATCGCCCTGGGCGACGTTCTCACTGCGGAACGATGGTGAAAGCGAACTTCGGCCCCATCCCGCGCAAAGAGCACAAGTGAATCCAAAGCATCCCCAGTGGCTCCAGCAAGCGAGCAATACTTAACGTCCCGGCGTCGCATGGCTCGAATCCGATTTCGCGGGCGAGAGTAATCACGACTTGCTTCGCGCTGTCGTCGTCGCCGCAGACCAGCATGGAAGTGGCGTTCGGTGCTGGGTGCGGGTCTGCCATCATCTCCCATCCGACGGTGTTAAAGGCTTTCACGGTGCAAGCGTTCTGTGCCCACGCTGCGACTTGCTCGCTCGCCGAGACTGAGTGGGGTGTGATTGAAAGTGGGTCCAAGGAGAGGGGAGATGCGGTCCGAGTCGGCAAGTTGCCGACGGGCCGAAGGCCCAGCCACAAGCCAGCCCAGGGCAACGCCCTGGGTGAACGGATAACGAACGACATAGCCCTGAAAGGGCGTGGCAGTTTTGGGCCGCCCTTTCAGGGCTCATTCCGTGGGGGGGACAGCGACCCAGGGCGTTGCCCTGGGCTGGCTTGTTGGCGCACCCTTCGGTGCTCGTTGCGGCCTCGTTCATTAGGGGGACTTTGCGCTTTCAACAGGGGACGCAGGCCCGGCGTCGCGGGTGAACTCGTCCTGCAACTGCTGCCAGCGCGCAGCCATTTCCCGGACGCGGTCGGGTTGCACGGCAGCGAGGTTGTGCTGCTCGCAGCGGTCCACCACGAGGGCAACCGCGCCCTGCGCATCGTGCCCGCCGGTGCGCCCGCCTATCCCGGTCGCAGCCTGGTTCCTGCTTTCGCCAAAGACGGCAGCGTTTCGCGCGACTACGTCTTCTTTATCCGCCGCGAGCCGATCGAGATTCGGCGTGGCAATGTCCGAGCCGTAACAGCCGAGGTCGGAGAAGCCGAGGTCGTCCGCGAGGATGATGAGGATGTTCGGCGGCGTTGCGGCGAATGACGAAATCCGAATGGCGAATGACGAGAGGAAGATCGCGATGGTGAGGAGGTTTTTCATTTTGAAACTTCGGCTTTCTTGTCGGATTGCGGATTCGGCGCGGGCATTTTCGCCTTCACGTCCTTTCGCCATGCGGTGAACCGCTCGTGGAGTTGCTTCACTTTGGCGGGATTTTCGGTGACGAGGTTCTTGGTTTCGCCGGGGTCGTCGCGCAGGTTGAAGAGTTCGAGCGCGCCGTCCTCATAGTGCTCGATGAGCTTCCAATCTCCCGCGCGCATGGCTCCGGCGGGCTTCGCGCCATATTCGTGGTAGTGCGGGTAGTGGAAGAAAAGGGCGTCGCGACGAAGCTCCTGCCGGCTGTCGGCGAGCACAGGCGCGAGGTCTTCGCCGTCGCAGAACTCGCCCGCTCCGGGCTGCGCGCCGGAAAGCGCGAGGATCGTCCTCGGCAAATCCATGCTCACCACCGGCACGTCGCAGGTCGCTCCCGCCCGCACCTTGCCGGGCCAGCGCACGAGCAGCGGCACGCGCAGGCCGCCCTCATAGACCTCCGTTTTGCCGCCGCGCAACGGGGCGTTGGAGGTGATCGCATGGTGGATGGTGCCGCCATTGTCGGAGGTGAAAATCACCACGGTGTTCTCCGTCAGTTTGAGCGCGTCGAGTTTGTCGAGGATGCCGCCGACCGAGTCATCGAGCTTTTCGATCATCGCCGCATAGGTGGGATTGCCCTGGCCGCCCTGCTTCGGTTTTGCGCGATACTTCGCCACCAAGTCCGCCGGAGCCTGGAGCGGGACGTGTGGGGCAAAATGAGTGAGCACGAGCAGGAATGGCCGCGCCTTGCTCTCATCGAGAAAGCGCCCGGCCTCCGCCGTGAGCCGGTCGGTGAGGTATTCGCCCTTCGGCCCGTCGGGCATCTTCGGGATGCCGTAGGGGCTGAAGTAGCTGCGGGGCAATCCCTGGTCGTCGCCGCCAAACACGAAGTCGAAGCCCCGCGCCTGCGGACCTGCCGCATCGTGGCCCAGATGCCATTTGCCGACGATGCCCGTGGCGTAACCCTGACGCCTGAGCACTTCGGCGACGGTGGTTTCGCCCGGCGGAAGCGCCGCGGGCTGCGGCGGCTCGACCAGCTTCCCGGAAGGCTGCGGACGCGGTGCAAGATGGCGCGTGAGCCCGAGCCGGGCGGGACTTTTCCCCGTCATCAATGCAGCCCGCGTGGGCGAGCAGACCGGCGCAGCCGCATAGGCCTGGGTGAAGCGCATGCCCTGCGCGGCGAGTTTGTCGAGGTTCGGCGATTGGTGAAACTGGCTGCCGCTGCAGCCGAGGTCCGCCCAGCCCAGATCGTCGGCGACGATGAGGATGATGTTGGGCGGTGCCGCGGCGAATGACGAATGACGAATGACGAATGACGACAGAAGGAGTGCGAGGGCGATGAGGCGTTTCATGGGGTGGGTGTGTTCGCGAACTGCGGCTTTGCTCTTTGCAGAATTACTGTGGAAACCGTTCGCCGTCACCAGCGCTGATGCGCGAGCGGGCGGATTTGCGTGGCGTAAATCTCCGCGACAGCCGCCATTGTGGCGGCGCTGAGCGGCGGGAGGTCGGCGGCGCGGGCGTTGTCGGTGATTTGGTCCGGGCGGCGCGCGCCGGGGATGACGCAGGAGACGGCGTCGAACATCAGGATCCAGCGGAGCGCAAATTGCGCGAGCGTGACGCCGGGCGGAACGAGCGGGCGCAATGCTTCGACGGCGCGCAGGCCGGTCTCGTACTCTACGCCGGAGAAAGTTTCGCCGCGGTCGAAGCCCGCGCCCTCGCGGTTGAAATGGCGGTGGTCGTCCGTTGCGAACTCGGTCGCGCGCGTGAACTTTCCGCTGAGCATCCCGCTCGCCAGCGGCACGCGCGCGATGATGCCGACGCGCCGGCGTTTTGCCTCGGAGAAAAACAGTTCGGCAGGCCGGAGCCGGAACGCATTGAAGATGATTTGGACGGTCTGGACGTTCGGATATTCCATGGCGATCAGCGCCACAATTCGAGCGAGCAGTCCTCGATGCGGCAGCGTTCGAGCGGACTGCCGACGTTGTTGATGAAGATGTCCAGCCTGCCCGCGGCACCGACAAATTTCCCGACGAGCGATCCGGCGTGCGCGGCGTCGCCCAAGTCCGCTGGCAGAACGACGCCGTCGCCACCGCGCGAACGAATCAGTTCCAGCGCCTCATTCGCCCCGTCGGTGCTCCGGTGGCAATGCAGCCCGACGAATGCGCCCGCCGCCGCCAGCGATTCGGCAATCGCGCGCCCGGTGCCCACGCCCGCGCCGGTGACCAGCGCCGCCCGTCCGTGCAAATCAGTGCCGTGTGTGGTGAGAGCGGTGTTCATCGGATCAAAAGTGCGCGTTTCATTGGGATGCTGCCGGTCACTTGGCGGCGTAGGCGGCTTGCAATGCGGCATCGGTCCGGGTGTGGGCGCCGCGAAAGACGAGGAGCAGGCCGAGGCGGGAATGGTCGCACTTGTTCGGCGCGCTGTGATGGATGGTCATGACCGCCCATCGCTCACGCTGTCGAAGACAGTGGTTTCGTTTTCATTTTTCGCGAAAGGCAAAGGAGAACAGACTGGCGTGCCGCAGGTGGAATCTCAGGCAAATGGGCCGCGCTGAAATTGCCTTCAGATCCGGAAGGCCGGAAAATCGCACTGCGTGGCGCAAACTGTCGCCGCGGACGGTATCTGAAATGCCAGTTCCTTCCAGCGGCCGGCCGGCGGCATCGAGCACTTCCACGCGAATCTCTCCGCCCTCCGCGGTCGAGGCATTCAATTCCAAACGCTGACCGGTAAAACGAATCGGAACCGTGGTGAGCGTGCCGGCGTCGGTGGCATCGGCCGAAACAAAACGATCCCGCTGCCATGTCGCGAGTCCGATCGCGCCGGTATAATCAGTTCCGCGCTTCTCGGACGCTGACCCATGGAGGATGGGAGCGCCGTGCGTGTAATTCGTGCCGCCGTAGTACAGCCTCACCTCATCCCCGACGTCGATGGCTTGTGAGGCCGTCAGGATCATGCCGCCGTCCCAATCGCCAGGTTTGCCCGGCGGCAGGATCGGCGTGCGAAACGGGCGGTGCCATTGCTCCAGATCTCGCGACACAGCCAATTGCGTTTCAATCGGACCTTCCTGATTGGTGCCCGGCTTGACGTTCGCATTGATCGTGAACACCCACGGAAATCCGACGACGCAACTCTCCGCCGAATACGCTCCGGCTCCATAAAACTCGGTGCGCATGACGTTCCAATTGTCCGGGTAATTGAGCAGCGGGCGGGCTCGCCCAATGCGCGCCAACGATCCCAGGTCGTCCCGGCGGTCCGCCGCAAAGGCAAGTTCCGGCTTCGTCCAATCCATGAAATCGCGGCTCGTGCTCAAATAGATGGTGCGCCGCTGCCTGCAGAAAATCGGCGTGGTCATTTTCGGCAATGCCACGAAGCGGCCGCTGCGGTGGTCGCGGAACGCCGAGATCACGTCGTCCACGTAAGAAATCGGGACGATGGGCCGGTCCCCGAAGTCGCGCCAATGCAATCCATCCGGCGACACCTGTGCCATGTAGCCGCGCGCCCGGTCGTGGCAGAGCATCTTGTAACGCTTCGATGGATCGGCGTCCGCCGTGTCTTTGAAAACGCTGGGGCCGTGAAAAGCGGAGACAGCGTTGTGCGGTTTCCCATTCTTCGCGACCAGCGTTCCGACAGCGGGCTTCTTCCAAACGATTCCATCGCCGCTCAGGGCATAGCAAATGATCCCCGAATCGAAGTATTCCGGATTGCCGGGACAAGTGTACCACATCTTGAACACGCGCTCCTCGTCGTCAAAAAGCACGGTGCCGGTGAAGACCGTGACATACCATCCCTCCCACGGCTGGTCGGCGCGCAGCAGCGGACCCGATGGATGCTTGCGTGCCGGATGCGGCGTGAAGGCGACACCCTTCGATTCATAGACGAGATCCTGATCGATGAATAACTGGCTGCGATTGCCGACGTCCCGAATGTTTATTTGCTGTGCGCCCGCTGACGTTACGAGGAAGGCCAGACACATCACGGCCGCATTAGCTGTGAGAGTCATGGGATAGGGATAGCTCATGGAAAATGACATAGGATTAACTGGGTTGCTATGACGCGTCCGCCCCTCAGAAATTTCAGGGTCGGACGGCGGGCGTTCGTGTTATTTTTCCCGATAGAGGTAAACCGGCGCCAGCAAGCCACCGGTTCCCAACTCATTGATGAACACGCGCGTGCCGCGAATGGTGATTTGATTGCTGGCGCCGGGTTTCACCGCCGCCGTGATGTCAAACGACAGCGGATTGCCGTAAACGGCGGACGACTCCGCCACCGACTCACCCCTGGCATTCACAAACGGGATGGGTTGGCCATTGACCCACACCCTGGCCGTGCCCTCGCTGCGGCTCAACCACAGAAACACCTTCTTGTCCGCCGGAATCGCTGGAACTTTGACGCTTTGGCGATACCAGACTGGTCCGAAATAATCGGGAATGCCGAGGGTGGCGAATCGTTCGGTCGCGATATCGGTGCTCTTCCATGTAGCATCGGCAGCATCAAGGGCGAAAAGGTTCTGCGCTTCGCCGGTTTTTTCCTGGTCCACGAAATACCTCCACTCGCGCAGCGGTTTGGTGATGACGGTGAAGTTCTTCGCCACGCGCGTGGCGTCGAGATACGCGGGTTGGAAAAACAAACGATACCAGCGGCCGGCAACGGTGGTGTCGGGCTCCCACGCTCTGGAAAACGCATACTGGCTCGCGTATTCATCGCCGAGATGACTCTGGCTGCGAGCCCACTTCTCGCTTGTCGGGCCAAGTGCCAGCAGACGCCCTTCATGCAAGTCCCACGTCATCTGCATCCACCGCTCGAACTGGCGGAACGCGTCATCCTGCATCTTCACCCGACGAAATTCATTGATGCTCCGAGCGCTCGCCAAAGCTTCGTCCATGGCCGCCCGTGCGCTCTTCATGAAGTCGGGCGTGAAGCGGCGGGCGTAATCCCAGCCTCCGCCCGCGTGTTCGTCCACGTTTGTCCACTGGTCATCAAAGAGCGTCCAATATTTCCGCATCGGCTTTTCGGCGTTGCCGTAGAAGCGGGTGAAAAACTCGTCCAAGATCGCGTCCGAGTCTTCCTTCGGGTTCCACGACTTGCGCAGCGTGAGATAAAGGCCCGGCAACACCTGGTCGAAGTTGCTCATGCCTTCAGGCTGCCAGTATTTCACATTGCTCCCGTAAATGATGGGCAGCTCTTCCTTCATCTGGTGCATCATCGGATAAGGGACCGAGTACTCCGCCAGGTTGAACATGTAGTTGTAATACGAAACGCCACCCGGCGAAGCCTTGCCCCAGCCTTCAATCATCGCCTTGACGCGCGGGCGCGACGGGCAGTTATCGGTCATGGCGTGGGCGCGGCACCAGTTGATGGGCGCGAACATCGGCACCAAGGCTGGATGCAGTTTCTCGCGCACTGGCGGCTGGGTGTATTGCACGTAAGCTAAAAACCCCAGCTTCACGCCGGGATACTTCGCCGTCACTTTCTCCGCGACGATGTTGCAGAACTTGACGTAGCGGTCGGTGATGGAAGGCGAGTTCATCACCGGGTCGTAGTCGCCGGCATCCCATTTGGTGTCGTCGCTCTGGTCGAACTCGGTGCCGTCCTCGGGTGAAAGGGAGATGCTGGGGACGTATTGCTTGTCGAGCTTGGCAAGAATGGCGTCGGCGACCGCCTGCTGCACGCCGGGATGGCTCCATTTCAAGCGCAGCCCATGCGGCTTGCCGTCAATCATCGCCTTCCATTCGAGGTGCTCTTCGCGCTGTTCTTTGGTGACATAGCCTTCGAGCGCGTGTCCGGCGGCGATATAAGAACTGTTGTCAAAGCCGCCGTTGTTGCGGGTGCGACGCTTGAAGTTGGCGTCGGCATACCAGATGCCGCGATACCAGGTGCCGGGAGCGCCCGCATGGTCCATCATCGGCAGCGCAATCGTCTTGAGCTGGGGAATCTCTTCGCCCAGTTCGCTGGGCATGAACCAGCGGCAGCCCAGCCGGTCGAGCAGTTCATAAATGGCATAGGACGAACTTTCATCGCTTTCGCCCTGCAAGCCGACGCCGCTTTGAGTGACCACCACGCGAAAACCCTGCGCGAACGGCGCTTTCTGTTGCACCGGCCCGAACTTAGTCTGCGCCAGAGTGCCGATGAGAATCGGCAGACGCTTGTCTGTGCCGTCCGGCGCGACGGTAACTACTTCGACAGACGCACCCGACATCTTGCCCAGGTAAAGCGACAGGTCTTTCACCGATTCGCGCAACAGGCGGCGATTGCTTTCGGCTTCGCGCTCGGCAAAAGGCGTCGTCGGCACCATCTTTTTGTCTTCGGCCATTACTGCGGGCGCGACGTAAATCGCCGATTGCGCCGCGCCGTCTTTCACCAGCAAGACGGCGGCTTGGGGGTTGTTGTTTTGTGCCGTCGCAGAGGACGACATCAATGCCACTGAAAAAGCGGCCAGCAGGGATGATACAATTTTCATGAGTGTGTTTTATTGTGAGGCTTCAGCAGAGTCGTGTCGTTCTTCCATTTTCACCACAGTCGAGGCTAAGCAGATCGTTCACGAGAGCCAAGGGTTCGCTCCAAGTCTTGCCCTCGTCGTTGCTCAACTTGGCGAGCACACCGAACTGCCCTTTGATGCGATGCCCGTAGGTCAGCAGCAAGCGCCCGTCTTTCAAGGATGCGAAATGCGCTGGAATCTGCGCTGCTGTGCTCAGTGGTCCAGCGGCAATCCATGTCTTGCCGTCATCCTCAGAGCGGAAGAGATCGAGCCCCTGATTGCGGGCCGCAGCCAGCCACTTGCCGGAACCAAGATGAAAAATTGCCGTTTCGTTGTGGGCTTCACTGAT
>Ga0105047_10001454_pt1 | contig 42427 bp, 28 predicted proteins | sample MAT04_FD_78384 | JGI IMG/M metagenome (GOLD analysis project Ga0105047, IMG submission 78384) | Freshwater microbial communities from Lake Fryxell liftoff mats and glacier meltwater in Antarctica - MAT-04 (megahit assembly) | ecosystem: Environmental > Aquatic > Freshwater > Ice > Liftoff... | reverse complement strand
CGTCGGCGTCACGACCTACGCGAGCGCGCAAATCGGCACAGCCACAGCCGCCACGGCCGCCAGCAGCCCGCCTCGGCGACGAAACAATAAATGAATAGACATACTTCTCTCTCCTCATAGTGATTTTCGAACGCTTGAGCAAACCCGGTCGCCGGCTCAAAGCTCCCGCTCCAAGCACCAGACTCCGGGGGCGGCCCTAGCCTCCAACGGCATGCCGCCAAACCGCCTCTGAACCACGGATTCGGGCGGCAGAAGCATCAAACTTAACGCCGTTCGGACTACCTTCCACCGCCCCACTGACCTTACACCCCCTCAGCCAGCCACTCTCATCGAGCCCGCACCCAGTACACCACAAACTCGTACTGCGGAACGCTCCGGACTACCGGCACGCTCGCCGCCGTCCGGTCCGGAAAGATCGCGTGCCGCGAGCCCGTGTCGTAGTACCGCCCGCCGTCAAACCGGTCGTAGAAGACCCACTCGCGATCAACCCGCTCCGCCACGCCCATCCCGCGTGAGGCGTAAACAACCGTCTCCGCATTAACGCGCCGGGCCCAGCTGGTCAGCTCGCGCGCGTCCAACTCTTCAAAGTCCGCCGTCACAAACCGCGAGCGTCCGACCAGCTCGACCGCGTCCGGGGTGCTGAACTGCAACTGCCGCAGCAGCAGCGCGGTCAGTTGCTCGCGCTGCCCCGCTGGCCACTGATCCTCCGGCACATCGCTCGCCACCGCCGCCGCGCGCTCCGCCTCAAGCGCGACCTCAACGCGCTCCCACGGCACGCGCCGCACCCGCACCTCGCCCTCAACCGCCATCGTCCCCGCCACCACGCCCGGCTCCGCGGCATAAGCCTTCTGCCACGCCGCCGGCGCACACGCACCGAGGCTCAGCGTGCCAACCAGCGCGAGCGCCGGACCAGCCAGAATCTGAAACCGAGCGCGACGTTTCAACGTTGACTTCATGCTCGGATTGTTGCGCACCGTCCTGTGGCGCGTCCCGCTCCTGTTTCCTTCACCTTCGCCCCTTCGAGCCGCCCCCTCAAACCCCCGCGTCCGCTCCTTCTCCAGATCGCGCAAATTTAGCGCTATCACGCACTACCTATTCTGACGAGATCAGATCAGGGAGGCTTGCCTATTGAGTAAAGCCTGGGTCTTTGGGAAGTTGGCGAATACGCAAACTCAACCTCCCGCTCTAGTGAAAGCCCTTACCCTTAAGAAGTTCTGGTCAATCGCGTGAATCCGACGATACTTCTTGGGCGAAAGTGACGGCCCAGCGAGGCCGAACGCTGGGCGAACGGACGGTCCCTTGTTGGGTGTCTGTCGGCTTGATAACCAAGCACAATCGGCTATCCTCGCCCTGCCGCTCTCCGCGGCACTTCCGTTCACCAAACGAGCTTCAACTTCGTGGGGACGCGGGGGAACGACGAGTCTGAACTTTTCTACGGTCCGAGTTTTTGGAGAAACGTATGAAGACTGCTTCGAAGATGTGGATGCCGATCTCGGCCAGCGCCCTTGTGGCCGCGGCACTCACCGGCTGTACCCTCACCGGCTCCGGCGGCACCGCCGGCTCAGGCACCTCGGGCGGCACCGCCCCCACCGGTTCCGGCATGTCCGGCTCCGGCATGTCCGGTACCGCCGTCACCACCGGAACAGCCTCAGGTCAGCAGACCAGCGGCGCGATGAGCGGCGGCCGCTCCATCACCGGCACGACCGCCACCACCGGCAGCACCACCGGCTCGATGAGCGGCGGCAGCAGCGGGTCAACCATGACCGCGACCACCACCACCACGACCAACACCTCGACCAACACCGCCGCCAACACCAATAGCGCCACCACCAACACGGTCGCCGCTACCAACTTCGGCAGCACCAGCACCGTGTTCTACCCCTCCGGCACCGAGATCGGTGCGGCCCTTCGCGTTGACCGCATGTGCCCCCCCGAGGTCTCGGCCAACGCCAACTTCACCTACGAGCTCAAGGTCACCAACGTCACACGCGTTGCCCTTGAGAACGTCATGCTCACCGAGACCATCCCCGCCAACTTCACCCTCGCTTCCAGCGAGCCCACGGGCAACGTCGCCGGCGGCGCCGCCTCGTTCAACCTCGGCAGCCTGGCCCCGGGCCAGACCAAGAGCGTCCGCGTCACCGGCATGGCCGGCAACGCCGGCTCGATCGCCAGCTGCGCCACCGTCACCTACACCCTCCCGATCTGCTGCACGATCACGGTCGTGAACCCCAGCCTCAAGATCGAGAAGAGCATGCCCCCCATCCTCGAGAGCCAGTGCGACACCCTCCCGGTTCGCCTGGTCGTCTCCAACCCCGGCACCGGCATCGCCCGCAACGTCATGGTCTCCGACCCGCTGCCCGCGGGCCTGATGTCCGTGGACGGCAAGCAGAACGTCGAGTTCTCCGCTGGCGACCTCGCCGCCGGTCAGAGCAAGACCTTCGAGTTCCAGGCCAAGGCCTCCAAGATGGGCACCTTCACCAACTCCGCCACCGCCAAGGCTGACGGCGGCCTCACCGCCAACTCCAACACCGTCAACGTTGACGTCCGCAACTGCAACCTTGTCATCGCCAAGCGCGCTGAGAAGGCCCAGCTCTTCCAGGGCCGCCCGGCCACCTTCACGATCGAGGTCCGCAACACCGGCAACGGCGTCGCCCGCAACGTCATGGTCAATGACGCGGTCCCCGCCGGCGCGACCTTCACCAGCGCCACCGAGGGCGGCAAGCTGGTCGGCAACGCCGTCCAGTGGTCCTTCGGTGACATGGCCCCCGGTGCCAGCAAGACCATGGCCGTCACGATGAACCCCGGCACCAGCGCCGTCATCAACAACACTGCCACCGTCCGCAGCGTCTGCTGTGCAGAGCAGTCGGCCAACGCCAGCGTCGCCTACGACTCCGCGCCCGCCATCGTCGTTGAGCTCATCGACGAGCCCGACCCCCTCCTGGTCGGCGAAGAGACCACCTACACCATCAAGGTCCGCAACCAGGGCCTCAAGACCGACACCAACCTCAGGGCGGTCCTGACCCTCGCCAACGGCCTGCAGTTCGTCAGCGGTGCCGGCGCCTCGCCCGTCTCCGCCGGCGGCCAGGTCATCACCTTCGGCACCATCGCCAGCCTCGCGCCCAAGCAGGAGGTCATCTGGACCATCCGCGCCCGGAGCAGCGCTGCCAACGGCGACACCCGTCAGAACCTGAGCGTCACGACCGACTTCTTCAAGAACCCGATCGTCGAAATCGAGTCGACCAACCTCGTCCAGTAAGCTCGGCAACAATGCCGTGCTGCTGATCGAACAGGTCTGAAGCAGTCTCAAGACCCAACCACCGGCGACCCCCTCGGGCCGCCGGTTTTCATTTCTGCCTATCGCTTAGGTACGCCCGAACGCGCACGCGCTCGCACCTCACGCGCGCATGCGCTCGCACCTCACGCGCCAGCCGCCGATGCGCCCTCTTCGCGTCACGCCGACGGCTTACGCTTGCACCCAATGCCCACCGACGCGCACGCCGCCAGCACGCCCGCCAGCCCGCTTGACGCCCTGGCCCTGCTGCGTGAGCGTTTCGGCGACGCCGCCCGCGCCGCCTTCCCGGACACCGCGCTGCCTGAGCCCGTCGTGGCCGCCTCCGCCAACGCCAAGTTCGGTGACTTCCAGTGCAACAGCGCCATGGCGTACGCCAAAGTCCTCGGCCAGCCGCCGCGCCAGGTCGCCCTCGCCCTCGTCGAGCACGTCAAGCTTGATGACCTCGCCGAGCCGCTCGGCCCCGCCAGCGTCGCCGGCCCGGGCTTTCTCAACATCACCCTCAAGCCCGCCTGGATCGAGCGCGCCCTGACCACGCTGGCCGTCCCGGCCGCGCAGCTGGGCCTCACGCCAGACGCCACCATGCCGCGCACCGTAGTTGACCTCTGCGGGGTCAACCTCGCCAAGCAGATGCACATCGGGCACCTGCGTGCCACGGTCATCGGCGACACGATCGCGCGCGTGCTTGAGCGCCTCGGCGGGCCCGACCGTGTCATCCGCCAGAACCACGTGGGTGACTGGGGCCTGCCCATCGCGATGGTTACCGCCAAGCTCATGGCCCTCGAAGCCGCGGGCGAGGTCAACCTCGCCGCCATCACCATTGACCAGCTCGACGCGATCTACAAGCGCGCCAAGGGCGAGTGCGACGCGAACGTGGGCGCGATCCGCGCCGCGGCCGCCTGGGGCATGGGGCCCAAAGTCATCGCCGAGCTTGAAGAGGCCGCCCACGACCCGCTCGTTGCCCTCACGCACGCCAAGGCCACGCTCGTGCGCCTGCAGTCTGGCGACGCGGGCGTCCGGCGCGTCTGGCAGCGCATCTATGACGTAACGATGGCCGCGTGCATCGAGAACTGCGCGCGACTCAACTCGATCGTCAAGCCGCGGCACTCCGCCGGCGAGAGCAGCTACGAGGCCAAGCTCGCACCGCTGGTGGCACGCCTAGAGGCCTCGGGCGTGGCTGAGCTCTCAGCGGGCGCGCTGATTGTCCGCCTCGACGAGCTGGGCATCGCCGAGCCGTGCATCGTCCGCAAGAGTGACGGCGGCTTTATCTACGCGACCACCGATCTCGCCGCCATCGAGCACCGCGTCCGCACGCTGGGCGCGGGGCGCGTTGTCTACTGCGTTGACGCCCGTCAGGCGCTGCATTTTCGACAGGTGTTCGCCGCCGCCCACAAGGCCGGCATCGTGCCCGCTGAGGTCAGCCTCGAGCACGCGGCGTTCGGCACAATCCTCGGCGAGGACGGCCGCCCGTTCAAGAGCCGCAGTGGCGAGAGCGTCCGCCTCGGTGAGGTCATCGACGAGGCCGTCGCCCGCGCCGACGCGCAGGTCCTTGCCCGCAACCCGCAGATGCCCGACGCGCAGCGCGCCGAGGTCGCCAAGGCCGTCGCCATCGCGGCCATCCGCTACACAGACCTCGCCAGCGAGCGCGTCAAGGACTACGTCTTCAGCCTTGAGCGCATGGTCAAGTTTGAGGGCGACACGGGCCCGTACCTGCTCTATGCGCTGGCCCGCGTTGGCAGCATCCTGCGCAACGCCGCCGAGCCCGCCAGCGGTGCGCCCAGCCCCCACGCCGCCGCACTCGCCGCGGCTCTTGCGCCCGGCGGCAGCTTCATGATCACCGAGCCCGGCGAGAAGGCCCTGGCCATGGCGCTGCTGCGCTACCCGCAGGCCGTGCGCGAGGTCGCGCGCACGCTCGAGCCGCACCGCCTGTGCGCGTGCCTTTACGAACTCGCCGGCGCCTTCAGCGGGTTCTTTGAGTCTTGCCCGGTGCTCAAGGCCCCCAGCGAGCAGGCCAAGAGCGCGCGCTTGCGCCTGTGCGTGCTTACGCAGCGCGTGATGACCGACGGGCTGGGTCTGCTGGGCATCCCCACCGTTGAGCGCATGTGACAACCACCACCAAGGAGCACACCCGTGCCGAGCTTTGACGTCGTCTCACGCATGAACTACGCCGAGCTGGACAACGCCATCAACAACGCCAAGAAGGCCATCGCCCAGCGCTTTGACTTCCGCGGCGCCACCGCCGAGATCGAGCTTGACCGCAAGGAAAAGCTCCTCAAGCTCGTCGCCGACGACGCTACCAAGATGCGCGGCCTGCTCGAGATGCTCACCAGCGCCGTCATCCGCCGCGGCATCGAGCCCAAGGCCATGACCCCCGGCGAGTTCGAGGCCACCGCCCTCGGCAAGCTCAAGTGCGCCGTCAAGCTCCACGACGGGCTCGAGCAAGACGCCGCCAAGGCCATCAGCAAGGCCATCAAAGAGAGCAAGATGAAGGTCCAGGCCTCGATCCAGGGCGAAGAGGTCCGCGTCACCGCCAAGCAGATCGACGACCTTCAGGCCGTCATGAAGCTGCTCACAGCCGCCGACTTCGGCATGCCGCTGCAGTACGTCAACATGCGCAACAGCTAAGGCTCGCTCGCCCCACCCCAGCCCTCACCCCGGCGACGTGCTCAGCGCGTCCGCCGGCATCGCCTCCTGCAAAATCAGGATCTCGACACGCTGGTTGCTCCGCGTCTGCTCGCTGCTCGCGGCCCGCGCCGCCACCGGCGCGCCGTCACCGGCAGAAACCAGCCGCAACTGCTCCCAACGCACGCCCTGCTTGGTCAGCTCGGTCGCCACCGCGTACGCACGCTCGTGCCCAAGCTCGTGCGCACGCCGCGGGTCGCGCCGGCTCTCACGACGGCTCACGTGCCCGCGCAGCTCGACCATCCACTTCTTGCCCGTGATCCGCTCGGCCATCTGCCGCACCGTCACGCGCCCGGCCTCGCCGACCACCGCCGAGTCCTGGTCAAACTGCACGTACCCGTCGTTGCCGGTGTAGTCGGTCGGGCGCAGCGTCTGTGACGAGTGGTCCCGCCCGTCGGGCCCGGGGGTGATGACCTCGCCGCTGCTCAGCCGCTCGCGCATCCGCCTGATCAGCGACTGGTCCGACGGGTCCTTGCTGTCGAGTGACAGCGGGTTGTTGAAGCCCGCCCGCACCGCGATGGCCAGGTCCAGCATCCGGTCGCTCGATGAGCTCGGGCCCTCGGCGTCGCTCTTGCCCTTGGGCCCCATGTTCATCGCCAGCATGATCACAAAGAAGCCCATCATCAGCAGCACGTTGTCCGCGAAGCTGACGATCCAGCCCTCCTCGTGCTCGTGCTCCTCGTGCCGGTGCGGCACGTGCTTCTTGTGCTTCTTGTGCCCGCCCTGCTCGCCTTCCTTGCCGGCAGGCGCGTTCTTGTTGTCGTGGTCTGACATGGCTTTCACTCCGCGTGGTTCCGGCCTCAGGCCGCCTTCAGCTTGGTCCGGATCGTCGCGGGCACGAACGCCGCCATCTTGTCCAGCGTCACGCGCGGGTTCTCACCCGCCTGGATGCTCAGGATCCCCTGCACGACCATCTCGCGCGTCAGGATCTCCTCGCCGCTGCGGTACGCCAGCTTGTCGCCCATCGGGCCCGCCAGGCAGTTTGCCAGCACCGTCCCGTACATCGTCGCCACCACCGCCACCGCCAGCATGTAGCCCATCGTCGCGATGTCACCGCCCAGGTTCTTGAACATGCCGATCTGGCCCATCAGCGTCGCCACCAGGCCCAGCCCCGGCCCGTACGTCTTGATGATGTCGAAGAACTTCTTGCCCGACTTGTGCCGGTCCTGCATCGCCATGATCTCAAGCCGCAGCGTCGCCTCGATCGTGTCCGGGTCCACCCCGTCCACCGCCATCTTCAGCCCCGCCGCCAGGAACTTGTCGTCGATCTTCGAGACCTCAGACTCAAGCGACAGGATCCCGTCACGACGCGCCTTCTCTGCCAGCTGCGTCATCAGCGTGATGGTCTCCATCGCTGGCTTGGACTTGTTGAACATGAACCGCTTGCAGTACCCCGGCACCATCTTGATCCGATCAAACGGCATCGCCATCAGCACCGCGGCGATCGTCCCGACGATCACCATGTAGAAGCCCTTCTCGGACCACAGGCTCATCAGGTCGCCGCCGGTCGCTTGCCAGCACACCAGCGCGACCACGCCCGTCATCAGCACCGACCCACCGATGCTTGCCTTGTCCATGGCTCTGCTCCTGTCAACACCACACACCCACACGCGCCCGCCCAGCACCACACCATGCGCACCGCGCGCACTAGACGCACCACGCCCACTACGCGCACCGCGCGCACCACGCGCACTACGCCGTCCAACCACCCTGATCGGACCACCGCGCGCCGCAATCCAGCGCCGCGCCACACGTCCCCGCGCCCACAACAACCACACCACCCGCGCCACCCACAACCCCCGCACAACCCCCACAACCCCCGCAACATCAACCTCGCTAGCGTTGGTTATGCGACTCGCGCTGGCACAGCTCAACCCCACCATCGGCGACCTTGAGGCCAACGCCGCCCTCATCGCCCACGCCGCCGATGAGGCCCGCGCCTCACGCTGCGATCTGCTGGTCTGCCCAGAGCTCGCCCTCACCGGCTATCCCCCCAAAGACCTCCTGCTCTACCACCGCTTCATCACCGCTTGCACCGACCACGCACACCGCCTCGGCACCGCCGCCTCGCAAAGCCTCACACTCGTCTTTGGCACGCCACTACCCGCAGACGCGCACGCCTACGCCCGCGGCACCAGCCGCCGCCTCCACAACAGCCTCGCCTGCTACCACAACGGCGCGCTGCTCGCCCACTACCACAAACGCCTCCTGCCCACCTACGACGTCTTCGACGAAGACCGCTACTTTGAGCCCGCAAACCAGCCCTGCGTCATCACCGTCGCCGGCACTCGCGTCGGGCTCTCGATCTGTGAAGACCTCTGGCGCGGGCACGACGCCGGCTTTGCTGACCGTTACCTCGACGCGCAAGACCCCGTCGCAGACCTCATCGCCGCCGGCGCGCAGCTGATCATCAACCCCAGCGCCAGCCCCTTCCGCGTCGGCATGCCCGCACGCCAAGACGCCCTGCTCGCCAGCGTCGCACGCACGCACCGCGTCACCGTCGCCGCGGTCAACCAAGTCGGCGGCAACGACGAGCTGATCTTCGACGGCCGCGCCAGCCTCTGGTCATCCGCCGGAACTCCGCTCGCGCACGCGCCCGCCTTCACGCCCGCGCTGCTCATCGCCGACCTCGACCCAGCCACCGGCACCGCCCACGCCATCAGCGGCGCAGACGAGCCGACCACCGCAAACTCCACCAGCGACGACCTTCAACAGCTCTTCGCAGCCCTCGTCCTTGGCGTGCGTGACTACGCGCGCAAGACCGGATTCCGCTCCGCCGTGCTCGGCCTCAGCGGCGGGATCGACTCCGCACTCGTCGCCGTCATCGCCGCCGCCGCCCTCACGCCCGCGAACATCCGCGGCGTAGCGCTGCCCAGCCGCTATTCAAGCCCCGGCAGCATCGCCGACGCCTACGCCCTTGCCAACGCGCTGTCGGTGCCCATCTCGACCATCCCCATCGAGGACGCCTTCAACACGCTCGAGCGCTCTCTCGCGCCCGCCTTCGATCAGCGCCCGCCAGACGTCACCGAAGAAAACCTCCAGTCGCGCGTCCGCGGCACCATCCTCATGGCCCTCTCCAACAAGTTCGGCTCGCTCCTGCTCACCACCGGCAATAAGAGTGAGCTCGCCGTCGGCTACTGCACGCTCTATGGCGATATGAACGGCGGCCTCGCCGTCATCAGCGACGTACCGAAAACCACCGTCTACAAGCTCGCTCGCTGGATCAACACGCACTGGCGCACGCTCGGCATAGCTGGGCTCAAAGCCCCGCCGATCCCCGCGCCCACCATCACCAAGCCCCCCAGCGCCGAGCTGCGCCTCAACCAGACCGACCAAGACTCACTCCCGCCCTATGACGTCCTGGACCAGATCATCGAACTGCGCATCGACCAGCGATGCGGGCTGGCCGATATCACCGCGCAGCTCGGTACCTCAGCTGACGCCGCCACCATCACGCGCGTGCTGCGACTGATTGACGTCTCTGAGTTTAAACGCAAGCAAGCCGCCATCGGGCTGAAGGTCTCTGGCGTCGCCTTCGGCTCAGGCCGCCGCATGCCCATCGCCCAGCGTCGAAGCTGGGAGTAACCCGCCTCGCCTTTGCCTCGCGTGGGGCAGGATTCCATCCTGCCATCGGGCCAACGGGACGACCCTCCTCACTCATCACTTCTTCTTCTCCTCGATCCCGCGGATCTCCAGCTTCGCCTCCGGCGTGCCCGCCGCCGCCGCCGCCTTCACCCGCCCTGCGCTGTCAGTAAACAGCACGAACCGCTCACCCGCCGGCGTCACAAACTCTGCCGACGGCCCGACCCGCGGCCCGGTCAAGATCGTCCCGTTCAGCACGCTTATCGCAATGCTGAAGTAGATGATGATCCCCGTCACGTCCACCAGCGTCGCAACAAACGGCGTGCTGCTCCCCGCAGGGTCAAGCCCGCACCGTTTCAAGATGAGCGGCAGCATCGCCCCCATGATGCTCCCCCACAGCACCACGCACACCAGCGTGCTCGAGATCGCCACCGCAAGAATCGTAAAGTGGTTCTGCTCGGGGCTCCCCTCCTTGAACCATCCCATCGCCCCAAAAAGGTTCACCCGCGCCAGCCCGATCGCCCCGACCATCAGCCCCAGGATCACCGCCGTCGCCAGCTCACGCCGCAGCACGCGGAACCAGTCCGAAAGCTCGATCTCTTTCAGCGCCAGCGCCCGGATCACCAGCGTGCTCGCCTGACTCCCGCTGTTGCCGCCCGAGCTGATAATCGCCGGGATGAACGTCGCCAGCACCGCCGCCTGCGCGATGGCCCCTTCAAAGTACCCCAGCGCACTGGTCGTCAGCAGCTCGCTCATAAACAGCAGCGCCAGCCACGGCGCACGCTTCCTCACCAGCGAGAAGATCGGCGCCGTGATGTACGGCTCGTCGAGCGCCTGCACGCCGCCCATCTTCTGCATGTCCTCCGTAGCCTCCGCCTGCGCCACGTCCGCCACGTCGTCGTGCGTCACAATCCCCAGCAAGTACCCGCGAGAGTCCAGCACCGGCAGCGCCACCCGGTCGTACTTCTGCAGCATCTCTACCGCCGCCTCCTGCGGCTGGTCTGCCCGCAGGGCCACAAACTGCCGGTTCATCATGCTCTCGATGCTCGCGTCAGGCTCGCTCATGATCACCTGACGCAGACGCAGGTCGTCGGTCAGCTTGCCCGCATCGTCCACCACATAAAGCACGTTGATCGTCTCGGCGTCGCGCCCAAACCGACGCACGTGCTCGAGCGCCTTGCCCGCCGTCCAATCTTGATGGATCCGCACCAGCTCAGGGGTCATCAACCGCCCCACGCTCTTGAGCGGATAGCCCAGGATCGCCTGCGTCCGCGCACGCTCCTCAGGGCTCAGGCTCGCCACAATCCGGCCCGCAACCTGCGGCGGCAGCTCGTCTAGCAACTTCACACGGTCGTCAGGGTTCATCCCCTCCACCAGCTCCGCCACGCTGTTCTCGCCGCCCTTGCCAAGCTGCATGATCAGCCGCTCTTGCTGATCGCTGGGCAGGTACGAAAAGACCTCGCCCGCGTCGTCCTGCGGCAACACCCGGAACGCCACCGCCGCGTCCTCAGGCGTCAGCTCAATGAAGATGTCACCAACGTCCGCCGGCTGCAACCCGTGCAGCACCTCGCGCAGGTCACCAAACGCCTTCGCGTGGATCAGCTCTTCTACTTCCGGCAGTAGCAGCGCGGCAGTCGGGTTCATGCCGCAGGATACCACGGGCGCGTGCCCATGCTCTTGACTTCGCACTCCATAGCGCCGGTTATCAACCGGCCATCGGGCCAGCAGCCCGACCCTCCCGCCCGCTATCGCTTTCGCGCCGCCCAAGTCCGCCCTAGCTCACGCACCGCCGAGACCAGCGCGGCCTCATACTGCGCCAGCGGCACCGGCGCGTGCGGATGCACGCTCACCACCAGCTCAAGCCCAAGCCCCGCCCCCAGCGCAGCGCCGATCGCCTCCAGCAGCGCCGCCCGCTGCAGCCTGAAGGCCTCGCGCAGCAGACGCTTCACCCTATTACGCGCCACGTTGTTCCCAACCCGCCGCGGCACGCTCAGCCCGATCCGTGTCCCCCCGTCAGCGCTGAGCGCCGAGTGAACGCGCAGCGCCCCGCGCGTCACGCTGGTGCGGGCCGCGTACACACGCTGAAACTGCCGCGCGTGCGACAGACGCATCGACCGGGTGAACTTCAGGCCTGTGGGTTGCTGCTGCGGCACGCGACAGGATCATTGCCCGCGCGGGCGTGTCGCCGGTAGCATCCCGACAAACACCAGCCCCGCGCCCGCCAGCAGCAGGTACAGCCGCTTGCGCTGGTCCATCGCCAGCTCTTGCAGCCAGCTGTACTCACGCGAGTATTGGTTCAAGACCAGCGGCCGCGGCTCAAGGCGGTCAATCAGGCTCGCGCGCGTGCCAGCCAGGTCGCCGTCGGGGATCAGCAGCTCGGTGCCCGCGGGTGCCTGGTTCAGTTGCACGGGCACCAGCGCGCGGAGCGTGGCCTCATCGCCACCTTTCAGCCGCCCGAGAAAGTCGTGGTGGTACGCCAGGCGCGTCTGGCTGTGCTGCTCAGAGGCCAGGGCCCGGTCGCGGAAGAACCGCGACTTGTCGCGTTCCTCTTGTGCCGGCAGCAGCAGGGCCATCGCGATCAGCACTATCCCGGGGATCAGCAGCAGCCAGCCGATGTCAAACGGCGGGGCGCGCCAAGGCCGTACTACGCGTAGTTCGCGCACTTCGCGCGTCTCGCGCGGGCTCGCGGCACCCTCGGCGCGGACGCCATCGTCAGGGCTGGTCGCAGGGTCGGTGGCCACAGAGAGATCATTGGCGACGGCGGTCATCGGGGGTTCCAAGGCTGTTGGGGCCGTGGGAGTATCGACCCGGAGCCGCGTCAAGCGTGAACGACGCCTGCGCGACAGGGCCTGCGCACAAGCACGGGCGCACAGGGGCGGAAGTAAGCGGATGCTTACCTGCCAGCGAGGGCTCTATTGGCCGCGCCGATGGCCTTGCGGGCTCAACCAACTTTGGACGATCCGTGGGTGCGACCGACCCCGCCGCGTGGCTCCTGAGCGATCGTGGCGCATCCGCGCTTCTGAGCGCACAATGGCGGCGTTCAGGGGGCTGGCGCGGCTGGCGCGGCTGGCTCGGCGGGTTGGGCGGGGCCGGGCAGCTCAAGCTGCCCGTCTTGCGTCACGCGCAGCTGGCCGGTCGTGAGCAGATAGTCGAGCACGGCGGTGGTCAGGTCGGTCTGGGCCTGGTCGCGTGCGTTCTCGGCGTCGCGCAGCGCGTTGGCGGTGTCGACAATCTGCTGAGCCGTGACCTCGTCGGCCTTGATCTCTTGCTCTTTGGCGCGGCGCAAGTTGATCTGCACGGCCCGCTCTTGAAGCTGCAGGTTGAAGCGGGCGCGGTCAATCTCGCGGACGCTGGCGCGCGATTCAAGCACCACGGTGTCGGTCAGCGCGTCCAGGTCGCGCGTGGCGCGCTCGGCGATGATCTGTGCCCGGCGGACCAGGGCCCGCTCGTTGTGGCGGTCCAGGGGCCAGTCGACCCGGACGCCGGCGGCGTATCGCGCGTCATCAAGCTCATAGACCGCGCCGCCCTCGCGGGCACTGGCGGCGGTGCCGAAGCGGGCCGAGCCGGTCACGGAGGCGTCGGGCAGCAGGCCGTTCTCGGCGTTGCTTACGCCGCGGCGCGCGTCGGCGAGGCGGTCGGCCTGGGTCTGCAGGTCAAGGCGGTACTGCAGGGCGAGCCTGGCGGCGGCGGCGGGCTCAGACTGCGGCTCGGGCAGCGCGGGCGTAGTTGGGGCGATGGTCAGGCGCTGGCCGACGGGCACGCCCAGGCGGACCTTGAAGCGGTCGAGCGCCAGGATGAACTGCTCGCGCTGGTTGGCGAGGCGGGCCTGCGCGCGGAGCACGTCAGAGGCCGCGATGTTCTTTTGGAACTCGGCGATGCGCCCGGCCTCGACCAAGGCGGCGGTGCGGCTTTCAAGGCGCTGCAGCAGCTCAAGGGCGCGCTGCTGATTGGCGATAGCGCGCTGCTGCTGCTGCAGGTTCAAAAAGTCGTTGGTCAGGCTGACCAGCAGCTCGCGCCGGCGACGCTCGAAGGTCCGGGCGGAGTAGACCAGCTCGCGCTCGGCCTGGATGAGGTCCTCACGCGCAATCGACCCCGCGCCGCGCAGCAGGGGGATGCGGCCAGAGAGGACCAGCTCGGAAGACTGCGTGTAGCGGTCGGTGGCAAGCTGGCGGAGCTGCTCGGTGGCGGACCAGAGGAAGCGGGCTTCAAGCTCGCCGCCGCTGGGCAGGCGCTGGGTGGCGCGCAGCTCGTTGATCAGCGCGAGCGGGGCGGTGATGTTGCCGTCGGTGGCGTTGCGGGTCAGCTCGGCGCTGGTGGTGGCAAAGAAGCGCGGGCCCCAGAGGTGCCGCTCGACGAGCAGGTCAATGGCTGAGAGCAGGTAGTCCTCTTGCGCGGCGAGGTACTCACGGCTGGTGACCTGCGATTGGCGAAGAGCATCGGCGAGGGTCAGCTCAGTAGTGCGTGGGGGAGAGCTTGGGTCGGCGGAATCTGCGGTGTTCGAGTCTGGCGCGGCGTACGCGTCGAGGCGTGCGGCAACGTTGCGGCCTGCGTCGGCGGGGATGAACGTGAGGTCGCTGGCGGCGGGGTCGATGGTTGCCGGCGCGGAAAGGGCGCTGGTGGCTGTTGTGGCGGTGATGGAGCGGCCTGCGAGCTGCGGGCGGACGTTGGCACCAAGCAATTCGGCGGTTCGTTGGCGGACGAGGTCATCGGCGCGGCGGTCGATGTCTGAGAGGTCAGCGCAGGCCGGGATAAGGAGTAACGCCGACACACTAACAAAGTATGTACACAACGATCGTATGGTGATCGGAAGGTTTATGATAGGATAGCACATTGGCGGATCGTGCCTGTGAATTTCTGGGCCCTGAGCAAGGAAATGGGCCCTTGGGGGTCGGAATGGGCGGCCAGAGGGGGTCAGCGTTGGAGGATGACGTTGGGGGTTCCTATCCTAGGGGCCTTCGGCACGGAGGCCGGTCGGCGTCTGGAGATGATCGCGGAAGTGCGCGGTTGTTTGCAGCGTGTTTGGGTCTTGATTCGCCAAAGCGGGCCGGTCGGGTTCGCGTTGGTGGGTGTTGACGAAGACGGACGCGGGGCTTTTTTGGGGTCTGCGTGGCGCGTTGGTTCGCGCCTGCGGGCTGGACAGGGCCGACCGCGTGCAGGAGCCGCGTGCAGACATGCCATCGATCACCTTTGACGGACAATCTCTGATCATTGACGGTAAGCGGCTTTGGCTGGTCGGCGGGACGGTGCATTATGCACGTCTGAACCGCGACCAGTGGGCGGACCGGATCCGGCTGGCGAAGCTGGCGGGTCTGAACACGATCACCACCAGTGTTGTGTGGGCGCGGCACGAGCCGCGGGCGGGCACGTTTGATTTTTCAGGCGACAACGACCTTCGCCACTTTGTGCAGTTGGTGCACGCGGCGGGGATGTACTGCGTGCTGCGTGTGGGCCCGTACGTGGGCGAGGGCTTTGACTTTGGCGGGCTGCCGCCGTGGGTGCTGACGCTGAAGGAAGTGCAGCTTCGGACCGTGAGCACGAGCTTTCTGGAGGCTTGCTCGCGGTTCTTTGGTGCGGTGGCGCGGCAGGTGCGCGACTTGCAGGTGACGGTGCCGCAGGGCCCGGGCGATACGCACGGGGGCCCGATTGTGCTGGTGCAGAACGAGCATCAGTGGACGTGCGGGAGCGAGGCTCGGGCGCTGGGGTACTTAGGCGAGCTGCACCGGTACATCCGCGAGAGCGGCTTTGACGTGCCGGTGACGAACGCGAACAACCTATGGCAGGGCGTTGAGGGTGAGGTAGATACGTGGGTGGGCTCTGAGGAGCTGCTGGGGTTTGTGCGTCAGTTGGCGTCGGTGCGGCCGCAGCAGCCACGGATGGTTAGCGAGCTTTCGCCCGGTGGTCAGGGCGCGTGGGGTGAGGAAGCGCCGGCGGCTTTGGACGCTTCGGGGCTGACGCGTCGGCTGGCGCAGGTGCTGGCGGGTGCGGGTCAGTTCAATATCGAACCCTTTGCGGGCGGCACGAACTTCGCGTTCGCGGGCGGGCGTCTGGCGGGCGGGTATGGGCGCTGGGCGACCAGCGATGCCAGCAGCGGCGCGATGGTGGACGCGTCTGGGCGCCGGACTGAGTTGTTTGAGCCAGCGCGGCGTGTGAGCCTGTTTGCGTCGCGGTTTTCGCGGCTGCTCTCGCACCTTGACCCCAAGGCGTACGCCGTGGGCCTGCACCCGGACCAGACCGGCGGCGGCGGTGTGGGCGGTGGTGACGGCGGTGGCGGGTTTGCGGTGATGCACGCGTCGGGGAGCCAGGGCTCGGTGGTGTTTGTGTTAAGCCGCGGAGGTGGGCGAGCTGGTGGGCGTGTCGAGGGCACGGCGCGCAAGCGCGGGTCGAAGGTTTCTGGCGCTGGTGGGGCTGGCGGTGAGGGTTCTGCGACGCTGCTGCTGAGCAACGGGACGACGCTGACAGTCTTCCCGGGTGATCAGCCGGTGACGTGGTACTTGCTCGAGACGCGGCTGCACGGGCGGAGCCACCTTGACTATTGCAACATGACGGCGCTGGCGATGGTCGGGCGTGTGCTGGTGGTGCACGCGCCGGGCGGGACGTCTGGTCGGCTGTCGATCAACGGGTCGCCACTGGAGCTTGAGGTGCCTGCGGGCGTGGTGCCGACGATCGTGGAGCACGAGAGCATCATGCTGGTGGTGTGCGCGAGCGAGCATCTTGAGCGCGTGCAGGTGACCGATGACGCGGTGTTGGTTGGTGCGGTGGACGTCGGCGCGGGCGGCGAGCCGGTGGTGGCGAGCGGCGGCGATGTGGTGACGCGCGTGCTGGGCACCGGGCATGTGGTCAAGAGCAAGGTTGGTGAGCGTCAGCTTGTGCCGGGCGTGCCTGCGCCGGTGATGAAGCTTGATGTGCCTCTGTTCAAGGGCAAGGGTGCCGCGGCGAAGGCGAAGGCCGGCGCGAAGGTGACTGGCAAGGCGGGCGGCAAGGCGGGGCTGAAGAAGGGCTCGCCCGAGCCGGAGGCGGTGCCTGAGTTTGTGCCGCCGCCGGAGCTGGCGGTGGTGATGGCGCGTGGCAAGGTGAGTTCGGGCAAGCCGGTGGAGCTTGGTGCGTGGACTGGCGCGAGCATGGGCGAGTACGTGGGCGGCACCAGCGCGCGGTACGCGTCGATCGCGGGCCCGGCTGAGCTTGGTGCCCTTGGTGCGCCGTACGGGTACGGGTGGTACCGCTTGACGCTTCGGTCGCGCAGCGCGGGCAAGACGGTGGTGGCCTGGCCGCAGAGCGGCGATCGGCTGCACCTGTTCCTTGACGCGAAGGCGTCCGGGGTGATTGGCGGCGGGCCTGGGGCGGTTCGCACGGCGGCCCTGAGCCTTCGCAAGAAGGAGCAGCAGCTTGTGGTGCTGGCGGAGAACCTTGGGCGGTTTGCCAGCGGCGCGCACATGGCGGACCTGAAGGGCTGCTTTGGGCACCTGTGGGAGGTCGCGGCCGCGCGGGGCGTCTCGCGCCCGCAACTGAAGCGCGAGGCGCAGGTGACCGTGCTGCAGCACGCTGGCTTTGTGCCCGCGCTGCACGACGGCGACGTGACCGACGCGATGCGGGTGACGTGGGAGATCAACAAGCGCCGCGGTCCGGTGCTGATGACGCTGGGCGCAGGCGGCGGGCTGGGGTCGCTGCGCGGGCTGGTGATTGTCAACGGCGTGCCGCTGCGGTACTTTGACGCGACGGGCCCGCGGACGCTGCTGCTGGACGACGCGCAGCTCGGCAAGGGCCCGGCGAGTGTGCAGCTGGCGGTGATCGGCGACGGCAACGTGGCGTTCAAGGCGCTGAGTGAGAGCGTGGAGTTCATGGACGCCGTGGGGTGCGTGAGCGCGGACGCGGAGTGGGCGTTTGCGAAGTGGGAGCGTCCTGGCGAGGGGATGTTCCACGCGCTGCGTGGTCACAGCCACGGTCGTGGGCCTGAGTGGTTCAAGAGCACGTTCGCGTTGCCGGCGGGGTTTGCGGGCGCGCTGCACTACAGCACGGGCGAGCTAAGCAAGGGGCAGGTGTACGTCAACGGGCGGCACGTTGGTCGCTACTTCAGCCAGACGCACGACGGGAAGGCGGTGGGCCCGGGGCACACGCTGTTTATCCCGGCGGCGGCGTTGAAGGTGGGCGAGAGCAACGAGCTGGTGGTGTTTGACGAGCACGGGCACTTGCCGAGCCGCTCGAAGCTGATTGTGAAGTGAGGGTGGGTCGGCGCGCTGCTACTCAAGCCTGACTTTGTGCAGGCTGAGGGCGGTGGCGATGACACTCAATGATGACAGGACCATCGCGGCGGCGGCGAGCATGGGGTGCAGAAGGTCCATGGCGGCGACGGGGATGAGCACCAGGTTGTAGATCAGTGCGAAGGCGAGGGCGAGCTGGATGCGGGTCATCATCGCGCGGGCCAGGACAATGGCCTGCGGGATGAGGCGGACGTCGGGCGAGGCGAGCACGACGTGCCCGGCGTGCTTGGCGATGTCTGACCCGTGGCCCATGGCGATGCCAAGGTCGCTGGCGGCGAGGGCTGGCGCGTCGTTGACGCCATCACCGACCATGGCGACGCGGAGTTTGTCCTCGCCGCGGCCGCCTTGCTGGAGCGCGAGGATCATGGCGGCTTTGGCCTCTGGGCGGACGCCGGCCTTGAACTCTTTGATGCCGGCGTCTGTTGCGACCATCTCTGCGACGGCCTGATGGTCGCCTGTAAGGAGCATGACGCGGAGGCCGAGCTCGTCGCGAAGACGGTTGACCATCTCGCGCGAGCCGGGCTTGACGCGGTCGAGCAGCGCGAAGGTGACGGCGTAGCGCTTACCGATGGCGGCGACGGCGACGGTGGAGCCGCGGGCCATCATGCGTTTGATATCGTCGCCTGCGGCGTCGATGAGGCCTTGTGTGGGCTGGCCGACATAGACCTCCTGGCCGTCGACGGTGGCGGTGACGCCGCGGCCTTCGTGCTGGTGGAGGCCGACGGCGTCGCGAGCGCGGACGTTGAGCTCGCGCAAGCGGAGTGTGATGGCGCGTGAGACCGGGTGGTCACTGAGGCGCGTGACGGCGTGGACCGACTGGAGCGCGACGGGGCCCTCGAACCACTGGCTGACGGCGTAGTCACTGACGCTGAGCTGGCCGGTGGTGATGGTGCCGGTTTTGTCGAGGACGACGGCGTCGATAGAGGCGGCGCGCTGGAGGGCGCTTGGGTCTTTGAAGAGGATGCCGCGGCGAGCGCCGATGCCCGAACCGACCATGACGGCCATGGGCACGGCGAGCCCGAGTGCGCAGGGGCAGGCGACGATCAGGACGCTGACGGCGGCGCGGACGCCCGAGGGCCACTGGTTCTCGAGCAGGCCCCAGTAAAGCAGCGTGCCGAGCGCGATGGCGATAACTACGGGCACGAAGAAGCCCGAGACGCGGTCTGCCAGGTTTTGGACGCGGGACTTTTTGGTCTGGGCGTCTTCGACCAGGCGCGCGATCTGCGCGAGGACGCTGCGCGAGCCGGTGGCGGTAACGTGGACGCGCAGAACGCCGGTGGTGTTGAGCGTGCCGCCGGTGACGGGGTCGCCGTGTTTTTTGGCGACGGGGACTGACTCGCCGGTGAGCATGGATTCATCGACGGTGGAGGCGGAGCCTACCTCGCAGAGGCCGTCGGCTGGGATGCGCTGGCCGGGTTTGATGAGGACGAGGTCGCCTGGCCTGAGGTCTGCGGCGAGTGCTTCGTGCTCGCGGCCTTTGGGGTCGATGATGGTGGCTTTGTCGGGGGTGAGCTCGAGGAGCTGGCGGACGCTCTGGCTGGCGCGGGCGCGGGCGCCGAGCTCTAGGTAGCGGCCGAGGGCGACGAGCGCGAGGATGACGGCGGCGGTATCAAAGTAAACGTGGATGCGCAGGCGGGCCAGGACGCGGGTGACGTCTTTGGTGAGCGTGCCCTCAAGCCATGGTGCGGCGAGGGCGGCGATGCTGGCGAGCAGTGCGGCGGTGGTGCCGACGGCGATGAGGGTGTCCATGTCAAGGCGTGCGTGGCGCAGGCCGCGGATGGCGCGGATGACGATGGGCACGCCGACGAGTGCGTAGACGGCGAGTGTGAGGACGAGCTGGGTGTAGACGCTCCAGAGCGGGCCTGGGGGCGGGGTCATGAAGAACATGCCGAGGACAGCGACGGGTAGCGCGAGTGCGGAGGCGGCGATGGCGCGGTTGCGCCAGGTTTGGCGGTCGTGATCGGCCTGGATGTCGGCGGCGTGCAGCGCGTCACGGGCGGAGATGGCGCGTGGGGCGGCGGGGTCGGTTGTCGAGGGGCGGCGGTTGTCGGCGGGGCCGTCGAGGGCTTCGCCGGAAACGTCCAGCATGATCGCGGCCTTGTAGCCGGCGGTGGTGACGGCGTCGGCGAGGGCTTCGGGGCGGGCCTTTGCGGGGTCAAAGGCGACGATGGCGGTGTTGGTAGCGAGGCTGACGGCGGCGGAGGCGACGCCGGGGAGCTTCTTGAGAGCCTTTTCTACGTGGGCGATGCAAGCGGCGCAGTGCATCCCTTGGACGGCGAGTCTTGCGGTGGCCATGCTGAAGTATTGGGGGCGCGGGGGTGGCGCGTGCCGTGGGTGCTGGCGCGGTGTGCGTCAGCGCTGCTGCTGGCTTTGTGAGAAGCGGAAGATGAAGTAGACGAGCGTGAGCACGGCGGTGAGGGTGCCGGCGACGTAGGTGAGGGCGGCGGCGTTGAGGACCTTGCTGACGGGGATGGATTCTTCACGGGTCACGTAGCCCATGCTGAGCAGTGCGGCTTTGGCGCGCGAGGAGGCGTCAAACTCAGTGACAAGGTTGACGAGCTGAAAGAAGACGGCGACGCTGAAGAGGGCGATGGCGCCGAGCATGAGCCATTTGGCGAGCTGGTCTAGCCCCGGGGCTTTGGTGGCGGCGGCGAGCATGGTGCCGCCCATAAAGAGCCAGATGGCGGAGTTGGAGCCGAGGTTGGCGCCGACGACAACGGCGTTACGGATCACTAGCGGCCCGTAGCGGGTTTTGTCCTGAATGGCGTGGCCGACCTCGTGCGCGGCGACGGCGTAGGCGGCGAGGGAGCGGCCGGCGAAGACGTCGGGGCTGAGGCGGAGGGCTTTGGCGCGTGGGTCGTAGTGGTCTGAGAGGTGGCCCTGGCTGGGCTCGATGGGTACGGCTTGGAGGCCGTTGAAGTCAGCGATGGCGCGGGCGACCTGCGCGCCGGTGAGCCCGCGGGGCGACTCGATGCGTGAGGCCCAGGCGAAGCGTGACTTGACGAGGAACTGGGCGGCAAGTGCGAGGAGCATCGCGGGCCCGACAAGGATGAGATAGAGCGGGTCAAAGGGCAGGAAGGCGAGGGTGGTGGTGATGTGTGTCATGGTGAGGCCGGTGAGGTTTGATGAGGCGGGTAACGCTGGTGCGGCTGGTGCGGCTGGGCCCCCGAAGAGATCCACAACGGCGGGCGGGGAGGTGCCAACGCATTTACGCGATGGGCGCTGGATTGTTCGCCGGTGGCGGATGCGGCGCGGGGTGCTTGGTTGGAGCGGGGTGGAGGTGGTAGTGGAGGTGGTGGTGGGGGTGCGAACCGGGCGGGGTGGTGCCGCGTAGTTCAAGCCAGACACACACCCGCTGGTTGGCTCTGGGGCGGTTGCGATGTGCGCAACTGCTCCGGGCCGGCGGCGGTTCGGTTCCCCCCGGCTGGGGCGTCGTCGAGTAAGCGGCGACCCGGCTTTGCTGGCGTTGATGACGCTGTACACTGCCGGTGTCTAAGTTGAGGTGGCGGGGCCGTTGGTGTTTCGGCGCGGCCTGCGCGGTGTGATGAGGTTGGGCGCGGTGCGCCGAGCGGCCCTGTTGAAGCAAACTATGAAGATGACTGACCAAGTTGCACGGGCGGGCATGGGTTGTGCGCTGGGTTTGCTGGCGGGGCTGTGCGTGAGCCCGGCGCTGCTGCGCGCGGATGATCAGACGGCCGAGAAGAGCACGGCGGCTGCGCCGGCGGTCGTGAAGGCGGACGAGGCGGATGCGAAGTTGGCGGACGCGCAGCTCAGTATGGCGATGGGTTTTAGCGAGGCGTTTGAGCGTGTCGCGGCGGAGGCCTCGCCCAGCGTGGTGAACATCACGGCGACGTACGAGGGGCCCAAGGGCGGGCGGAACCCCTCCGAGGAGATGATGGAGGAGTTCATGCGGCAGTTCCGCGGGGTGCCGGGGATGGGCGACCAGCAGCCGCAGCGGCGGCGTGGGCAGAGCTTTGGGTCTGGGTTCATCGTCTCGGCGGACGGGTACATCTTGACGAACCATCATGTGATTGATGGCAAGCCCGACAAGGTCGAGGTGCGTCTGGCCGACGACAGCACGTACGAGGCGAAGATCGTCGGCAGTGACCCGGCGACGGACGTGGCGGTGCTGAAGATCGAGGGAACGGACCTGAAGTCGGCGAAGCTGGGCGACGCGGCGGGCGTTCGGCCGGGGCAGTGGGTGCTGGCGATCGGCTCGCCGTTCAACTTGGCGCAGACGGTGACGGCGGGGATCGTGTCGAGCGTGAGCCGTGGTGGCGTGGCGCGGGGGCTGCCAGCGACGGGTGGCGAGGCGCGGTACGACAACTTCATCCAGACCGACGCGGCGATCAACCCGGGGAACTCTGGCGGGCCGCTGGTGAACCTGCGCGGCGAGGTGATCGGGATCAACTCGGCGATCTTCTCGCGCAGCGGCGGGAGCGTGGGGATTGGGTTTGCGATCCCGATCAACCTGGCGCGGAACATCAAGGATTCGCTGATCTCGACGGGCATGGCCGAGCGTGGCGGGTTCCTGGGCGTGGGGATTCAGGACGTGACGTCGGCGCTGGCCAAGCAGCTGAACTTTGCGGGGACCGAGGGCGTGCTGGTGACGGAGGTGAACGAGGACTCGCCGGCGGCGAAGGCGGGGCTGCAGGTTGAGGACATCATCACGAGCATCGACGGGCTTCGGACGCGGGACGAAATGAACCTGCGGACGATCGTGCGACGCTTGCCGCCGGGCAAGGCGGTGCCGGTGAACGTGGTGCGGGCGGGGCAGCAGCGGACGCTGAGTGTGACACTGGGTCAGAGCACGCCCGAGCAGGCGAGGGCGACAACGCCGTTGGACGTGAGCAACAAGCTGGGGGTGGCGGTGCAGGACGTGAGCGGCGCGGTGGCGCAACGGTTGCGGCTGCGCGGCGGGGTGGAGATCACGGCGGTGGGCGAGGAGAGCCCGCTGGCGCAGTTCGTGCAGCTTGGTGATGTGATTGTGCAGATCGGGAACGCGACGATCGTAAATACCGACGCGTTTGCACTGGCGTTGGGGCAGGTGGACCTGACGCGCGGGGTGCGGGTGCGCGTGGTGGGCCGCACGGGTGTGCGGATCATCGGCGTGCAGAAGTAAGGGAAGAGGCAGCGAGATAGCGAGGCAGCGAGAGCCGGGCCGTTGTTCTGGTGGCCGGTTGGAAGCCGGGCCCCCGGAAGGCACAGACATGGCGGGTTGAACGTCCGTCCAGCCCCTTCGCTGAGGGTGACCATGACACACTGCCGCTTGCGATGCAAAGCCGAGGGCAACGTGCGGGTGGCTAGCCGCGCATCTGCGGGGGCTGGGCCCACTTCATTTTGCTGATGAGTGTGGACCAGTAGCTTTGGGCGGGGTTGGCGACCAGCTGCACGGGGCGTGGGTGCAGGGTGATGGTCAGGCGGTCTTGCCTGCGGAGCTTGCAGGCGTAGCGGCCGTCAAGGATGAGCGTGGTGCCGCCGGCGTGTTCGCCCTCGTCATTGACGCGGTGGAGCTCGATGGAGATGGTGCTTGAGCCGGCGACGACGACGGGTCGGAAGCTGAGGGTTTGGACGGCCAGCGGGGTAACAACCAGCGCGGAGACGTCGGGCGCGAGGATGGGCCCGCCAGCGGCGGCGTTGTAAGCGGTGGAGCCGACGGGTGTGGAGACGATCACGCCGTCACCTTGGACGATGGGGCCTGGATGGCCGTCGATGGAGAGGCCCAGCTCGATCATGCGAAAGGGCGGGCCGCTGACGATGGCGGCGTCGTTGAGGGCGAGGCCGGGCTGGGTGCCCAGCGGCGGCTGCTGGCCCGGTCGGTCAATGCGAACTGCGAGCAGCGAACGATCAACGATGGTCAGGGGCTTGTGGCCGTTGAAGAGGTCGTCGGCGGCGCGTGTGAGTGAGTGGACGTCGAATTCAGCGAGGAAGCCGAGCTTGCCGAAGTTGACACCCAGCAGTGGGAGCTGGAGGCACATGCAGCGCCGGGCCTGGTTCAGGAGCGTGCCGTCACCGCCCAGGACCATGACCAGGTCTGCGTCGTGAGACTGTGTGAGTGGTTCGTCGCGGAGGGTGTCGAGCTCGGCAGCGATGATGCCGCCGGCGCCGGTGATGGCGGCGCGGACTTGGGTGAGTGCGGCGAGGACCTCGGGCTTGTCACGGTTGACCATCAGCAGGACGCGTCGTGGCTTCTGGGGGCTGTAGGGCCTTTGGGCGTTCACAGGCTGAGGGTAGCGTGCGCCCGTTACCGCACGGGGCGGAGCACGGCGGGCGCTTCGGCGGGAATGTGCTGGGCGATGGCGCGCCTTGCGGCGGCAGCGATGGCGGGCGCGTCGAGGCCTGCGAGCTCTAGCTGTCGCTTGCGTGAGTCCTGGTAGATCCAAGAGTCGGGGATGCCCAGGCGGACGACGGCGGAGGCGTCCAGGCCCATGTGCTGGGCGGCGTCGACTACCGCGCTGCCGAAGCCGCCAATCACGGAGTGGTCCTCAACGGTGATTACCGGGATGCGGCGCGAGAGCAGTGCGCGGAGCAGCTCGTGGTCAACGGGTTTGGCGAAGCGGGCGTCGTACACGGCCACGCGCAGGCCCTCGGCGGTGAGGGTGTCGGCGGCGTCAAGGGCATCAATAGCGCAAGTGCCAAGGGCCAAGATGGCCACCTCGGGCGTGAGGTCCGCATCGGCGTGGGCAGCGACATCATTGCTTGTGGTGCGAAGGGTGCTGGGAATAGTGGAGGTAGTGGGGGTCAGGCAGCGGGCTTTGCCCAGGACAAACGGCGGGCAGGCCGCAGCGGCGACGCGGGGTGAGACGTTGTCACGCGGGTAGCGGACGCTGGAGAGGCCAACCTCGTAGGTCCGCATGAACTCGATGGCGGCAGAGAGGCTCGGCTCGTCCATCGCGGCCATGATGACGGCCTTGGGCAGGACGCGAAGGATGGCGATGTCACAGAACCCGTGGTGGACGGCGCCGTCGCCGCCGACGAGCCCGGCGCGGTCCAGTAGGAGGCGGACGGGCAGGTTCTGGAGGCTGACCTCTTGGAAGGCCTGGTCAAAGGCGCGCTGAAGGAACGTGGCGTAGACCGCGAAGAAGGGTTTGTGGCCGGTCTTGGCGAGCCCGGCCATCATGTCCATCGCGTGGCTCTCGCAGATCCCGGTGTCGAAGGTGCGGAGCGGGAACTGGGCCAGGAGCTTGGCGACGCCGGTGCCGTCGGGCATGGCGGCGGTGGCGGCGACGATCTTGCCGTCGCGGGCCATCTGCGCGGCCATGATGTCGCCAACGGCGGCGGTGAAGGAGCGACCGTCGCGTTTGAGCTCGACGCGGCAGCCTTCGTTCTCGAGGTTGGCCGAGTCGGGGTCGGCCGCGCTGGCGCTCGGACGGGGGTTGGCGACCGAGAAGGCGGGGGGCGAGTGGAAGGTCGAGCTGTCACTTTCGGCAAAGCCGTAACCCTTGCCCTTGATGGTTTTGACGTGCAGGACCATGGGGCGGTCGAAGTTGGCGGCTTCGGTCAGGACGCGGATGAGCTGTTCGAGGTCGTGGCCGTCAACGGGGCCGACGGTGACCAGGCCGAAGTGCTCGAACCACGAGCGTTCGTTGAGCAGGTGCTTGAAGGCCTCGGTGCCTTTGTGGTAGGCCTCAGCGACGAGGCCGCCGCCGGGGACGCCCTTGAGGACGTCTTTGGCCTTGGACTTGAGGCCGCCGTAGCGCGAGGAGAGGCGGACGTGGTCAAAGTACTCGGCGACGGCGCCTTGCGGCTTGGAGATGCTCATGCCGTTGTCGTTGAGCACGACCAGGAACTGGCGCTTGAGTGTACCGGCACCGTTGAGGCCCTCCATGGCCAGGCCGTTGACGATGGATGCGTCGCCGATGAGTGAGACTACGCGCCGCCCTGCGGGCCGTGTTGCGGGTTCGAAGGACTCGCCGTTGAGCAGGTCGCCACGGGCCATGCCCACGGCGGTAGAGATAGCGGTGCCAGCGTGCCCAACGCTGAACAGGTCGTAGGGCCCTTCGCGGGGCTCGGGGAAGCCAGACATGCCCTTGCTGGTCCGCAGGCCTGCGAGCATGCTTAGGCGGCCGGTGAGCAGCTTGTGCGGGTAGCACTGGTGGCCGACGTCAAACAAGAGCCGGTCGGTGGCGAAGTCAAAGACGTAATGCAAAGCGATAGTCAGCTCGACGACGCCGAGGTTGGGCGCAAGGTGCCCGCCGGTGGCCATGACCTGACGGCAGATGGCGGCGCGAATTTCGGCGGCCAGCCGCTGAAGCTGGGCGACGGTCATGGCGCGGAGTTGCACTGGTGAGGTCAGATTGTCAAGCATGGTCATTGTGCCACTACTGCGCTTTCTATGTGCTAAAAAGAAGTATACGACGGCCCCCCACGCGGGGTGCGGGCGTGCGTCGTCAGAACCCGGCGGCGGCGAGCCAGGTGGACGGCTGCGCGTCGAGTGCGGCGGCCAGTGTCATGAGGCTTTCGAGGCTGGGCAGATGCGCGCCGCGCTCGATGCTGGAGATCTGCGAGACCGACACGCCGCTGGCGTCGCAGAGGTCTTTGAGGGTCCAGCCGGTGGGGCCGCGCTGGGTGCGGGCCAGGCGGACCTGGCGGCCCAGCTCGGCGCGGAGGCGGTCTTGGGGCCGCTGGCCGAGGTTGAAGGCCGCCGCGGCCTGGGCCAGCACGCGACGGAGTTCGGCGGCGGAAAAGGGCTTGGCCAGATAGTCAAAGGCGTCTTGCTTGAAGGTCTGGCGCATCGAGTCAAGCGACGGGTAGCCGGTGATGACAATCACGCACAGGCGCGGCCAGCGGCGACGGAGCGTGGCCAGGACTTGATCGCCGGTGACGCGTCCCATCTGCATGTCCAGCAGCACCAGATCGGGCATGCGTTCCTCGATGGACGCTTCGAGCTGCTCGGGGGTTGCGGCGGTGCGGACCTCGTGCCCATCGGCTTCAAGCTGCAGGGTGATGAACTGGCGGAAATCGTCGTCGTCGTCGAGGGCGATAATCGACAATGGCGGCGGGCCGCCGGGTGGTGGTGGTGCTGGTGACGGGGGTGCTGGTGATGGTGGGCCCGGCGCGGGTGCTGGGGGCAGGGCGCCCGGCGCGGGTTGGGGTTGGTCGTGGCTCGCGGTCATCGGTGAAGGCTAGCCGGGGGCGGTGCGATTTCTGGCCGGCCACATCACACCAGCACGGCGGTGGCGATCAGGGCGGCGACGAGGGCGGCGGCCTGAAGGGCAGCGACGAGGTCATCGATCAGGATGCCAAGGCCACCTCGGAGCCGTTGCAAGCCGCGGGCGGGGGGGAGCTTGAGGATGTCGAAGATGCGGAAGGCCAGGAAGGCGGCGGCGATTTGGAGCAGGAGCCAGCTGCCGCGCTCGCCGGCGAAATCGGTGATTTCTACGGGGATCAGGGCCCCAAGCCATGTGGGCGGGGGGACCCACCAGGGCAAGAGCAGGAGCGTGAGGGCCATGCCCGCGGTTTCGTCAGCGACGACCGCGGACGGGTCTTTTTTGCCGAGGGCGGTTTCGGCGCGGTGGCCGAACTCTGAGCAGAACAGGCCGAAGGCGAGCAGGATGGCGGCAAGTAAGAGGTACCAGGCGTAGCCAAAGGGCGTGCCCCAGAGGGTGATGGCGGCGCAGAGCACGCACGGAGGGAGGCTGCCCCAGGTGCCGGGCGCGGGGCGTAACAACCCGAGCCCAAAGGTGGTGAGCATCGGGCGGGTCAGGCCTGTCCAGGCTGGGTGTGCTTTGGTCAAGTTTTTCCGGTGCCGTCGGGCATGGCGGTGGTGGCAGCGGAATCGGCCCCCACGCGTTGGCGGAGGAGTCCGACGGCTCTCCATACGTAGGGGATCGCGGAGAGGACTGTGACGGCGACCATGAGCCTGACGACCACGTCGATCACTTGGCGGCCCCAAGGCCAGGTCAGCCATGAGGTGGTTGGGTCGATCGGGACCACCGGGGTGATGGCGGTAGCGATAAGGCTGACGGGGATGGCGACAGACTGGAGGAACATTTTGAGCTTGCCCCAGCGGTCAGCGGGGAAGTGGAAGCCGCGGGACTCGACGTAGCCGCGAAGGCTGGTGACGAGCAGTTCGCGTGCCATGACGGTGACGACCATCCAGGGGTAGATGCCTGAGATCTGCATCCCGTGGCCTGAGAGTTTGATGACGCCCCCCCACGCGGGGTCGTTGAACTCCCACCAGAAGTCTGCGGAGGCGAGGAAGACGAAGCCGCCGAGGATGAGGAACTTATCGGCGAAGGGATCCATGATTCGTCCGAAGCCCGACTCGACGTTCCAGGAGCGTGCGAGGTAGCCGTCAAGGACGTCGGTGAGGCCGGCGATGATGAAGAGCGAGGCGCCCAGGAGGAGCCAGACGTCGAGCTTGCCGCTTTGAGCGAGAGAATCTTCCCAGCGCCAACGGGTCAGGACGGCGAAGAACAGGACGGCGATGGCGACGCGGAGTGTGGTGAGAATGTTGGGCAGGGCGCGCTGCCAGGGTGGGCGGTGTATGAGGTGAGCGCGTGGGGTGGTCGAGGCCGGCTGGACCCTGGGGAGGTGGTCTTGGGGGCGGTCACTCGGGATGGGGGGCGTGGGGTCGGGCACCGGGGCGAGGATAACGGGTTGGCGGCGGGTGTGGATGGAGCGGGGTGGCGGGCGTGATGGGGGCGATGGGTTTGGTGGTTGGTTGAACGCGGCGGGGTGAGTCACTACGCTCCGGGCCTACCTGCGGGCTACGAGGCCTGAGGTTTGTGCGACGCGGGCGCGGTGCCTGTGCGCGGCTGGATGGGTCGGTGGTCCGCGCCGGAGCGTTGATTGGATACTTTTCTTAGTCCGCTGCTGCTGTATGGGGCGTGCGCACTTGGCGGTGCCGGAGTGGCGCTGGCGCTGCCCAAGCAGAAGGCGGCCCCGTTTGTCTTTGGCGCGATCCTGGCGGCGGCGGCGTTCGGGCTGGTGATGGTGCTGCTGGGCGTGGCCTCGGTTCGGGCAATGTCTGGAAGTGGTGATGCGAGCGGTGGTCAGGGCGCGGCGGCGACGGCCCGGCTGGTGTGGGACGCGCTGCCGAACTACCACTTTTATATCTTCAGTGCAATTGCGCTGGGCTCGGCGCTGCGGGTGATCACGCATCAGCGGCCGATCTACTCGGCGCTGTGGTTCATCTTGACGATCGTCAGCTCGTGCGGGCTCTACCTGATCTTGCAGGCCGAGTTCATGGCCTTTGCGCTGGTGATTGTGTACGGCGGGGCGATCCTGATTACGTACTTGTTTGTGATCATGCTGGCGACGGAGGCACCGACGGAGGAGTCTGTCGAGGCGATGAACGTGTACGACCGCGTGAGCCGCGAGCCGGTGATCGCGACGTTCGCGGGGTTTTTGGTGCTGGCGGTGCTGACAACGATGCTGGCGGGCGGGGCGAAGCGGCTGGAGCTGAACCCGGCGTTTGTCGCGACCGACGCGCCGCTGGCGCTGATGCCGGCGCGGGTTGAGAAGGTGCTGCGAGAGGCGGGGGTGATGGAGGAGGGCGAGCGGCTTGCGCGGATGCCCTCGGCGTCCTCGCGCAAAGGCGAGCCGGTGGACCTGCGGACGAGTGTGGCGGCGGACGGGCGGCCTGGGGGCGAGCTTCGGATTGTGGCTTCAGACGGCAAGACAGTGAGGGTCCTGCCGCTGGCGCAGTGGCCCGAGGAACTGCGGCTGAGCAACACCGAGCGCGTGGCGATGGAACTGATTGAGCGGAACCCGGCGTCGATTGAGATCGCGGCGGTGGTGCTGCTGATGGCGATGCTGGGGGCGGTGGTGCTGGCCCGCAAGAAGGTTGAGATGGACGAGATGGCCAAGGCGCAGGCGGCGGCGCGGGCGCGCGAGGGTGGCGAGTTGAGCGGGGGCCTGGGCAGTGCGGCTGCGTTTGTGCCGCCTTCGGTGGGGGGCAACACGTGATCGACACGACCTTTGGTGCTGCGCTGACGCTGGGGCAATTCACGCTCGGGCAATTCACGCTCGGGCAGGGCGACTTGCCCGCGCCGATGAGCGGGATCACGCTGTACCACTACCTGTTCACGGCCAGCACGATGTTCGTGCTCGGGCTGATCGGGTTTTTGACACGGCGCAACTTGATTGTGATGTTCCTGTCAACGGAGCTGATGTTCCAGGCGGCGGGGATCGCGTTGATCGCGTTCGGTCGGTTCCATATGAACCAGACGGGCGACGCGTTTGTGATCTTTGTGCTGACGGTGGCGGCGGCCGAGGCGGCGCTCGCGCTGGCGCTGATTGTGCTGCTGTTTAGGCGCAAGGAAACTCTGGACGGGCAGGCGTGGGCTTCTATGAAGGGCTGAATTGGGCGCGGTGAAAGTGTTGGGAGTTGGCGGTGGGGGCTGGTGGCGGTGGGGGTTGGTGCTGAGTAGGACCGAATCTGGTGTGAGAACGGCTTGTCAATGACTGATTTTCTGCCAACTTTGCTGACGCTCGCTTCTGAACCGGTGGCCGCGCAGGTTGGGCCGGTGGGGTTCGCGGCACTCAAGGAGGTGTCGCTGAGCGCGCCGCTGGCGGCGTGGCTGATCCCGGGCTTGCCGATGCTGGGGGCGGTGCTGGCGGTGCTGATGGCCATCGGCGGTGTCAAGAGCAAGCTGCCGGCGTGGACGACGGTGCTGTGCCTGGCGGGGTCGTTCGCGGTGACGCTGTGGTTGTACCTGCAGATGCGTGACGCCGGGGCGGCGTACACGACGGTCAAGCTGTTTGACTGGATCAGCTTTGACTACCTGCCAGGGAAGGCGTTTGTCGCGAACTTTTCGCTGTACATCGACCAGCTCACGTGCCTGTGGATGCTGTTTGTGACGGGGTTGGCGGCGTGCATTGCGCTGTACGCAAGCGAGTACATGAGCCATGATGTTGGGCCGGGGTATTGCCGGTTCTTCTTTGCGTTCTGCCTGTTCGTGTTTAGCATGGCGTGCCTGGTGATGGGCGACAACCTGCTGCTGCTGTACCTGGGGTGGGAGGGCGTTGGGCTGTGCTCGTACCTGCTGATTGGGTACTTCTACGCCAAGCCCAGCGCGGTGGCGGCGGCGAAGAAGGCGTTCATCATCAACCGGATTGGCGACCTTGGGCTGGCCCTGGGCATCATGCTGACGTTCGTGCACTTTGGGACGATTCAGTTCGCCGAACTGCTGCCGAAGGTTGAGCAGTACGTGGCCTTGGCGACAAGCGGGAACCTCGCGGCGGTGCCGGCGAGCGTGCAATGGATCGCGGTGCTGTTTACGCTGGCGGCGTTTGGCAAGAGCGCGCAGCTGCCGCTGTATGTGTGGCTGCCGGACGCGATGGAGGGGCCGACACCTGTGTCGGCGCTGATCCACGCGGCGACGATGGTGACGGCGGGCGTGTATTTGGTGGCGCGGACGATGCCGCTATTCCAGTGCGGGGCCGTGACGGTGCCGCCGGACGCGTGGGTGTTGCCCGGGCTGGTGGTGCCGGCGCTGGACATCGTGGTTTGGGGCGGCGCGCTGACGGCGCTGCTGGCGGCGACGATTGGGATGGCGCAGTTCGATATCAAGCGGATCATGGCGTACTCGACGGTGAGCCAGCTTGGGTTCATGTTCGTGGGCGTGGGGCTGGCCAGCTCGTACGCCGGTGCGTTCCACGTCTTTACGCACGCGTTCTTCAAGGCGACGCTGTTTCTTTCGTGCGGCGCGGTGATGCACGGTTTTGGCGGGCAGCTTGACCTTCGCAAGCTCAGCGGCGTGATGTGGATGAAGGGGTGGCTGGTAGTCGGGCTGGCGATGCTTGTGGGGTGCCTGAACCTGGCGGGCTTCCCGTTCACGGCGGGGTTCTTTAGCAAGGACGTGATCCTGGCAGAGGCGTTTAGCAACCCGCACCAGCGCGTGGTCGCGTGGATCTTGCTGGTGACGGCGGGGCTGACGGCGTACTACACGTTCCGCGTGTTCTTCCGCGTCTTCTTGGGCCCCAAGAGCTTTGAGCCCGGTGACGAGGCGCACGGGCATAACGATGCGCACGGGCATGATGACCGCGCGCACGATGGCGCTGGGCACGGGCACGGTGCCAAGGGCGAGCATGGGGCCAAGGGCGAGCATGGGGCCAAGGGCGAGCATGGCGCAGGCGAGAAGGGCGCGCACGGGGCACATGACCAAGCGTTCCAGCCGCACGCGCCGGGGTGGGCGATCAATCTGGTGCTGGCGGTGCTGGCGATCGGGTCGCTTGTCGCGGCGTACGCGTACCCAACCAAGTGGGTCAAGGGCTTGGTTGAGAAGTCCAGTGCCGCGGCGGTGGATCTGACCGGTAGCGCGGCGCACGCGCCCGCGACCTTGTTGGGGATGGACCCTCACGAGATCATGTACTACGTCTCGGCGGGGGTTGGCGCGGTGGGGATTTTGGTGGCGTTCTTCCTGCACTACCTGGGGCGCAAGACGGCGGCGACTTCGCGTGCTGATGCGATCAACCTTGGCGCGTTGCAGCGTGGGGCGCAGCACAAGTGGTATGTCGATGAGTTTTATGACGCGACGGTGCGTGTTCCGCTGAAGGTGCTGGCGCACGTGCTGCACTTCCTTGACAAGGTGCTGGTGGACGGGCTTGTGAACCTGGCGGGGTTGCTGCCGCGGGGCCTGGGGATGTCGTTGCGGCCGAGCCAGGGCGGCGAGCTGCACGGGTACGCGCTGGCGATGGCGTGCGGGATCGCGGTGCTGGCGCTGGTGGCGTTGTTCTCTCTGGTTTAAACTGGGCGTGATGATGGCTGGGCTGAGCTTGGCGGGCTTTGAGTGGGCTTTGAACACACAGACAGGGACGGTTGAACCTCTATGCTGCTTGTCTTGATCTTGATCCCGCTGCTGGCGGCCCTGTGCGTGCCGGTGCTGCCCAAGAAGCACGTCTACGGCGCGGCGATGCTGGGGACGCTTGGCGCGCTGGCGCTGGGCGTGTTCATGTTCGCGTTCAACGGGATTGACTGGCTGGCGATCACCGGCGACGCGTACACGGACCGCGTGTCGTGGATGCCACGGATCGGGCTGCAGCTCTCGGTGGGGGTTGACCAGGTCTCTGGCGCGCTGGTGCTGCTCAGCTTGCTGCTGGGGCCGATCACGGTGGCGTGCAGCAAGACGGCGATCACCGAGCGGGTGCGGACGTACTACGGGTGGCTGCTGGTGCTGCAGAGCGCGATGATCGGGGTGTTTGTGGCGCGAGACGTGGTGATGTTCTACATCGCCTTTGAGTTCACGCTGATCCCGATGTTCGTGCTGATCAGCATCTTCGGTGGCAGCAACCGCAAGGCGGCGGCAATCAAGTTCTTCCTGTACACCTTCACTGGGTCGGTCATCGCGCTGGCGGGGCTTTTGTACGTGGCGTGGTACTACGCCACGAAGATCTCGCCGCCTTCGGTGGGTGGCGCGGGGACGTGGACGTTTGACCTTGAGACGCTTAAGAGTGCGGCGCGGCAGATGCCGGCGGAGCAGCAGTGGTGGGTCTTCTTGGCGCTGATGCTGGGCTTCGCGGTCAAGGTGCCGCTGTTCCCGCTGCACACCTGGCTGCCGCTGGCGCACACCGAGGCACCGACGGCGGGCAGCGTGGTGCTGGCGGGCGTGCTGCTGAAGCTGGGGACGTACGCGATCTACGCGATCGCGGTGCCGATGTCGCCCGGTGCGGCGGTGGCGTTTGCGCCGGTGGTGGCGGTGCTGGCGATCATCGGGTTCGTGCTGATCGGGCTGGTGTGCTGGGTGCAGACGGACGTTAAGAAGCTGGTGGCGTATTCGTCGGTGGCGCACCTTGGTGTGTGCGTGCTTGGGCTGTTTGCGCTGAACCCCACGGGGCTCAAGGGCGGCCTGCTGTACATGATCAACCACGGGCTGAGCACCGGGGCGCTGTTCCTGCTGATTGGGATGATCTACGAGCGGTTCCACACCCGGAACATGAACGAGCTGGGCGGGCTGGCCCGGCGGATGCCGGTCTGGGCGTCGTTCATGGTCTTCTTTGCGATGGCCAGCGTGGGGTTGCCGGGGCTGAACGGGTTTGTCAGTGAGTTCATGTGCCTGCTTGGCGCGTGGCAGGCCGGTGGGACGGCGTGGGCCGGGCTTCCGGGCGGCACGCCGGGCGTGCTGGGCCCCACGTACGTGCTGATCGCTGCGGTCGGGATGGTCGTTGGCGCAATGTACACGCTGATGATGGTGGGCAAGGTGGTCTTCGGCCCGCTAAAGACCCCCGAGGATGAGCACGGGCATGGCGGGGGGCATGGCGGGGGGCCAGGTGGGGGGCATGATGATCCGCACGGGCACAGCAAGCTGCCGCGAGATCTTTCGGCGCGGGAGATTGGCACGCTGCTGCCGCTGGCGGCGTTGTGCTTGCTGCTGGGGCTCTACCCCAAGCCGCTGCTGCAGGCGTTTGATCACAGCGCGCAGAAGACGCACCAGTTGGTGGTCGAGGCGATGAAGCAGCGTGCGGCCGCGGCGGGTGCGACGGCTGCGGCGGGCACCGCCGGGACGGCCGCGGGCAAGCTTGAAGGTTCTGGCACGGCCGGCGGGGGGGCGGAGCAGTGATGCTTGACAAGATCAGCTCGTTGTGGCCTGAGATCTGCCTGTTCAGCGTGACCTGCGTGGTCATGCTTGTCGGGCTGAGCTCCTCGCTGCGCGTGCGCAAGCTGTGCTCGCCGCTGGCGGCCCTGGGCCTGCTGACTGCGGGCTTTTTGGTGGTGACCACCGAGGCATCGGGCACCAGCTTGCTGCCGAATATGCCCTCGTACGGCAAGCTGCTGACGTGCGGGGTCGGGCTGCTGCTGCTGCTGCTGCTCTCTGGCCTGCCTGACCGTCGCTACGAGGCGATGGTGGCGACGGGACGTACGCGGTTCAGCGCCCTGCGGACGGTACGGGCCGAGTACTACGCGTTCTTTCTTTTCTCGCTGACGGGCCTCATGCTGTGCGCGGGGGCGACGAACCTGATCTGGCTGTTCTTGGCCCTCGAGCTGACGAGCCTGCCGACGTACGTGATGGTGGCGCTGTCGAGCCAGCGTGAGCGGTCGCTTGAGGCGGGCGTCAAGTACTTCTTCTTGGGCGCGATGGGCGCGGCGGTCTTCCTGTTCGGCTTTGCGCTGATCTACGGCGGGACGGGCACCGTCGATATCGACCAGATCGCCTACGCGATCCGCGGGCAGGCGCAGGACGGCGGGATCAATACCATCACGCTGGCGGGGATGCTGCTGGCGCTGTTGGGCTTGTGCTTTAAGATCGCGGCGGTCCCGATGCACTTTTACACGCCCGATGTGTACCAGGGCGCGGCGAGCCCGGTGACGGCGATGCTGGCCTTTGTGCCAAAGGCCGCGGGGTTCTTTGCCATCACGCTGCTGCTGGCGGCGCTTGGGTGGGGCGACTTGACGGGGCACGGCGCGCTGCCCAGCCCGATTGGCGAGGTGCTCACGGTTATCGCGGTGCTGACGATGACCATCGGTAACGTGCTGGCGGTGCTGCAGACCAGCGTCAAGCGGGTCTTGGCCTATTCGTCGATTGCGCACTCGGGCTACATGCTGGTGGCGCTGGTCGCGGGGCCGGGGGGTTCGGGCAACGACTCAATCACCAACGGCGTGGCGGCGGTGATGCTGTACCTGCTGGCGTACGGGGTGGCAAACGTCGCGGCGTTCTCGGTGCTCTCAACGCTTGAGCGGGCCGCGCCGGACGGAACAACCGACGAGTCGGACGACTTTGCCGATATCCGCGGTCTGCGCAAGCGGGCCCCGGGGCTGGCGTGGGTCATGGTGCTCGCGGCGCTGGGATTGATGGGCTTCCCACCGCTGCTGGGGTTCTTTGCGAAGCTGCCGCTGTTTGCCAGCGGCCTGGCGGGCGGGCACGTGCTGCTGGTGGTGATCTTGGCCCTCAACTCGGCGATCGCGGCGTTCTACTACTTGCGTCTGGTCTCTGTCACGCTGCTTGAGAGCCCCGACGGCGCGGGGCGTGCTGAGAGCTTTGCGATGACGCCCTTTGCGAACCGGACGCTGGCGGGGTACATCGCGGCAACGGTGATCGTCGGCGCGCCGCTGGTGCCGCTGATCGATGAGGCGTATGACGCAACGCGTGTGGCGCAGTGGGGCGGGGTGTACAACGCCGCGGGTGCCGCGCCATCGCCCAGGCCCAGGCCGACGCCCGGCGCTGGTGAGCAGACGGTCGAGGAGCCGGAGGCCGAGGTGGTGCCGAGCGTTCGATAACCGGTCGGTGCGGGGTGTGTGCGGTGGATTTTCGCCCTTCGTGTGCAGCGACAGGGTTGCGACAGGGCGGCTATCGGGCTGCGGCAGGGCGGTATGGGTGCGGCGAGCGGCGCGGTTTAAGGCTCAGGGCGTGGTTCGGCGAGGCGTGACGAGGGCGGCGCTCATACGATCGGCCCTATGGCAAGCGTCAAGTTGGCAGCGGTTTCTTCGCGGCGGTCTGCCAAGGGCGGTGCCTCTGTAGCGGCGGCTGAGGTTCAAGGCGAGCAGGACGATCGCGACACGATCGACTCGGTAGCGTTTGTCTCGCTGGGGTGCCCCAAAAACCTGGTCGACAGTGAGAAGATGCTCGGCCTGCTGGCGCAGGACGGCATGACGCCGGTGCAGTACGACCTTGCCGAGGCTGGGGCCGAGGTTGACGCGATTGTGGTGAACACGTGCGGGTTCCTTGAGGCGAGCAAGGACGAGAGCCTGGGGGTCATCAAGGAAGCGATCGAGCGCAAGCTGGCGGGCCAGGTCAAGCGGGTCGTGGTTGCGGGCTGCCTTGTGCAGCGGCACCGGGCCAAGATGCTGGAGTGGGCCCCGGGCATCGACGCGATGGTGGGGGTCTTTGACCGCGACAAAATCGTCGAGGCGGTGCGCGGGACCGGCGTTGCGGCGCGGGCCAAGCGTGCGGGCAGCGCGGCGGCGGCCAGCGACGGGCCCAAGTACTGGATCAGCGCCAATGCGCTGACGGCGGCGAGCGAGCGCGGGATGCGCGTCACGGGCCTGACCGTCAACGGCAAGGATGGCAAGGGCGTGGGGTACTTTGAGGACGACTCGGCCCGACTTCGACTCACCCCCCGGCACTACGCGTACCTGCGGATCAGCGAGGGCTGCAACCAGCGGTGCGCGTTCTGCACGATCCCGAGCATCCGCGGCAAGATGCGGAGCAAACCGGTGGAGCGGATCGCCAGCGAGGCGCGCGAGCTGATCGCCGACGGGGTGTTTGAGGTCAACCTGATCGGTCAGGACACGACCAGCTACGGGGACGACATCGGCATCGGGATGGACGAGGGCGGGCTGGGCGGGATGCCCACGATGCTGCGGACGGTGAGCCGCGCGTTTGACGAGCTGGGCGTGGGAGACGGTTGGGTGCGGCTGATGTACGCGTACCCGAGCAACTTTACTGAGCCGATGATGCGGGCGCTGGCCAAGACGCCGCGCGTGTTGAAGTACATCGACATGCCGCTGCAGCACGCCAGCGACGCGATGCTCTTGGGCATGCGTCGGCACATTACCAGCGAGCAGACGCGCCGCCTGCTGGGCACCCTGCGCGAGCTGGTCCCGGGCATCGCGCTGCGGACGACGTTTATCAGCGGGTTCCCTGGCGAGACAGAGGGCGACCACGAGCAGCTACTGCGGTTTATTGAGGAGCAGAAGTTCGAGAACCTTGGCGTGTTTGAGTACAGCAAGGAGCCCGGCACGGTGGCCGGGACGATGGAGGAAGACGCGCGCCTTGCGGTTCCAGCGGAGGTCAAGGCGCGCCGGCGTGAAGAGGTCATGCTGCTGCAGCAGGGCATCGCGTTTACGCGGCAAGCGAAGATGGCGGCAGAGTTTGACGAGAAGCGGCCGACCGCCGGCGGCGTGCGGATGGACGTGCTGATTGACACAGGCCTGGGCATCAAGGGGCGGGCGACCAGCGGCGTCAGTGGTGGCGGGCGGCTGTACCAGGGGCGGACGTACGCGCAGGCGCCGCAGATCGACAGCGTGACGTTCGTGCAGAGCCGCCGTGAGCTCTCGCCGGGCGAGCTGGTCTCGTGTGTGATTGTCGGCAGCGACGGGTACGACCTGGTGGCGCGGCCTGTGGATGAGCTTGAGAAACGCGTGAGCCTGAAGGTAATGTGAGTCGCGGGCGCGGGGCTCCGGGGGCTGCGCATGGTGCTTGACGACACGATCGCGGCGGTTGCGAGCGGCAGCGGGGTGGTGCCGTGGGGTGGCGCACGGGCGCTGGTCCGAGTGAGCGGGCCGGGTGTCGGGGCGATCGTGTGCGATGGGCCTTTGGGCACGGCGGAGCGCGAGGGCGTTGTGGACCGTGAAGGCGTGGCGCTCGGCGCTCGTTTTGAGCTCGGCGTTCGTGTAGAGCTGGAGTCGGGCGTTGGTGTGGGTGTTGACGCGCGGCGCCGGGGTGTGGCGTGCCGTGCGATGCTCGAGTTGTTGCCGCGCGACTCGGTGCGTGTGCTGGGGCGGGGCTTGGGGCACGAGTCAGTGCGTGCGATTGGTGAGGCGAGCGCAGTGCGGTGGCTGCGGGTGCCCGTGCTAGCGATCTACCGCGCCGGGCCCGCGACGTACACGGGGCAAAGAACGCTGGAGCTGCTGATCCCCGGCGGGCGGGCCTTGGTTCGGCGCGTGGTTGAGGCGCTGTGCGCGGTGCCGGGCGTGCGGGCGGCCGGGCCGGGTGAGTTCTCGGCGCGGGCGTACGCGTCTGGCCGGCTGAGCCTGTGCCAGGCCGAGGGCGTGGCGGCGGTCATCGCGGCCGAGAATGCCGACGAGCTTCTCGCGGCTCGCGCGCTGCTGGCCGGGCAGCGCGGGGGCGTGTACCGAGCGTGGGCTGAGAGCCTTGCGGCGTTGCTTGCGCTGGTTGAGGCGGGTATCGACTTTGCTGATGCCGAGGGCGTGGTCGCGATCGCGCGTGATCGGCTTCTTCGCGAGCTGGCTGAGGTGGCAGACTCGATCGACCGCGAGAGCGGCGCGCGGGGCGGGGTCATCAGCGATGCGCGGCGGCCGCTGGTGCTCATCGCCGGCGCGCCCAACGCGGGCAAGAGCACACTGCTGAACGCGCTGTGCCGGGCGCTTGGTGGCCGGGGCGGCGCTGCGATGTGGCCCGGGGCGGTTGAATCAAGCGTGGCGGGATCAACGCGCGACGTGTTGACGCGCGAGGTGATGATCCCGGGACCGACGGCTGGGCGTTCGCCCGTGTGCGCGGTGCTGGCCGACTCGCCAGGTTTTGAGCTGACGGGTGTCGAGCTGGCGGGTGTTGGGCTGGCGGGTATCGGCAGCCAGTACGCGAGCGACGCGACGGCGGCGGCGTGGCAGCGGGCGGATCTGGTGCTGTGGTGCCGGGCGGCTGAAACGCTCGGGGCTTCAGAGCGTTCGCACGCGCAGGGCATGCTGGTTGGTGAGTTCGGCACGATTGATGGTGGTGATGCGCGGTGTGTGCGGGTGATCACCAAGACTGATCGGCTCTCAGGGCACGCGCACGCGGAACGTGGCGCGGGTGCGAACGGCGCGGCGGGCGTGGAGCCACACGCGGAAATGCTTGTGTGCGCACCGAGCGGGGCGGGTCTTGAGCGATTGCTGGCGGTGATCTATTCCAGGCTCGCCGGGGGTGATGGATGCGTGAGCCAAGGCTGGCGTGGCGAGGCCAGCGTGCTGCCGCGGCATCGCGCGGCGCTGAGCGTTGCCCGTTCGGGGCTTGAGCGCGCGGCGGACCTTGAACGCGAGAGCGCGGGGCGAGAGCTGGTCGCCAGTGAGCTGCGCAGTGCGCTGGACGCTCTGGGCGAGCTGACCGGCGCGGTCACGCCCGACGATGTGCTCGGACGTGTCTTTGCATCGTTCTGCATCGGCAAGTAGGCCAAAGACGAAAAGGAACGGTGATGAAAGTACAGCGATCAGCACAGCAATCAGCACGCAAGGGCACGGCAGCAGGGCTTGCTTGCAGCTCGGCGGCCGTGGTCTGCTTGATCGTGACGGCGACCTGTCTTGCGCAAGTGCAAACGCAGCCCCAGCCGCGGACAACCGCCCCAACGCAGAGCGACCAAATCGCGATTACGGCGCGGGTCGCTGCCGAAGTTGACGGCGAATATCGCCCGGCGCCGCAGGTGGTCGATGGCGACCCCGCGACCGGCGTCACTGAGCTAGGCAGCGCGGTGGTGGTGCTGGACTTTGGCGCGGGGGTCCGCGCCTGGGGCGGGCTTAAGCTCCGCTGGGCCGGGCGGCCGCCCGCGGCGGTCATTGTTGAGCAGTCCGGCGATGACGCGTCGTACGTGCTGGTCCGGTCGATCGAAGCGCCCGACTTTGGCGCGCTGGCGGGCACGACTTGGACCATCACGCCCGGCGCCGGCGCGCGGTACATGCGGCTGACGCTGCTGGCGGATGATCGCGTGGCGGTCGGCGGCGCTCGGGCCGCGGTCGGGCTTGCGGAGGTTTCGGTGCTTGACGCATCCCTGGGCAAGAGCGTCATCGCGCTGGTCAAGCTCATCGCGCGCGAGGCAACCCCCGGCCTCTTCCCGCGAGCGTGGAGTGAGAGCAGTTTGCGCCTTTCGCAAGGGAACAATGCCTCCGAAACTCCTACGACCGAGCCCTCCAAGGACCAAACCTCGTCGGGGCAAGCTGCACCGCGCCACGCTGGGCCGCGCGAGGTCATCGCGCGCGAGTTGCCGGCGGGCGGGGCATACATCGAGCCTTGGCCAGAGTTGTTGTTGAGCGCTCGCGGTGTGATCGCAAATGCGCCGGCACCCGCCGCGGGACGCATCAACGTGCAGTTGGCGTGCATGGTTGATGGTGAGCTGCTGACATGGGCCACTCCGCGCGGCGTTGCGGCCACGAGCGGAGCCGTTGAGCGTGGCGGGCCCGGCGCTTCGGGTGATGGCGCGAGGGAGCCGAGAGTGGTATCGACAGTTGAGCCGGACGCGACGGGGCGTGCCGGGCTGGTGCGGGTGAGCAACCCGTCGAGCAAGAGGGTGCGGGGCGAGCTACGGCTGTGTGTGCGCGGGCCGGTTGAACTGCCGCCGCGCAACGATGATGGACCACACGCCACAGAGCCCGTCCAAGCGATCAACCAGCACAAGGCTGGCAACGCACCAGATAGCGGCAAACCCACGACAGTCGCGAGCTTCAATGATGAGCAGGCCTTCGCACTGCTTGGGCTTGGGACCATCGAGCAGCAGCGTGACGGCGCGCTGCTGCTTGACGGCACGCACCGCCTGCGCGTGACGGTCGTCAGCGGCGGCGCAGGTGACAAGCAACGCCCGAGTGGTCCGATTTTCGCGCGACTTGGCGTGCTGGTCACGGGCGATGCGCTGGCCAGTGACACGCGATTCACGCCCAAAAAGGTTGAGTGCCCCTACCGATGGGCGACGGCGGTAGTCCCGCTGCTGATTGACCTACCGCCCGCGGGAGAGTTGGTCGTCAGGCTTGAGCTGGAGGCGCTTGGGCCAGAGCCTTTAGTGACGCCGCCGGGCGGTGCATCGCCGGGTGAGGGTCCATCAGGTGTGGGCCCGTCGGGCGGCACGCCGTGATCGACCCAACGTTCAGCGATGTGGACCTTCGCGGCACGTTTGAGGACGCGGGCTATCGCTACGGCCGCGCGTGTGCACACCTGCTGGAGCGGGCCCGTGTGAACGCGTATCTCGCTGAGCTGATGCCAATTGTGCGGACGAACCCTGAGCATCTGGCGGCGTGCGCAGAGCGCTGGGCGGGCACGCTGCCCGCGCATTATCAGTTGCAGCTTGAGGCCATGGCGTCTGGCGCGAAAGTACCGGGAACGCTGGTGCGGCAGTGGATCTACGCGGATATCGCGGCACCAGCGCCGGCCCACGTCAGCGCCGGTGACCTGAGCCAACCCGGTGCCGGGCGCGGCCCAGAGATGGGCCCAGAGGTCGGCCCAGAGATGGGCCCAGAGGTCGGTGCCGGAAGCGGTGCCGAGAGCGCCCTAGGTATCGGCCCAGGAAGCAGCCTTGGCAACGGCACTGGAAGCGTTGCCGATGTCGGCCGTGAGCGGGGCGCGGCGTCGCAGAGCCCCGCGCGGCTTATCGGCGAGGGCGGCCCGCTGTGCTCGTCGGCGGTGGTGTGGGATCGGCCCGGCGAGCCGGTGGTGGCGCGCAACTGCGACTGGCACACAGCGACGTTGTGGCGTGGCACGTGCGTGGCGCGTCACGCAGTGCCGGGGCGGATTCCGATCGCGGCGTTCGGGATCATGGGCGACATCGACTGCGACACGGGCATGAACGTCGAGGGCCTGTGGCTGCACATGCACACGCTGTTGGCGCACGACGAGCCGCGGGCGGGGGTGAGCTGCATCAGCTGGTTGTTCTGGATGCGCGAGGCGCTCGAGACGTGCGCGAGCATCAATGAGGTCGAGGCGTTCATCGCGCGGACGGACCGTGACCGCGGGGTCATGCTCATCGCGGCGGAGGGCCGTGGGCGCGGCCGCGCGGCGCTGTTTGAGTGCACGCGCAGCACGTGCCGCCGGATCGATCCGTGGGATGAGCCGCGTGGCGCGAGCCCGCGTCTGGTGGTCACCAACCACTGCCGCGGCAAGCACCCGCGCGGGGCCGAGCTTGCGGAGCGTCCGCAACGTCCGGGCAGCACGGTGACGCGCTACGCGCGGCTCGATGAATTGCTGGATGTGGCACCCCCAGAGCCCGGGCACGCCGACCATGACCTGCAAGAGCTGCTGGCAGATCCGCTGGTAGAGATGCG
>Ga0105047_10001453_pt1 | contig 42438 bp, 32 predicted proteins | sample MAT04_FD_78384 | JGI IMG/M metagenome (GOLD analysis project Ga0105047, IMG submission 78384) | Freshwater microbial communities from Lake Fryxell liftoff mats and glacier meltwater in Antarctica - MAT-04 (megahit assembly) | ecosystem: Environmental > Aquatic > Freshwater > Ice > Liftoff... | reverse complement strand
GCGGTGGTGACGATGTCAAAGCTCGCGAGCTTGGCGAACGCGCGATCGGAGGTGAGCGAGCCCGCCCTGTCGGCTTTGGCCTCGCTGGGACCCGAGAAGAAGAAGACGCTGCCGATGCCCGCGGCGGCGACCGCGACGCCCGCGGTCAGTTTCAGCGCAATAGCGGCGCGGCGCTTGGAGCCGACTTTAGTGCCAGGGCGAGAGTTGGGCGTCATGCCGAGATCTCCTTTGGTTAGGTCTGTGTTTAGGTCGGGGTAAGGTGGGGGGTAAGGTCGAGGTGAGGTCTGCTTGAAATCTCGGGCAGGTCTCGCCATGAGTGAGTAAACCCCCCAGCGTCTACCGGACGGGTGCGGTTGAGGTTGCCGCGATGATCCCGTGATGGTCCGGTGGTGATCCTAGATAGGATGCCGCCAGGCACGATGGCTGGCGTCCTATTCGACCGGGAGTTCACAATGGAGCCAAATACGCAGAACAAACGCGCCTTAATCGTGGTCGCGGCCCCGGCGGAGGCGGCGGCGGTGTGCCGCGCGTTCGGGATCGGGCCGGTGGCGGCGGCGTGGGAGCGGCTGGAACTCGGGGCGAGGTTCGATCTGGTGGTGTCCGGGATCGGCAAGGCCAACGCAGCGGGAGCGACGGCACGGTCTCTCGACCTCCAGCGACACGACCGCGTGGTGAGCGCGGGGATCGCTGGGGCGCTGCCAGGGTCGTCATTGGAGATCGGTTCGATCGTGGCGGCCGAGGCGTGCGTGTATTCGGAGGAGGGGATCGAAACGCCCGATGGTTTCCTGGACTGCGGGCAGATGGGGTTCCCGCTCGGAGATTTTCCAGGGCGGGCGGTGCCGGTGGACGCGGGCGTGCTGAGCTGGCTGAGCACCGTCTCGGACCGTATCGGAAAAATCGCCACCGTCTCGACCTGCTCGGGGACTGATGAGCTGGCCCGGCGGGTAGTGGAGAGAACCGGGGCGATCGCCGAGGCGATGGAGGGTGCGGCGGTGGTGCAGGTGGCGCGACGGCTTGGCGTCGCGGGCGGAGAACTGAGAGTGGTCAGCAACACCACGGGCGATCGTGGGCGGCAAGTGTGGAAGATCCGCGAAGCGTTGGACCGCCTGGCAGCTGTTTTCGGACGGCTCAGCAGCGGCGCTTGAGGTCGCCCTTGACGGCTGGACGAGCTGGGCAGGGTGTGTCGTGCGGGCGCTCGGGGTGGTGCTGGCCCCGGGCTCAATCGTTGAATCACAAATCCCGATGTTGCGACAGGATCTGATCAGTTGGTCGATCGGTGGTCGGTCGTTGCGCGTCGTCGGGTTGAGCCCGGCGTCAGAGTGGCGATCCTGCGTGGGAGCGTGCTGCCATGGCCTTTGAGTCGCTGCGTCGGTTTGGCTCGTTGACGCCAGGAAAGCTTTTCAAGCCGAGCGTCCTGCCGATCGCGATCGACTTTGGCGTGTCGGGGATGAAGATCCTGCAAATCGAGGCCGGAGAGATCCCCAAACTCGTGGCGGCGTCGTTTGTTCCGACCCCGCCCGAGCTGGTGAACGACCATGGAGCCCGGTTCGATTATCAGTTAGCGGCGTTGCCGCGGGCGGTCAAGCAGGGCGGGTTCAAGGGGAACCGGGCGGTGTGCGCGATACCGGCCGGGCAGACGTTCTGCAAGCCGATGCAGTTCCAGAAGGTCGAGGGGCTGTCACTCGAACAACTGGTGCAGGGGGCGGTGTCGAGCCACATCGGGTGCGAGCCCTCCGCACTGGTGTACCGGCACGAGGCAGTGCCCACGCCGGGGGCGCAGGGCGGACGGCACGAGGTGATCTGCACGGCCGTGCCGCGGACGCTGGTGGACCGGCTGCTGGCAGGGATGCGGCAGGCCAAGCTCGAGGTCGTGGGCATTCATTCGGAATACGTCGCGGTGCTGCGCGCGTTTGACTACATCACACACCGGACCGACGACGTGAGCCTGGGCACGCTGTACATGGACCTGGGCGCGTCGGCGACGAAAGTCGTGATCGCGCACGGGATCAAGCCAGTGTTCGCGCGGGTTATCGAGATGGGCGGGCGGCAGCTCGATGAGGCCGTGATCCGTCAAACGAAGTGCACGCTGACCGAAGCGCGGTCCAAACGCTATTGCGACGAAGGGTTGACGGTGCCCGCTCCCAAGATCGCTGGACCTCGCGCGATCGACGAGAAGATGAACGCGATGGCCTCGGCGATGCGCGGGCGCGAGAACGGCACGGCGTCGGCGGCGCTCAAAGATGCGGCCCACGAGGAACGGCGCGCAGGGGCCGCCCTGCCGGGTCTGACGGGCGACGTCAGGCTGACCGAAGCGGTCGCGGCGATGCCACAGGGTGTGGACCTGAAAGAAGAGCTCGAGATCCTGACCGACGAGGTGCGCATGTGCCTCCGCTATCACGATTCGCTCTTCCCGGGCCGAAAGCTGGACCGGGCGGTGTTCATGGGCGGCGAAGCGCTCCACCGCGGGCTCTGCCAGCACCTGGCCAAGGCGCTGCGGATCCCCGTGCAGGTCGCCGACCCGATGGCGCGGCTGGTCAAGACCGGGAAAGAACCAGCCAACGGCGTGGACCTGAAACAGTCGCAGCCGGGCTGGGCCGTGGCGGTCGGGCTCTGCCTGACACCGACAGATCTGTAAATCACAGGACGAAAGCAGGATCGAACGCGGGTATGGGCGTGTGAGCAATGGTGAGTGTGAGCGTGAGCGTGAAACAACGACCGGCATCGAAGCCGCGAAGTTGCTCGGGCGAGTGAGTCTGAACTGGAGTGTCTGAACGATGGTGAACCCATTCAAGAATGCGTCGGCACCGAAAAGCCCGGCGAACGCGGCGGGGAGCTTCCTGCCCACGGACTACATCGAGAACCGGCGCACGAGCCGGATCAGCTTCATCGGCGTCGGGCTGCTGATCGTGGTCATGGCTGGCGTGGTGGGCGCGTTCATGGTGACCACACGGCACCGCAGCGCAATCCGCGAGCAGCAGGACCAGATCAACACCGAGTACACCGCCGAGGCTAAGAAGATCGAACAGCTCAAGAAGCTCGAAGTCCAGCGCCGCGAGATGATGGAGAAAGCAGAAGTCACGGCGGCCCTGCTCGAGAAGGTGCCGCGCTCGATGCTGATGGCCGAGCTGGTCACACGCATGCCCAAGGACGTCACGCTGCTGGACCTTGAACTTAAGGGCAAGCGGATCGAGCCGCCCAAGCCAGCGGTCACGGGCAAGGCTCAGCTCGGCAAGGCCGGGGCCAAGCCGACGGGGCAGGTCAAGTCGCTGTCCACCGTGGTCAAGGGCGGGGACGTCGCGGCCTATCCCGAAGAGCGCAAGATCACCGCCCCGAAGTTCGAGTTCACACTGACCTTGACCGGTGTTGCGAACGTGAACAACGACATCGCGGAGTATCTCGGGCAGTTGCAGGGTTGCCCGCTGCTGGGTTCGGTGGAGCTGCAGTACATCCAGCAAACAGTCATCGACGACCTGAACATGCGACGGTTCCAGATCGTCGCGCAGATCAAGCAGAACGCGGACGCGCACGACCTGGTGAGCCTCAAGCCGGTGCCTAAGCCCAACGCGCCAGCCGCGGAAACCAAGCCCGCAATCGCCGATGCCGAGACGAGCACCGAGCCCGCCGCAGCGCCCGACAAGGGAGGGAACTAAGTCATGAAGAAGTCAGCGATGGGACGGACGGCGTTGATCATCACGATGGTGGCGGTGCCGATGGCCAGCTACTGGCTGGTCTTCCGCCCCCAGAACGACGCGATCGGCCAGGCTCGGCAGGAGATCGAGCACAAGCAGACGATGCTCGCCAAGCTCCGCGAAGAGACCTCGCGCAACGCGGACCTTGAACGCGCCAACGAGGAGATCAAGCGCGGCATCGAGACCATCGAAGCGCGGCTCCCCAACAGCAAGGAGCTGGACATGATCGTGCGGCAAGTCTCGGATTTGGCCGTGCAGTCGGGGCTGAGCTCGCCGCAGATGAAGAGCGCCAAGCCGGTCAAGGCCGTGATGTACATGGAGCAGCCGCTGGAGCTCTCAATGAGCGGCAATTTCAAACATTTCTATGAGTTCCTCATCCGGGTCGAGCAGTTGCCGCGCATCACGCGGATACCCGACATGAAGATCAAGCGGATGGACGACGCGGACGGGAACATGAAGGCCGAGTTCACGCTGAGCATCTATTTCCAGGACAACCGAGGGGACAAGCAATGAGCGGATCTGAGAACGACCTGTCGGCGATGGACGCGAGCACGATCGACCCCTCCAAGCAGATCGTCAAGGATCCTGCGAAGGACGCGGCGGGTAAGGGCGGATCCTTCCTCGCTGAGCTGCGCAGCGCTTCCTCGACCGAAAACGCGGACGGGCTTGTCACCAAAGCGAGCGGCGGCGGAAAGAAAGTCTCAACCCCGGCCGTGCTCGTCGCGGTGGTCCTTACCGTCTGCGCCGGGCTCCTCTGGGGGATGCGCAAGCTCGGAGTGGGTCCCCTGACCGGGTTCGATGAGGTCAAAATCGACTACACGCCCGAGGGCGGTGCCAAGAACGGTGCGCACAAAAAGCTGCTGATCGACCTCGAGCGCAGCAGCCAGCCCGTGCAGGTCCCGACAGAGCAAATCACCAAGAACCCGTTCAAGCTGGCTGGCAAGCCAAACGACGTTATCGAGCCAGCGCGAGACAACAGCGACGAGATCCTGCAAAGGCAGCTGCAGGCGACGGCCAAACGCAAGGCCGACCACGAGAAGATGGTGGTGGACACGCTGGCGTCGCTGACCTTGCAGGGCGTGCTGGGCGGAACGATCCCGGTCGCTCGAGTGAGCGGCGAGACCGTACGCGTGGGCGACACGCTTGGCGAGATCTTCACGGTCAAGTCAATCACCGGGCGCACGGTCACGTTGGAGACCGACGGCAAAGAGTTCCAATTGACCATGGAAGAGCCCAAGCAGAACAACGGCAAGGGCGCGAAGAAGAAGTAACGCCTCGGGCACGATCCGTGCGTACGACGGCGACATTGAGCTGCGACGTAGCGAACACGCGAACGACGGCAAAGGGGCGGTGACGGCTTGGCCAAGCACAATATCGACGACATCCTCAACGAGCTGAGCATCGACCCGGCGGCGACGCGCAAGGCGGCGGCGGCGGCAAAGCTCTCGTCAGCGCCAGAACTACCGGCGGCAGTGGCTGGCCCGCTGCCAGCGGCGCCATCCAACCAAGGGGCGATCGTGCCACGCTCGCCCGCGGCAACGGCGAGCGGCAACGGCACCGCGTCGCTCAAGCAGATCTACGAGCCCAGCGGCGAACACGTCAACGACGCGGCCGAGCTGGCCACGCTGCTGGTCAGCCGCGGCGCGATCACCGGCGAGAAAATGACGGTCGCGCAGCAGATCCACAAGCAATCGCCCGGGCGTAGACTGGCCGAGATCATCATCGAGCAGGGCGCGGACGAGGCGGCGGTGCAGCAGGGCGTCGCGGAGATCGCGGGCGTTCCCTTCGAGCGCGTCGATCTCAACCGCGGGCTCGACGGCGGGTTCGACGGCAAGATGCTCCAACGCCTGGGCGTGGACTATTGCAAGCAGCGCCTCGTCATCCCGCTCCGGACCGAGGGCATGCGCGTCGTCGTCGGCGTTACGCGTCACGACGACGTGTTCCTCGCCGACGAAGTACGCGACAAGCTGGGTGTGGGCAACGTCAAGCTGGTTCTCACCACCGCCTACGACATCAAGGGCGCACTCGAGATCGTCGGCGGCGACACCGAGAAGAAGGCCGACGAAGAGAAGGTCGATCTCTCGTCCATCCTTTCCGAGGTCGAAGAGGGCGACGTGCAGGTCGAGAAGTCCAAGAGCACCGAGGTCGATCTTGAAAAGGAAGCCGGCGAGAGCCCGGTCATCCGCTACGTTAACTACATCATCCAGACCGCGGTGAAAGAGGGCGCATCGGACATCCACATCGAGCCCGCCGAAAAGAAGCTGCGGGTGCGCTTCCGCATCGACGGCGAGCTCTTCGAGATGATGAACCCGCCCGCGTCGATGTCGGCCGCGATTACGTCGCGCCTGAAGATCATGGCCAACCTAGACATCTCCGAACGCCGCATCCCCCAGGACGGCCGAATCCGCTGCACGGTGCAGGGGCGCAAGCTGGACCTGCGTATGTCGACCTTGCCGAACAACTACGGCGAGAAGACGGTCATGCGTATCCTGGACACGCGCTCCATCAACGTGGAGCTGGACCAGCTCGGATTCGAGGCCGAGACCTACGAGATCTGGCGCAAGCAGATCGACTCGCCGCACGGCATCATCCTCGTGACGGGGCCGACCGGCTCGGGTAAGACGACCACGCTGTACGCCTCGCTGCGGCAGCTTGATAAAGCGACGATGAACATCTGCACCGTTGAAGACCCGGTGGAATACCACCTCGACGGCATCACGCAGACACAGATGCACGAAAAGATCGGCATGACCTTCGCGGCCGCGCTCCGCGCGCTGCTGCGTCAGGACCCCGACGTGATCATGCTCGGCGAAATCCGCGACATGGAGACGGCCCACATCGCGGTGCAGGCGGCCTTAACGGGCCACTTGGTGCTCAGCACACTGCACACCAACGACGCGCCGAGCTCGATCACGCGCTTGGTCAACATCGGGCTCGAACCGTTCCTGGTCGGCGCCGCGGTGAACAGCGTGCTCGCCCAGCGGCTGATCCGTCGTCTCTGCAAAGAGTGCAAAAAGATGGAGAAGGCTTCGGAGGACATGTCCGAGTTCCTGGCGATGCAGGGGATGGACGCCGACGAAATGTGGGTGCCCAAGGGGTGCGACAAATGCCGGCAGACTGGGTACTCGGGGCGTGTCGGTATCTACGAGATGCTGTGCGTGGACGACCAGCTGCGCGACATCATCTCACGCAACCCCAACGTGGCCGAGTTTCGACGGCTCTGCATCGAACGAGGGATGGTGACGCTGCGTGACGACGGCATCCGCAAGGTGGCCAAGGGCGTAACGACCATGCAAGAGGTGCTGCGCGTGACGGAAGGTCACTGAAGCCCGGGCGACATCGGCGCGCCGTACATCGAGCGTTCTGAGGCGGCTGTTATACACCTCAAGATCTGTGCTCGGGCGCACCAAGGTTATTCACGCGGTGCAATCATGGCTAAAAAATCAGCACGAGCCAAGCCGACCAACAACGCCCGCTCGTCGCGATCAAAGTAGTTCGTTCTCTATTTCTCTCAGTGCTTTGGGGTACCCCCACGCTCTGCGTGAGGTTCTTTGTTGGCACCCAAAGCACGCCGTGCTCAGGTCCGTCTTTGCTCGGAACGAACAGCCTAACGACGTTCGCCCGCCAAGATGTCAGCAGCCACGGCCGCGCCGTCTTCACGCGCGATCAACGGCGCAAACTTCGCGGCGGTGTTGGCGATGGTCGGGTCTTCAAGCACGCGGCGGATCGCGCTGGCCAGCCGCTCGGGCGTCACCTGCGCGTGACGCACGGTGTCCGAAACTCTCATCCGCTTAAGCCGTGCGGCATTGTCGAACTGGTCGTGAGCCATGGGGATCACGACCGTCGGCCGACCGGCGCGGAGAGCCTGAGCCGTGGTGCCGATACCGCCGTGATGGATGTTGACAGCGGCGTGCTGGAAGACCGCCGAGAACGGCGCGTACTCGAACGCGGCACTTCCTTTGGGCATGTTCGGTGGGCCTTGATGGCCGCGCCCGACGAGGAACAGCCCGCGCCGCTTCAGGATCTCGCACGCTCGCGCCGCGTGCTGATGAAATCGCCCCGCGGTGTGGGCGGCCGCGGTGCCCAGCGTAAAGACCAGCGGCGGCTCGCCATCCTTCATGAACTTCTCGACCACGTCACTCGGCGCCTCTTGCTCCTTGGCGCGGTCGTACCACGGGAAGCCGGTAATCTTGGCACCGGGCGGATCGCCGTCGATGATGGGACGAAAGAGCGGCGACCAGAGCGCGAGATTGGTCAGCCCGCCGCGCGCTTCGGTGATGAAAATGCTCTTCATCTTTGGAAGCCTCATCGCATTTCGCTGCGCGTTGAGCGGGCCGTCGAGCGCCAGGCTGGTAACAAGTCGGGCCATGAACATGTCGAGCTTGACAGCCCGGCGCGACGGATTCTCCGAACGGAACGGCGGGAGCACCGCTTGATCTTTCGCGTTAAACCAGATCGAGGGCGCGAGCGATGCGGCGTGGCATGGCACGCCCGCCAATTCCGCGGCCCACGAAGCGCCGATGCAGAGCGGGTGAACCAGCACGGCGTCGGCCTTCCAATCGTTGATGGCGCGGCGCGTGTTCTCGATGATCTCGGGAACATGCGGGAGCATGAGCTTGCGCAACACCTGCATCGGGCCGCGCAGCCCGCTCATCGTCGCGGGGTTCTCCGAGAGCATTTTCCCGAGGTCTTTGTGCTCTCCGAGCGCGAAGTGTTCAAGCCCGGCCTCACTCGTGTGCGGCGCAAAGTAGGGGTTGGTCATCAGCGCGGCGGCGTGCCCACGCCCGATCATCGCGCGGCCAATGGCGAGGAAAGGGTGGATGTCGCCGTGCGAGCCGTTGGTTAGCATGAGAAGACGCATGAAAGGTTCGTAGGCGCGGCCGGAAGCGATAAGGCCAAAGTGACAAACGGCCAACTGACTAAATTTTGGATGAAGTGCGGCGCAGCGTCCCTAAACTCTACGTATGCCAGAACTCAGCGTGAACATCGATCATATCGCGACCGTCCGGCAAGCGCGACGCGGCGACGAGCCCGATCCTGTACGAGCGGCTCACGAGGCCGAACTCGGCGGGGCCGACGGGATCACCGTCCACCTCCGCGAAGATCGGCGGCACATCCAGGACCGCGATGTCGAACTGCTCCGTGCCCTCGTGAAGGTCCGCTTCAACTTCGAGATGGCGGCCACCGACGCCATGGTGGCGATGGCGTGCAAGGTAAAACCGCACTCGTCGATGCTCGTGCCCGAAGGACGCCAGGAAGTCACGACCGAGGGCGGGCTCGATGTCGCGGGGCAGTTGCCCAGGCTCAAGGACGCGGTCGCGCGGCTGCGGGCGGGAGGGATGATCGTTTCGGCGTTCATCAACGCGGAACCCAAGCAGATCGACGCGGCCTTGGAAGCAGGCTTTGACGTGTGCGAGATTCACACCGGGCCCTACGCGGCCGAGCACGCCAAGAACGGCGGCGACGTGCTCCGCCTCGGGCTGTTCCGAGAACTCCATCAGATCCGCGACGCGGGAGCCCGGATCATCTCGGCGGGAATGCGGTTCAACGCCGGGCACGCGCTCAACTATCACAACGTCGGGCCGATCGCGAGGCTACCGGGCGTGGCGGAGCTGCATATCGGCCATTCCATCGTCAGCCGCGCAATCTACGTCGGACTCAGGCAGGCGGTACGCGAGATGAAGCACGAGATGACGTGAACGGGTGCCTCGAAACAAATGCCGAATCACAAACTCTCAACGCCCGATTCATGGACAAAGAGCATTCGTGATTCGGCATCCGCGGTCATACACTTGGCCTGCGATGGCGATGCCTGAATCAGAGCCCACAACAAACCCGCCTCTGAACCCGCTCGGGATGACCAGCGCCGAGTTCGTTCGCGCAACCAAAGAATTAACCGGCCTGTCCAACCCGCTGGCGCTCGCGGCGTACCGGCGTCTGTTCCGCGTGGGCGCGAGCGGGCACTCGGCCTGCGTGCCGCACGTCGCGCCGATCGTGCGCGTTCTCGAGGACGAGAGCCCGGAAGGAAAAGTTTACAAGTTCCTTCAGCGCGTGCCAGCCGTGGCAGAAGCGAATCAAGGCGAGTACGAAAGTGCATCTCGCACACCCGACTCCGGCCTCGCCGCGCTGCACGCATCGCTCGCCGCCACACCCGCGGGCGTAAGGCCGGGCTCATCAGGTCCATCAGCATCCGCGCTCCGCCTCACCCAGTTCCGCGAGCTCGACATCGAATCCGTCCTCATCCCCATGGTCGGCAAAACCGGCGTACTGCACTACACCCTCTGTGTCTCCAGCCAGGTCGGGTGCGCCATGAATTGCGGCTTTTGCGAGACCGCCCAGATGGGCCTCATCCGCTCGCTCACCGCCGCCGAGATCGTCGAGCAGTGGTTCGCCGCCACCCACCTTCTCGGGCACACTGTCCGCAACATGGTCTTCATGGGCATGGGCGAGCCGCTGGACAACTACGACAACCTGATGCAGGCCATCAGCGTGCTCATCGACCACAACGGGGCCGCGTTCCCCGCGAGCAAGATCACCGTCTCCACCGTCGGACGGCTCGACGGGCTGGCCAAGATGAAAGCAAAGCTCAACTCGCCTGGCTGGCACCGCCTCAACCTAGCCGTCTCCCTCAACGCGCCCAACGACGAGATCCGCTCGAAGATCATGCCGATCAACCGCTCGATGCCGATGGCGGCGCTGCGCGACATGCTCACCACCTGGCCGATCTACGGCGGCGGCAAAATCTGCATGGAATACGTCCTGATCCCCGGCGTCAACGACGCTCGCGAGCACGCTGCTCAACTCGCGACGTACATCGCGCCGATCGACGCCTACTACGCCACCCAGACCAACGCCAAGACCCCACGCGTGATCCTGAACCTGATCCCCTACAACCCACGCCGCAACTCGCCGTGGCCCGCGCCAGCGGAGGAGAAGGTCGATGAGTTCCTAGGCTGGCTGCGGGCCGAGGGGCTGTACGCGAAGCGACGTCGGACCAAGGGACGCGCGATGATGGGCGCGTGCGGGCAGCTCGGGAGCGAGAGCATTCGCAAAAGGCGTTTGGTGGAGGTGGAGACGGACGGTGGATCGCTCATTCAATGACCGGTCAGAGATACCGAGAGTATCTGGTGACAAACGCCCAAAGCATCGCTCCAAAGCCGACAGTTTACCCTGTCGCGTTCATGGATCTGGCCGTGCTTCGTGTTTCCGAACTCATCCAACCGAAGACTCAAGGTCACGGAGCCCTCGCATGTGCCGATTCGTTCTCTATCAGGGTCCGCCGCTCGCGCTGGGTTCCCTCGTCGTGGACCCCGCCAACTCCATCATCAAGCAAAGCCTCCGAGCTCGCGAGACCGACGACCCGCTCAACGGTGACGGGTTCGGCGTCGCGTGGTACGCGCCGGACATGAGCGCCGAGCCCGCAACCTTCCGAAGCTTCACTCCCGCCTGGAGCAACCGCAACCTGCTCGAGCTCGCACGCGTCACCAAGTCCGGCTGCATCCTCGCGCACGTCCGCGCCGCCACGCCAGGCCTGCCCATCAGCGAGCTCGACTGTCACCCCTTCACCGCCGGTCCGTACAGCATGATGCACAACGGCGACCTCGGCGGGTTCCGCCAGATGCGCCGCCAGATCATCAGCGGCCTGAGCGATCGCGCCTTCGACGCCGTCCACGGCGGGACCGATACTGAGCATCTCTTCGCGATGGTGCTCGACCGGCTCTGGAGCTCGTCGTCGCGTGGCTCCGCCGAACATCTGACGGACGCGCTGACCTCGGCCGTCAAGGACGTGCTCGCCCTCTCGCGCCGCGTCGGCGTGAAAGACGAGAGCTATCTCAACATCGCGCTGAGCGACGGGAACAGGTCCGTGGCGCTGCGGTTCACCACCGCCGACCCCAGCCACGCCAGCTCGCTCTACTTCCACACCGGCCGACGCTACATCTGCGAGGGCACCGTCTGCCGCATGGTCGAGCCCGAGCACGGGCAGGGGACCGCGATCGTCTGCTCAGAACCGCTCAGCGACGACCCCGGCTGGCAGAAAGTCCCGGTCAACCATCTTGTGGTCGTCCACGACGATCGCACGACCGAGCTGCGGCCAATCTCGGCCTGACCAGCGCTCAAACCTAAGCAGCGCGCCGCACCCCAAACCAGCTGGGTGAAATCAGAACCGTGAACGCTCAACTCTGCCTTGCAGAGAGCAAGCCAGCAGTTCGAGCACGTTCGCACTCGCAAAAATCTCAAGGAAGCGCAAGATTCCTGTAAATCTTGCCCAAACTCCGCGTGACGACGCGGGCTCGCGCATCGCTTAACAGATGAGACACGACCAGACCAGATCCCCGGGCCGCTTCAAAAACTTTGCGACACTTCGGGGCCTCCGAGCTTGTTGTTCGGGGGTCTCGTTTTTTTGGGGAAAGCTCGCCAAACCGAAGCGGTGCTCACGCCGACTTGCGATCGTCGATGCACGAGTCAATGCCTGAAGTGCCGCAGCCCCGTCGTCAGGCACGTCACGCCGTTGGCCTGGCAGAGCTCGAACGTGTCAGAATCTCGTTTGGACCCGCCCGCGTGCGCGATCGTCGTCACGCCCGCCTTGATCAGCGCCTGAGGCCCGTCGGAGAACGGAAAGAACGCGTCGCCGTACGCCGCCGCGCCCTGCGCCAGTTCCTTCGCCTTCGCCACCGCGATCTTGCACGAGTTCACACGATCCATCTGCCCCGCCCCGGTGCCGAAAATCCGGTACACGCCCGGCCCACGCTCGGGCGAATGCCCGCCAATCACCACCGCGTTGCTCGTCACCGCACGACCAACAATCTCCAAAAACGAAACCAGGTGCAGCGTCTCAGGCGTCGGCATCGGACCAGCCCGGTGCTGGATCTCGCCCTCCGACGCCGACTGCTCGTCTTTGCGCTGCACCAGCAGGCCACCCGAAACAAACGTGTACTCCATCTGCCCCGGCCCGCCCGAGCCTCGCGCCGCGCCCAGCCCCTCGACCACCAAGATCCGCAGGTTCGCCCACCGCGCCTTGAGCGTCTCCAAGGCCCCGGCCGAGTACGAGGGCGCGACGACCACCTCCAGAAAAACATCGTTCCGACACAGCCGCCCCGCCGCCGCCGTATCGATCTCCGCCGTCACCGCCAGAATCCCGCCGTACGCCGCCAGCGGATCGCCCGCGATCGCCTCGTCCACCGCGTCCACGCACGTCAGCGCAACCGCCGCACCGCAGGGGTTTGTGTGCTTGATCACGCACGCGCCCACCATCGGTCCACTCGGTCCGGCACGCAAACGCCCCAGCGCGTCCGCCAGTTCCAGCGCCGCCGTCGCGTCCGCGATGTTGTTGTAACTCAGCTCCTTGCCGTGCAACTGCGTTGCGCCAACTACGTTGGGCAATTTCGGCCCTGAGTTCAACGCCGTGTTCAACGCCGCGTACAACGCCGCTGGCTGGTGCGGGTTCTCGCCATACCGCAGGTCCGCGCCCTTCACATACGCCAAGTTCAAGAACGGCGGGAAGACCGCGCCCTCCCCATGCCCGTGCCCGCTCTCGGCCAGCCCGGCGTGCTGCGAATCCAGGTACGCCGTGATCGCCGCGTCGTACCGCGCTGTCATGCCGAACGCCGCCGCCGCCAGGTTCGACCGCAGCCCGATCGTCGTACACCCCTCACGCGAACGCAGCTCTTCCATCACCCGCTCGTAATCGTTGGGGTTCGTTACCACCGTCACCCACGCGTGGTTCTTGGCCGCCGACCGCACCATCGAAGGCCCGCCGATGTCAATATTCTCGATCGCTTCCGCGAACGTCACCCCGGCCCGCTCGATCGTCCGCTCGAACGGGTACAGGTTTACGCACACCAGATCGATCGGCTGGATGCCGTGCTCACGCATCGCGTCCTGATGCGACGGTTCATCGCGCACGCCCAGCAGCCCGCCATGCACCATCGGGTGCAGCGTCTTCACCCGCCCGTCCATAATCTCGGGGAACCCGGTCACGCGCTCCACCGGGGTCACCGAGATCGCTGCCGCCGCCAGCGCCTTGGCCGTGCCGCCGGTGGAAACAATCTCGATCCCACGTTCAACGAGCGCGCGCACAAAGGGAACCAGCCCGGCCTTGTCACTCACCGACACCAGCGCGCGACGAACGAGCACGAGATCAGGAACAGGCCTCGGCTGGGTGGAAGAGTTCATGGATGAGTGGCAACCGCAGGCACACATTCAGACCGTGATAAGCCACGCTTACTTGGGCAGGAACTTCCCAACCACCCCCGCCGAGTTCACCGCGTAAAGGTTCCCGTCATCAAACGAATCAAACACCAGCTTGCTCAATCCCGGAAGGTTGGCCCGCTCCACCACCGTGCCGCGCTGCGCGTCAACCAGCGTCAGGGCCGACCCGTTCCAAACCACCAACCGCCCCTTCTTCGTCCCCAGAACCGTCCCGGTCACCTCGTTGGTTGACCAGCGGATGCTGCCCGTTGCCGCGTCAAAGGCCGTGAACCCCTCGTCGGCCGTCGAGCAATACACCGTGTTCCCGACCACCGCTGGCTGAGTCGTCAGCGGCTCGCTCGTCCGGTGCCGCCACGCCAGAGTCCCGCCCGGCGAAATCGCGTAGAGCGACTGATCCAGGCTGGCCACGAACATCAAGTTTCCGTCCGACACCGGCTCGGTCGCCACGCCACCGAACAGCTTGGTCCGCCCGATCAGCGAGCCCGAAACCGGGTCCACGAACGACACAAAGCCGTCCTGAGTCACGCCGCCCACCGCGAACCCCACCCGCACCGGCGCAAACTCGATCGGACCAGCCGCCATGTACCCCCACACCCGCAGGTTCGACGCGATATTGTGCCCCATCAACTCGCCTGCCGGTGTGCCGTACACCGCCATCGTCCCGAACATTACAGGCCGCGTGTTCACAACCTTCTCAAAGCGCTGCCGGCTCGTGATCTCGCCCGTCCGCATCGACACCACGAACGCCTCGGACTCGCTCGAGCTAATAATCCGATCGCCTCGCGCCGGGTCCGGATCGCGGGCCAGCCCTACGAACTTGGTGATCCGGTTCGCCAGCTCGTCGCTCCAGCGCAGCCGCCCGTTGCTCGGCTCCAGAACCGTCAGCTTGCTCCCCGTGTCCTGCACCACCACGGCGTCCGGATACGCCGTGATAAACTTGATCTTCTCGCCGCGATCCGGCAGCGGGAAGCCCGACCAATCCCAACCGTACCCGACCTTGGAAAACTCAGCCGCCAGAGGCTTGTACGCCTCCGGGCCAGCCATGTTTTCCGACGACTGGTGCGAGCCGCCGCTCCCGCAGCCGCCTGCGGTCAGCGCCGCGATCCCCACCAGTCCCGTCGCCGAGAACAGCACCAGCGCCCGCAATGATCGAGAAAAACGAGCCCCAAGACCGGGGAACGAGACAGAGCACGAGTCAAAGCACGAGCCAACGCAAGAGCAAGATGTGGACATCCGGCGGCCTCCATCGGGCAAGGAAAAAGTTCGACCAAACAACCATCACAACCCGCCCGGAACGCCGAGATCGCCGAACTTCACTCGGCTCACCGGGCACGCAACTCCGAACTCGGGATGGTCAGTATCGAGGCAACAGCCCAGACAATCAAGTCCACCCCCAAACCCACGCGCAATCCCTCAACCCTCCCCAGCTCAGAATCCCACCTCGAAACGACCTTCTCCACAACCTGACGTACACTGAACACGATGCCGTCCGCGACGCCTCAACCTCCCGCAAACCTCCTCGCTCAGGCCACCAGAAAACCAAGCCCCATGGACGACGCCGACCGATCCCTGCAGACACAACGCGTCCTCGCCGCCGTGAAAAAATACTGGGGCTTCGACACCCTCCGCCCTATGCAGCACGAGGCCATCCTCGCCGGGCTCGCCAAACGCGACTCTCTCGTCGTCATGCCCACCGGCGGCGGAAAATCTCTCTGCTACCAAGTCCCCCCGCTCCTCATCAACCGCATGGCCGTCGTCGTCTCCCCTCTCATCGCCCTGATGAAAGACCAGGTCGATGGGCTCAAACTCAACGGCTACCCCGCCGCCGCTATCCACGGAAACCTCTCCACCGAAGAAATCCAGCAGGCCGAACAAGACGCCCTCGCTGGCAACCTCAAGCTCTTGTTCGTGGCCCCCGAACGGCTCCTCACCTCACGCTTCCTCAATCTCGTCACCAAGCTCGGTATCGACAGCTTCGCCATCGACGAGGCCCACTGCATCAGCCAATGGGGCCACGACTTCCGCCCCGAATACCGCCGGCTTATGGAGCTCCGCCGCCGCGTCCCCGGTTGCAGCCTTCACGCCTTCACCGCCACCGCCACACCCCGCGTCCGCGAGGACATCGCCGAGCAGCTCCAGCTTCGCGACCCCGTCCGTCTGGTGGGAATCTTCGACCGCCCCAACCTCACCTACCGAATCACGCCGCGCACACGCCTCGACCAGCAACTTGCCAAGGTCGTCGGCGCGCACAAAGGCTCCGCCGTCATCGTCTACTGCCTCAGCCGCAAGGACACCGAGGCCGCCGCCGCACTTCTCACCGCCCAAGGCATCAAGTCCAAGGCCTACCACGCCGGGCTCAACGCCAACGAACGCCGCCGCGTGCAAGAACATTTCTCCACCGAACGCCTCGACGTCGTCTGCGCCACCGTCGCCTTTGGCATGGGCATCGACCGCTCCAACGTCCGCTGCGTCGTCCACGCCGCCATGCCCAAGTCTATCGAGGCCTATCAGCAGGAGACCGGACGCGCTGGCCGCGACGGTCTGCCCGCCGAGTGCGTCATGCTCTACTCCCCCTCAGACCCGATCCGCTGGAAGCAGCTCATCACCCGCAGCGCCGACGAGGCCGAGGTCGACAGCGACGAGGCCGCAGCCGCACTCGCCGCGTCTCTCCAAGTCCAGTTCGGACTGCTCGACCAAATGCAGCGAGTCTGCGACAGCCCACGCTGCCGGCACAAAGTCCTCTCCGAATACTTCGGGCAGGCCTACGACACGCCCGACTGCGGCGCGTGCGACCTCTGCCTAGGCGAACTGGCCGTCAACCCTCAAAGCACCGAGATCGCCCGAAAGATCATCTCCTGCGTCTTCCGCATGAACCAGCACTCGGGCAACGCCTTCGGAGCGGGCCACCTCTCCGAAGTCCTCATGGGCGCGAACACCGAGCGAATCCGCCTTCGCGGCCACAACACCCTCACCACCTTCGCCCAGCTCAAAGGCACGCCCAAAGAACTCGTCTCCAGCTACATCAACCAGCTCGTCGAGCAAGGCGCACTCAACCGCACCGCCAGCGAGTACCCCGTCATCGAAATGGGCGAGCACGCTCGCGCTGTCCTCAAACTCGAACGCCCCGTGACGCTCGTCGAGCCAAGCATCGCCCAAGGCACCGGGGCCAGCGGCGGCACCCGCGTCGTCCGCGGCGAAGAAAAAATCTCCGACGACCCCGCCACCCAGGAACTCTTCGAAGAACTCCGAGCCCTCCGCCGCAGACTCGCCGACGAACGCAACGTCCCGCCCTACGTTGTCTTCAGCGACGTGACCCTGCGCGAAATGGCCAGCAAACGCCCCGGCGACGAACACGCCATGCTCGCCGTCCGAGGCGTCGGCCAACGCAAGCTCACCGAGTTCGGCCCCGCGTTCCTCGAAGCCATCCTCGCCTACTGCACGCGGCACAACCTCACGCCGTCCACCGCCGAGGCCCTCGCGCCCCCACCCGCGAGCAACGACGAGCCCAGCGCAGACGTCGGCCGCAAACCGCGCGGCATGTCCATGACCAAAGCCGCCGCGTTCATGATGTTCTCAGAGGGCGCAACCGTGGCCGAAGTCGTCGCACAGACCGGCCGCGCCAACAGCACTGTCAACGGCTACCTCTCCGACTTCATCGCCGAAAGAAAACCAAGCTCCATCCAACGCTGGGTACCCGACACCGTCTACAACCTCATCGTCGCCACCGCCAAAGAACTCGGCACCGACTACTGGATGCCCATCCGCGATAAAGCGGGCGAGGCCGCCCCCGTGGACGCCATCTTCCTCGTCCTCGCTCACCTCCGCGCCATGGACATCGACCCCACCAAAGGCTGATCTCACTTCGTCACGAAGGCCCAATCCCGAATGCCCAACGCCGCGCCCGACAACTTTCGCTGCACCGTTCACGCCCTCTTCGCCTTTGACCTGGGTCTCGCTATCGACCTCGCCCGCGCCGCGACGCTTCTCAGCGCCTTGAACAACCTCACGCCCGCGAACTCTCCATCCGCTCCTCTCCCTGTTCCCCGCACCTCGCCCGCCAGACCCACTCCCACCTACTTCAAGTTCAAGCCCACCCCTCTCCGCCTCAGCATTAACACCGCGCCGGTCACCATCGCGAGCCTCAACGCCGCAACCACCGCCGACGCCACGTTCTACGACTTCGGCGCTGTCACCATCGCCTTCCACATCTCCTACTCCGGCCCTCTCGCCGGCCTGCTCCCGCTCGCCGAAGCCCTCTACGACTGCCGGGCCCTGCTCGAACAAGCTCGCCGTCTCGTGAACCAACTCCTAGACCAAGCCCGCCCCGCCATCAAACGCCCCGCGCTCGTCGAACGCACCGAGAACTACGTCCTCTACCAGTTCGACATGCCCAAGCCAGCCCACACCTCGGGCCAAAGTTCACCTCATCCGCTCGCGGACCCCATCTCCTTCATCGCCGCCAACACCTCAACGCTCGCCCGCATCCTCCGCTCCGAAGCACGCACGCTCTCAGATCAAGAAATCCACGATGCCATGTGCTGCCGCATCTCCTACACGCCTCACGACGCCGCCGTCATTGATTGGAACGCCGCGCTCCTCTTCCTCGACGAGCCCATCGACGCCCGCAGCATCCTCGAGTTCGCCAACGTCGAGCTTCTTGAAATGCGCCACCTCGACGACCAGCTCGACGACGCACTTCAAGCCTCCGTCCCCACCCTCCGCCCGCGCAAGGGATTGGGCGCGTTCAACGCACTCCTCCCCGGCTCCAACACCCCCGACCTCGACCGCGTGGCCGAGCTCCAGATGGAAAGCTCGCTCCTCTTCGAAAACGTCAACAACGCCCTCAAGCTCGTCGGAGACCAGTACCTCGCCCGCCTCTACCGTCTGGCCGCAGACCGCCTCCACCTGCCCGAGTGGGACACAGCGATCCTCCGCAAGCTCGGCACGCTCGAGAGCATCTATCAAAAACTTTCGGGCCGACAGTCCACCAACCGCCTCGAACTTCTCGAGTGGATCGTCATCATCCTGATCGCCGTCGACTTGGTCGTCGGGCTCGTGGGCCATCGCTGAGCCAAACTCTGAGCCAAACTCTGAGCCAGATCCAGAGTTCCGACTCAGCAGAGCTTCAGTGCCCGGCTGGCAGCCCGCCCTTGCGCGGATCGCTCGCCGCGTCGTAACCCGTGCCCGATCGATCGCGCCGGATCAACTGCACCGCGCCGATCATCGACCTCGGTTCCGTCACGTGCCCAATCGCCTTGAGCGCCGCATCCGTCAAAGTCCCCGCCAGCGAAGTTTCAAGCTGCAGAACATCAGGCTGCCACTGATGGTGAAAACGAGGCCGCGCGAGCGCATCTTCCGCGCCCATGTCGAACACCAGCACGTTCAACGCTGCCTCCAGCGTCGAAGTAATGATCCTCGGCCCGCCCGAAGACCCAGCCACCAGCATCGCCCCACGCTCATCAAGCCCGATCACCGGCGACATACTCGACAACGGCCTCTTCCCCGGCCGGAACAAATTCCGGCTCGATTCCACCAGCCCGAACGCGTTCGGCACGCCGGGCCGCGTGACAAAGTCGTCCATCTCGTTGTTGAGAATGAACCCGTAACGCGGCACCGGCAGCAGCGATCCGAAAATTAGGTTCACCGTCTCCGTACACGCCACCGCGTTGCCCTTGGAATCAACCACGCCGAAGTGACTCGTGCCGTGATCCTCCGGCAGCGCAGCCCCCGTCTCGCCCGCGGGCACGGTTCCGTACTGATCGTTCGAAAGCGTCTTTCCCACGTTAAACTGATCGGCACGAGCTTTGATGTACGCCGGAGCAAGCAGCGCCTCGGTCGGCACGTCCACAAACTCCGGGTCGCCCATCCATCGGCTGCGGTCCGCAAACCCATGCTTGAGCGCCTCGGTCACCAGATGGATGTACGCCGGGCTATTGTGCGGCGTCTTTGCGACCGTCTCCTTGCGCAGTTCCAGAATCTCCAGCGCCTGCGCGATCACGATCCCTCCGCTGCTCGGCGGCGGCATCATCACCAGCGTCTTGCCCATGAACTTCGACATCAACGGCCGCGTCTCGCTCACGCGGAACGACGCCAGGTCACGCCTGCTCATTCTCCCGCCGTCACCGTTCACCGCTTGGATCACAGCATCCCCGATCGGCCCATCATAAAACGCCTTCGCGCCGTCGCGGGCGATCAGCTCGAAGGCCGCCGCCTGCTCGGGTAGTTGGATCAGGTCGCCGAGCTTCACCTCGCCATGCTTGAGAATCCGGTTCCAGAGAAACGGAAACCGCTTGGGCCGCGACGCCTCTGCGTTGAGCCAGTCGAGAACTTCCTTCGCGCTGTCAACGTAATGCCTGTCCGCCTTGAACCCGGCGTGGGCCGCTCGGATCGCTGGCGCGAGCACCGCCGCGCGGTCCATCGTCCCGTACTTCTCCAGCGCGTAGAGCAACCCCGCGACCGTGCCCGGGATCGCGACTGCCTTCCCGCCATGCGTCGGCGCGTCCTTGTCCGGGTCGTTCACGAAGAAATCCGCCCCGTACCCCTCGGGGCACATCTCGCGGTAGTTGATCGCGGTCGAGATCGTCCCGTAACGCGAGTCGTTGTGCAGGTGAATCAGCATGAACCCGCCGCCGCCGATCCCGCACGACTGCGGGCGAACGACCGACAGCGTGAACGACGTCGCCACCGCCGCGTCCACCGCGTTGCCGCCCGCACGCAGGATCTCGGCCCCCGCCTCCGACGCGATGAGCGAATCGGCCGCGACAGCGCCGTGCTTAAAGTACGACGAGGGCGCAGGTGTGCTCACGCGGGCTCCTTGAAAATCGCTGCGTTCATCACCGACGCGATCGCTCGAATCATGAACTGTCTTTGAACCGTCAAAATCGCACGAGGCCGGGCCGAGCATCATCACGCCCAAGCTCGCCAACACAACTACCGCCACCCGGGAACGGGCCGAGAATACTCGCGGAACCACGCCGCCAGCACACGCCGCACGCCCAGCACCCGCCACCATCACCCGAGTTTCTTTCCCTGTTCGGCAGAACATCCTTCAAACCTCGCTCGGAAAAAGATAGCATCCGGCCCCGGAATCTGGCACAATAGCCGGGCTCGCTCGTGAGCAATAACCTCTGAAGGAACACTCGATGCTGAACCAATCCATCCGCCGGGCCACGCTGGCCTTGTCCGCGTCCGCCGCGTTCCTCCTCTCCGCCACAGCCCTAGCCCAGCCCGACGCCACCCCGATCCCCGGCCAACCGGTCGTCCGCTTTGACGGCCAGAGGGTCGTCACCGTCACCGTCACCAGCATGCGAGAACTTCTCGCGGTCATGAACATCGCCGAATCGGTCTGGACCCACACGCCCGGCGTCGGCCCGGTCGACGTCCAAGTCACGCCCGCCCAGCTCGACGCCATCACCCAGCTCGGGCTCGCCGTGCAAGTAAAAATCCCAGACCTCCAAGCCCTCATCGACGCCGAGTCCGCCGACATCCGCGCCCGCCGCGCTCAACGCGACCTCACCTGGTTTCAGAACTACAAAACTCTCGCCGAGATCAACACCTACCTCGGCCAACTCGCCGCCGCCAACCTCGCCACCGTCTCGAGCTTCACCATCGGCAACACCCTCCTAGGCAAGCCCGTCAACGGCATCCGCATCACCGGCCCAGATCTCCCCGGCAACCTCAAATCCGCCCGCCCACAGATCATGTTCAACGCCTGCCAACACGCCCGCGAGTGGGTCGGGCCCATGACCGTCATGTACTTCGCCGACCAGCTCCTCGCCGGCTACGGGACCGACCAACGCATCACCGACATCCTCAACAACTCCGAGGTCATCATCATCCCCGTCGTCAACGCCGACGGCTACGACTTCACCTGGACCACCAACCGCCTCTGGCGCAAGAACCGACGCACCAACGGCGACGGCTCCTTCGGCGTCGATCCGAACCGAAATTGGAGCTACCAATGGGGCGGAGAGGGCGCGAGCACTAACCCCAGCGCCGAAGACTACCGAGGCCCGTCCGCCTTCAGCGAGCCCGAGACCCAGAACCTCCGCAACTTCGTGCTCGCCAACCCGAGAATGCGAGCCTCGATCGACTTCCACAGCTACTCGCAGCTGATCCTTTCCCCCTGGGGATGGACCAGCGCCCTCCCGCCCGACGCAACCATCTTCGACCAGCTCAACAGCGACATCCGCTCCGCCATCGCCAGCGTCAACGGCCTCTTCTACACCGCCGGCCCGATCTACACCACCATCTACCCCGCCAGCGGCGGCGCAGTTGACTGGAACTACGGCGCAGGCTCCACGCCCCGCAAAATCCTCGCTTTCACCATCGAACTTCGGGACACCGGCGCGAACGGCTTCACCCTCCCCGCCGATCAGATCATCCCCACCGGACAAGAGAACCTCGCCGGTGCCCTGTCACTCTCAGAATCGATCGCCTTCCCTGTCAAGTTCACCTTCCCCGACGGACTGCCCGCTAACGCCGACACTGGCACCACCACCAACTTCCGCGTCAACGTCGTCGCGTCCCCCGGCAGCACGCTCTCCACCGGCAGCGCCAAGGTCTTCGCTCGCCCCGGCAGCACTGGCGCGTTCACGCCCGCAACGCTCACACTCATCAGCGGCACCACCTACACCGCCACGCTCCCCGTCTCTACCTGCGGCAGCAATGTCCAGTTCTATCTTGAAGCCCAGACCCCCGCCGCCGCCACCGGCCGATCACCCGCCAGCGCGCCGACCGCCTTCTACACCCCCCCCGTCCAACAGACCGTCGTCAAGTACACCGACGCCGCCGAAACCAGCGCTGGATGGACGATCGGCGCAGCTGGCGATAACGCGAGCTCCGGAATCTGGGAACTCGCCGTCCCCCAAGCCACCGCCGCCCAGCCCGGCGCGGATCATTCTCTCGCTGGCACCAAGTGCTGGATCACCAGCGCGCCCGCCGGTGCCAGCGTCGGCGCCAACGACGTCGACGGCGGCACCACCACCCTCACCTCTCCAACCTTCGACGCCACCACACCCGCTGGCTTCCAGCCCGGCGACGCCTACATCGAATACTGGCGCTGGTACTCCAACGACCAAGGCAGCGCCCCCAACACCGACTCCATGCCGATCCAGATCTCCAACAACGGCGGCTCAACCTGGACACAGCTCGAACTCGTCACCGACAACGCCAACGCCTGGGTCAACAAACGATTCAAAGTAAGCAACTTCGTCGCCCCCACCGCCAACATGAAGCTCCGCTTTATCGCCCGCGACCTCGGCAGCGGCTCGATCGTTGAGGCCGCCGTGGACGACATCCTCGCCACCGTCGTCACCTGCCCCTGCAAACCCGCCGACTTCAACTGCGACGGCTTCGTCACCGGCGAAGACTTTGACGCCTACGTCGACGCTTTCACCGCTGGCTCGCTGGCCGCAGACTTCGACGGCGACGGCTTCGTCACCGGCGAGGACTTCGACGCCTTCGTCGTCGCCTTCGAGATCGGTTGATCACGGACGAACACCGACGCAGCCGACGCCAGACCCGAGGGTTTCCGAAGGTCCGGCGTCGCTCATACCGCAACGCCGCAACGCGGGCGCGATCACTTGCCCTTGTCCACCGGCTCAACCTTCGCCCTCGGCTTAGCGAGCACCGACGCCACCACCCCCGCCGCCAGCACCCCCACCACCACCGCCAACGACGCCAGCTCCGGGATCGGGGCCCACCGGTGGATCACCATCTTGATCCCAATGAACCCCAGCAACAAAACCAGGCACGGCTTGAGGTACACAAACTTCGCGATCATCGCCGCCACCGCGAAGTACAACGCCCGCAGCCCCAGCACCGCCAGGCAGTTGGCCGTGAACGCTACGAACGTGTCGTGCGTGAACGCCATCGTCGCCGGGATGGAATCGACGGCGAAGACCGCGTCCGCGAGGTCCACCACCAGCAACGCCAAGAACATCGGCGTCGCCAACCAACGCCCGTCCAGCTTCGTAAAAAACTTCGCCCCGTCATACTCCTTCGAAACCGGCAGCACCGCCCGGCTCACCCGCACCACCAGGTTCTTGTCCAGGTCCCCCTCGCCACCCTCCTTCGTTGCGATCAGCTTCACCGCCGTCGCCAGCAACATCACGCCGAACACGATCATCACCCACTCGAACCGCTGCACCAGCGTCGCGCCCGCGATGATCATCGACCCGCGCAACACCACCGCGCCGATGATCCCCCAGAACAGCACCCGGTGCTGGTAGGCCGCGGGCACCTTGAAGTACGCCATCAGCATCGCGATCACCAGCATGTTGTCCATGCTCAGCACCTGCTCGACCAGGTACGCCTGCAGGCACATCACCGCCGCGTGCCACCCCGAGCTAGGCATCAGCATGTCCGAAGGATCCGCTGCCACCAGCCCGCGCGGGATCAGCACCAGGTCGTACACGTACCGCAGCCCGACCGTGCACACCATCGCGACGCCCACCCACGCCGCCCACTGACGGATCGCCTTGCTGGCGCTGATCACCTCGTGACCACGGTTGAGCACCTTCAGATCAACAAACAGCAACCCCGCGAGCAACAGAAGAAACCCTGCCCACACCAGCACCATCCGTTCGCTCCTTCACGCCCGCGCCGCCACCACCCACCCACCCACCACTCGCTACCCGCCACTTCCCACGCGTTTCCCCTTCGCTGGCATCAACGCCGACAGCACCACCGCCAGCGACAGCATCCCCACCACCACCAGCAACGACACCGTCGTATCAATCTTGATCGCGTGCATCGCCGCCCATTCAAACCCGAACTTCGCGCCGATCACGTGGACATACGGCGGAACGCTCAGCAACAACAACTTCACCCCGACAAACGCCAGAATAACAATCAACGCTGGCTTCAAGAACCGGAACTTCAGGATCAACGCCGCCAAGCAGAAATACAGCGCTCGCAGCCCCAGGATCGCAAAGATATTGCTCGTGAACACAATAAACGGGTCCGGCGTGATCGCAAAGATCGCCGGGATCGAGTCCACCGCGAACACCAAATCCGTGATCTCCACGATCACCAGCGCCAAAAACAACGGCGTGATCGCCCACTTCGCGCTCAACGTCCCCGCCGGGGCCGCGTCCATCACGTCCTTCCTCGTCCCCGCGTCCATCGAATACGTCGGCTTCACCGTCCGCTTCGTGAAGAACCGCTGCCCGTCATAAAAATCAACCGTCGGGAACACCCGCTTGCACACCCGCACCGCCCAGTTGTTCGCAGGATCATCGTTCCCCTTGATGAACGCCATCTTCAGCGCCGTCAAGATCAAGAACCCACCGAAAACAATCAACACCCACTGATACTTCAAGATCAACGCCGAGCCCAGAAAGATCATCCCGCCCCGCATCAAAAGTGCGCCGATGATCCCCCAGAACAGCACCCGGTGCTGGTACTTGGCCGGGACCGCGAAGAACCCGAAGACCAGCGCGATCACAAAGATGTTGTCCATCGCCAGCGACTTCTCAACCACGTACCCCGTCAGGTACTGCTTGGCCGCGTCCAGCCCGCGCACCTCGCCGGAAATAATCGTCGCCGCGCTGGCGTCAACCAGCGCCGCCGGGTTGTACATCGGCGTCGCCAGCCCCAGCCCCAGCCAGTGGTTCTCGTACGCAAAGTACACGAACACCGAGAACGCCAGCCCGCACGTTACCCACACCACCGACCACGAAACCGCCTCCTTCATCGCGACCTCATGCGCCTCGCGATGAAACACACCAAGGTCTAGCGCGAGGAACAGAACAACGAGCCCAATGAACGCGACATACGCCCACAGCTTCTGGTCCGCAGGGGCGGCCGCATCTGTCTGCGCCAGCATCGAAACAAGGCCGGTCAACGAGCCTCCAAAAAGCCCGCCCGAAAAACCACAACCCATGAATTGAACGAAAGTCTCCAAGCCGAACCCTCCTCAGCACAACCAAGGCGAACGCAGACGCGCCCGCCGTCCCGAGATTGGTCTTACCAAGGCGGCCGCCGACGCGACACACGACAGAGACCGGGCACCGACCGGGAGGGTCGATGCCGTGCTGACTATCCCTGAATACACGCCGCCAACGAAAAACGAATGGCGACGCGGAGGCTACTCCCCATGAATTAAGCAAACTGTAGACGAGCCGATCGCGCGCGAATCACTCCACCGTCACGCTCTTCGCCAAGTTTCGCGGCTTGTCCACGTCATGCCCGCGCAAAACCGCCGCGTGGTACGCCATCATCTGCAGCGGCACCACCGTCAGCATCGGGCTCAGCGGCTCTGCGATATCCGGGATGTAAATCACGTCGTGCACGTGCTTCTTGATCTGCTCGTCGCCCTCGGTCGCCACCGCGATCACGTGCCCGCCGCGGCTCTTCACCTCTTGAATGTTGCTCATCACCTTCTCGTACTGCCGACCCCTGTTGGCGATGAACACCGCCGGCATCCCGTCGTTAATCAGCGCGATCGGCCCGTGCTTCATCTCCGCCGCGGGCATCCCCTCCGCGTGGATATAACTGATCTCCTTGAGCTTCAGCGCGCCCTCCAACGCCGTCGGGTAGTTGTACCCACGCCCTAGGAACAGCCAATTCTCCCGCTCCACATACTTCTGAGTCACCTTGCGCACCACATCATCCAACTCCAAAATCCGCTGCATCTTGTCCGGGATCGATTCCAGCGCCAGCAAGTACTCCTGACACTGGTCGGCCGACATGTACCGACGCCGCGCCAGGAACAACGCGATCATCGTCAGCACCGCCACCTGCCCCGTGAACGCCTTGGTCGACGCCACGCCGATCTCAGGCCCCACCCGCAGGTATACGCCCGCGTCGGTTTCGCGCGAGATCGTCGAGCCCACCACGTTGATCACGCCCAGCGAAAGCGCCCCACGCTCTCGCGCCTCACGCAACGCCGCCAAGGTGTCGGCCGTCTCGCCCGACTGGCTCACCGCCACGCACACCGTGTTCTCTTCAATGATCGGGTTGCGGTACCGGAACTCGCTCGCATACTCCGCCACCGCCGGGATCTTGCAAAGGTCCTCGATCAAGTACTCGCCGATCATCGCCGCGTGCAACGCCGTGCCCTGCGCCACCAGCACGAAACGCCGCGCCTTGAGCAAGTCCTTGGCGAGGCTCGAAACCCCGCCCAGCACGATCCGCCCCTCGGTCAAATCGATCCGACCGCGGAAGCAGTTCTTGATCGCCTTGGGCTGCTCGAAGATCTCCTTCTGCATGAAGTGCTCGAACCCGCCCAGCTCGATCTGCTCCAGCTCGATCTCCAGCTGCGTGATCTTGCTCGTGACTTCCACGTTGTGGATCGTCGAAGTGCGGAACCCCTCACGCGTGATCTTGACCACGTTGTAATCGTCAAGGTGAAAAACCTGCGTCGTGTGCGCCACGATCGCCTGCGCGTCCGAAGCCACGATGTACTCGCCCGCCCCCACCCCCACGATCAGCGGCGAACCCTTGCGAGCCACCACCATCACGTTCGGCTCCTTCTCGCACATCACCACGATCGCGTACGCCCCCGTCACCTCACGCAGCGCCGACTGCACAGCCTTCTCCAGGTCCCCGTCATACAGCTCCCCGATCAGCATCGCCAGAACTTCAGTATCCGTCTGACTCTTAAAAACATGCCCTTTTTCCTCAAGATAAGTCTTGAGCGCGGAATAATTCTCGATGATGCCGTTATGCACCACCGCGATCCCGTTCTTGTCGTCCACGTGCGGGTGCGCGTTGAACTCCGTCACCCCGCCGTGCGTCGCCCAGCGCGTGTGGCACATCCCCAGCGTGCCGCGCAGCCCGCCTGACTCCTCCAGCTTGTCCTCGAGGTTGCTCACCCGCCCAACCGACCTGATCACCGTCAGCTTCCCGTCCTCAATCGTGGCGATCCCCGCCGAGTCGTACCCGCGATACTCAAGCCTCTTGAGGCCCTCCATCAGGTAGGACTGAGCCGGCTTGGTGCCGATATAACCGACGATTCCGCACATACAAAGACCCTCCACGAGCAGGCCGCTCGGCCTTCACGAACCAACCAGACCGATCTTCTCAACCACGGGCAGCACCCACCCAAGCCCTCATGGTAGATCGCCGATCGCTCGGCCATGAAAACCCGGGGAACGAGCCCGACCGCCTCCTACGCCAGCGGTCCGCTCAAAGATCGTCCGACTTCCATCGGCTCAAACGCAAGTGAAAAAAACCCGATCAGCCGGATCCCAAGTCCTCGGCAACAATCCGAGCAGCCAAGGCCCAAATAGACCCAAAACAGGCCCAACATAGGCCCAACATAGGCCGAGGATAACTCCGGTCGCCTTGCCTGAGGCCCCGGAAACACTCACACTTTCAAGCGTTCCCCGACGCGATCGCGTCTCGCAGCGGCACCAGCATGTGCGGCACCACGCGCGTCTCCACCAGCTCCTCACCAATCTCCGCCAGCCTCCCCAGCATCACCGCCAGTTGCTTCAAATCCCCGATCGCCCCGAACCGCCGCAGCGTCACGTACACGCTGATCGGGTCGCGCCCGCCGTCACCCTCGCGGTGTGACAGATGGCTCGTCGGTCTGGTCTTGATCTCAAAGTGGGCCTCAACATCTCCTCGATCGCCCACCTCGTCCTTCAAAGTCATCCCGACGATCGGTTGATAATCCGTCAGGCTCGCCCCGGGGATCTCTGAGAGCTTCGCCAGCGGCGACCCGCCTACTAAGGTCTCGAACACGATCTCGTCGTGATTCCCCGGCGCCACGAGGTCAAAGCCGAACAACAACTCCACGCACTCGATATCCAGCGGGCTGATGTTCAAATACACCGGCGCGGTCTCCAGCACGTACTGATGCAGCGTGTACGCCTGCGGCATCGTTGGCGGGTTCACACTCCCCGCTCGCACGCTGTTGGCACGCACCGCGATCCACCGGTGCGGCGTGTCCGACTGCGGCGACTCCAGCGCCAGCTCGTCCCGATACCGCCGGAAGTTCCCCATCGCCGGGAACTGCTTCCGTGTCCGCTCGAAAAGCTCCAGCACGGTGTCACGACCGCGCGGAAGCTCCATCTTCACCCCCAGCTTGAGGTTCACATAAAAATCTGAACAGAGTGCGCGGTAACTGTCGGACATCGCGGCCTTACTCCTTGGCGGCATCACCTGCCTGTAGATCCTCGCGACGTGCCGATCACGACTCGAAGCCGACTGTATCAACTTCAGATGCCCGAGTGGAGTCTTTTTGTACCGACGAACCCTGTCATTTGCTCGATCGCGCGTCATCAACCAACCACGACACAATCTCGGCCGTTGCCGTCAGGTCCGCTACCGCGTGATGAGCCCCCGACTCGAGCAACTGCGCGACCGAGAACTGACCAGTCGCTACGCCCAGGCACCGACAACCGTTCGCCAGCGCACACTCCGCGTCATACGGCGTATCGCCGATAATCGACACCCGCGCCGGATCAATCTCCCGCCCGAACATCGTCCGGTACCGCGCAATCCCCACCGCTGGCAAGTGCGAACGCGCTGGCGGATCGTGCGGCGAGTGGTCGCCCCACACCGAAAGCACAAACTGATCCGGGTCAATCCCGCACGCCTTGAGCTTCAGCCGCCCTGTCTCCTCGATGTTTCCTGTGAGCACACCAAGCGTGATGTCCGTCCGCGCCCGCAGGCTCGCGAGCAACTCCTGCACACCCGGGAGCGCTCGCCCGTTCCCCGGCGTCGCCAGCTTGGGCACCAAGTGCCGCCGATACCCCTCCAGCATCGCCGCCATGTTCTCGCGCGACAACGGCAGGTTGTTGTGCCGCAACAGATCGGCGATGATCAGCGGGTCCAACCGCCCCGCGAACTTCACCTTCGTCTCGTCAAACCTCGCCCCGAACAACTCATGCCCCGCCTCGCCCATCGCCCGCATGCCCGAACCCTGCGTCACCAGCAACGTCCCATCAATATCAAAGAGAAGCAGCATCGCCAACCCTAGGGAGGTCGCCCCCAGGTAGGTCGGATCTCCGAGCCGACTCTTCTCTTCTCTTCTCTTCTCCGCTCTTCTCCTCTCTCGCCCCCCAAAGACCACACCATCCAATAATCACCTCAACGATCCTCTTCGAACTCCCCAGCTCGATCAAACCTCAATGCCTGACCTCTCGACCAACCCCGACTCCACCAAGCCAGCCATCTCCGCGCCTTCAACACCCAAAAAACTCGCCAAACTTCGCATGACCCTCGCACGCCCCGCCGGCGGCTTCCTCGCGCAGATGCGCATCCGCAAAAAACTCTTCGTTCTCCACACCTTCTTCTCCCTCGGCCTCGCCATCGTCCTCCTCTGGCTCCTCCGCCCCGCCGTCACGGAGATCGTCGAACTCGCCGAGGCCGACGAGTCCGCGCTCGTACTTCGCGCCCTCGCCGCCGAGCATCGAGTCGGGAAAATCGACCGCGTCACCTCCGCGACCGGCAACCAAGCCAACATCCAGTCAGGCTCCCCAGCCCAGATCGGCATCACCCCCGAGCTCGCCGCCCGCTGCGCCGGATCACCGGGCGTCCCCTTCCCCGCGCCCCCGCTCGACGGCGTAGGCCGCGCCGCCATGTTCTCACCCGACGCAGCGCCACGAGGCTCCTACTTCACCGCCTCCGTCCGCATCGCCGAGGCCCGCGCCGCTGTCACACGCCTCTACTTCTTCACCGCCGCCGCCCTTCTAGGCGTCTACGCACTCGTCGCCGCCGCACTCGAACTCCTCGTCCTCCCTCAATACGTCTACGCCCCCATCCGCCGCATGCTCGACGCCGAACAGGCAGTCCAAAACGGCCGCTCCGAAGACGAACTCATCCCCGACTCGGCCATCCCCGCCGACGAACTCGGCGAGATCATGCGCTCTCGCAACACCTCCATCCTCTCCCTCCGCAAAAACCAGACCGACCTCGCCGACGCGCTCTCAAAGCTCGAAGAAGTCGCCACCGATCTCCAACGCAAAAACCACCTTCTCGAAAACGCACGTCGCAACCTCGCCGACGCCGACCGCTTGGCAAGCCTCGGCATGATGTCCGCCGGAATCGCCCACGAACTCAACACGCCGCTCGCGGTCCTCAAAGGGCTCGTCGAAAAACTCAACGACACGACACCCGCCAACGCCCACGCCCATTCCCACACCGAAGCAACCTCGCCACTGAACCACGCCGAAGCCGCGCTCATGCTTCGCGTCGTCGGCCGCCTCGAACGACTCGGCGAGAGCCTCCTCGACTTCGCACGCGTCCGACCACCACGCTCAACCCCCACCGACCTCCATGCCATCGTCCAAGACGCCGCCACCCTCGTCCGCCTCGACCGCAAGGCCGCCGAACTCACCATCGAAAACACCGTCCCTGCTGGCACCATCATCGATTGCGACAGCGACCGCATCGTCCAGGTTCTCGTCAACCTCCTCCGCAACGCCGCCGACGCTATCAACCGCCGCAACGATCACGCCGACGCCCCCCCTCGCGAGCGCGGGCTCATCTCTATCAACTGCCTCCACTTCGAAAAAGACGGACGCGAATGGATCGGCACCTCCATCACCGACAACGGCCCCGGCATCGACCCCCAAATCCTCCCGCGACTCTTCGAGCCCTTCGCCAGCACCCGCCTCGACTCTCACGGCACCGGGCTCGGGCTCGCCGTCTCCGACGGCATCGTCCGCGAGCACGGCGGGATGATCCTCGCCCGCAACCGCCCCGCACGCTCCGGCTCCATCTTCGAGATCATGCTCCCCGTCCGAATGCTCATCGAACCACCCAACAATCAAGCTCTCGACCACCACCAACCCTCACACGCCGCATCCCCGGCCGCGGAGCCCGCTCCCCATGCCTGACACCCAACTCCAACCAGAAACCCTCACCGCGCCGCTCTCCATCATCGCCTTTGACGACGACGCCGACTTCCGTCAATACATCCGAGGCGTCCTCGAAACTCAAGGCCACGAGGTCCGCGCCGTCTCGACACCCGAAGAGTTCTACAACGCCTGCGAATCTCGACTCCCCGACATCGTCCTCCTCGACATGAAAATGGGCGACGTCAGCGGCGAGTCCGTCCTCGTCGAAGTCCGCAAACGCTGGCCTCGCCTCTGCGTCATCGTCGTCACCGGCTACCCGTCCCTCGACAGCATGCGGAAAACCTTCAAGCAAGACGCCTTCGACTACCTCGCCAAACCCTTCTCACTGCCCGAACTCAAACGCTGCCTCGCTCAGGCCGCCGATGCCTACTCCCTCGGGCGACGCCCGCAAGACCGCCTTCGCCACGAGCTAGGCCGGCAGATCCGGCTCGCCCGTACCGAACGCGGATGGACACTCAAAGACCTCTCCGAATCCTCCAACGTCAGCGTCAGCCAGCTCAGCTCCATCGAACGCGGGGCCCACCTCCCCAGCCTCGAATCACTCCTCTCCGTCGCCGCCGCTTTAGAAAAAAAACCCTCCAGCTGGCTCGAAAGCTCCGGCTTCTAAACAGAACCCTTCGCCGAGCCGCTTCTTCCAGTCCCTGTTCCTCTTCCTTCCCAACCTAAGTGAGGCAGGTTTTCAACCTGCCTCTACCCCCTCCCTCTTCTTCTCCCACCCAATCTCTCTCCACTCCAAAAACAAATTGATTGACATCCACCCCAAACTTCGCTTCAGTCTCTGCACGTGAGCACCGCCCTGCCCATATCCGACCCGCCGTCCTCCGCCGCCGACCATCCCCCACGCAGCCAGCTCGCGCGCCACTCCACCACCCCGGCCATCCTCTTCACCGCCTTCGAGCCCAGCGGCGACGAACACGCCTCCGCCGTCATCACCGAACTCCGCCACCGCCACCCTGCCCTCCCCATCTACGCCTGGGGCGGCCCCAAGATGCAGGCCGCGGGCGCAACCATCATCGAACGCACCGGCGAGGACGCCGTCATGGGCGTCCCCGGCTACGAAAAAATCCGCGAGCACCAACGCATCAACGCCCGCATCGAATCCTGGCTCGCCCAGAAACAGTCCAGCTCAGAACCTATCACCCTCCACGTCCCCGTCGATTCCCCCGCCGCCAATTTCCCCATCTGCGCCCTCGCCAAAGCGCACGGCATCACCGTCGTCCACGTCGTCGCCCCGCAGATCTGGGCCTGGGCCCGCTGGCGCATCCACAAGCTCCGCCGCCGCACCAATCTCGTCCTCTGCATCCTCCCCTTCGAAGAACGTTTCTTCACCAAACGCAACGTCCCCGCCCGCTTCATCGGCCACTTCCTCTTCGACGAGCCTCTCAACGAGCCCGAGCTCGACCGCCGCGCCGCCCTCCTTCCACGCGGCTCACCCAACCTCGCCATCATGCCCGGCTCGCGCCCTGACGAGGTCCAGCGAAACTTCCCGCTCATGCTCGAAGTCTTCCGCGACGTCCGCCGCGAGTTCCCACAGCTTCAGGCCGTCGTCGCCGCCACCCGCCCCACCGTGGAAACCATGCTTCGCGCCATGGCCGCGGTCCTCGGCCCGCCCCTCCCCGAGAACAACGGCTGGCCCGCCGGGATCCGCTCCGTCATCGCCGACACCGACGCCGTAGTCCGCTGGTCCGATGTCGCGCTCGTCAAAAGCGGCACCGTCACCATGCAGGTCACCAAACAACTCCGCCCGATGGTCATCTTCTACAAAAAACACAACCCGCTGATCTTCGCCCTCGTCAAGACCATCGTCGCCACCCGCCTCTTCTCGCTCCCCAACGTCATCGCCGCCCGCGCCATCGTCCCCGAGTTCGTCCCTCACTACGGCGGAAGCCAACCCATCACAGCCGCCGTCCTCAAACTTCTCCGCGATCCTCAGGCCGCCCAGCAGCAACGAGCCGACCTCGCCGCCGTCGTCGCGCAATTCCACGGTAAATCAGCCCGGAAACTCGCCGCCGACGCCATCGAAGAAATCCTCGGTTTCACGCACGCCGACCACTTACGCTAATCCGGGCCAGGCCTCAACCAAACAACCTCGCCTCCGCGCGATTCACCGGCACGCCCCACACCTCGCACCACCGGTTCCCCGCACGATCCGCGATCGCAAACGCCTCGCGCCGCGGCGTACCAAACCCTAACCCTCGATCCAGGCAACGGTGCAGCGCGATCGGAACATCGTGCCCCAGCACCTCGTCCGTCGCCGCGAACAGCACACCCAGCACCACCCCGTGCTGAATCGCGCGCTCCCCGCCAAGCTTCCGAAGGTCCGACGCGAACGCCGCCGTCAACTCCGACGAATACGCCGAGTTCGGCCCCGGCACCCCGCGCCGATACACAACCTGCCCCACCGATTTCACTTCAATCCAGCAGCACTCCAGCGCCGCGCACCCAGCCGCTTCCGCCTCCACAACCACTTCAGAAAACAACGTCATCTCCGCCGCCGCACGCGCCCGCGCCTCCGCCACCGGATCGCGCGGCCTCACCCCGGGCCCGGGCGTCAACACCACGTCACAACGATCCCGATCGCTCGCCTTAGTCTTTTCACGCTTGAGCAACGCTTGAGTCGGATAAGGCCACTCTCGCCACACCCCAAACCCGGCTCGCGCAAACGCCCTCGCCAGAATCGGGTGCAGGTCCACCTCGTCCAGCGCATCAACACCGCGCACCGCCTGCTCGGCGTCCAGCGCCGCGGCCGTCTCCGAGATCGCGCCCGCCGCAACCTTCACAAGATGTTCCAGTTCCCACGCCACGTCATTGGTCAGGGTAGAACAACCACCCCGTCCACCGCCGCGCCGATCTTCTTGATCTGCTCAAGCGCCGAAACGCGCACCGCCACTCGGCTCTTCGTGATCATCCGCGGCACCATCCAGAACAGCGGCCCCACCGTCAGCGGGATGTACCACCACCACGTCTGGATCGTGTACCACGAAAAATAAGTCACCAGCATCGAGTGCGTCAGCCACACCCCGGGCCACACGCTCACCGCAATAAGCAGCACATAAATCACCGGCAGCTTCGGCCGCATGTGCAACGAAAACCGAATCTCCGATCCACCAACCGCGCCCTCTCCACCGACCCCCGAAGACGCCTCGATCACGCCGCGCAAATCATGATCAAACGGCTCACCAAACGCCGCGACCTCGATCTTGGCAGCCCCACGCGCAACGTACCCCGCCAACTTCCCGCGCCGCGACACCGTGTTCAGCCGCGACAGAATCTCCGCCGCCAAAAGCCCCGATCGCACGCCCGGCAGCGGCCCCGTGAGCGGCACCGCCAATCCAGCCACCGCCGATCCAGCCACCGCCGATCCAGCTTCCGCCAATCCAGCTTCCGCCGACCCGGCCTCCACCGACCCCAAGCTCACTGCCTTCCCCTCGCTCATAAACCCCCGCATGATCGAGTGGCCGACCCACGCTCGCCCGCACGCTCGCCTACATACGCCGCCTACATCCCCCGCCTACACACGCCAAGGGCCGATAGTGTATCGATCCCCCAAGGTTCTGGATTCAAATAACCGCATCAAACTACCTCGTCCGGCCCGCCCGTCCCGGCTTGGCACGCCGCTCGCCACGCAACCTTCAATCATGAAGATCCGCACCACCGACAACGATCCGCTCGCCCGCAAGGCCCCCTCTCACGCCCCCGCGTTGCGCCTGGTCAACACCCAAGGCCTCGCGCTCGCCACAGTGTTGCGTGTGAGCCACAACACCAACCCAGCTCCCGACCTCAACTTCGGCCCCGATCCCGCCGTCTCCGCTCAACGCCGCGCCAACCGCGTCGCGACCGAGAACCAAGCGGCCGCAGGACTCTCCGCTCTCGACCCACGCTGGATCTTCGCCGTTCAGGTCGCCAAAAACATCGAAGGCGGGCGGGCAGCCATCCTCATCCCCGAACGACGCCACAAACTTCTCATCATCGCCACCAGCCTCGGCCTGCGACCCTTCGACGCCAACCTCGTCATCGCCGTCGTCCAAGACGGCGCACGCAGCGGCGAGGGCAGCCTAAGCAACGAAGCCGAAGACCGACTCAAACTCATCCGCCCCGCAGACCAGCCTCATAGCCGCCGCCAGCGATTCTCAGAATCAACACTCAACTTGATCGTGTCAGGCACCACCGTCGTCGTCGCGGTCGGGATCTTCTTTACCGCCCTCGCCTGGCTCCAAGGCAGTTAACTCGCCCATAACCCGGTCACCGCTCTCACGGCGTCAACGGCGACGATGCCCAGTGCAGCTTCGTCGTCAGCGTCTTCCAATAGTGAGAGTCCGGGTTCTTCACAAACCGCACGCTCCGCGCCGACCTCGTCAACACCACCCGATCGCCAGCCTCCAGCGGACAGTGCAGCTGCCCGTCCAGTACCAGCGTCGTCCCGCCGCCGCCTCCCACGACGCTCGCCGCCCCGGCCTCTCCACGCGCCGCCACGTTCAACCGATCCACCCGCACCGTCAACTCGCTCGCCAGCGGCACAACAATCGGCCGAAAACTCAGCGTGTGCGCCGCGATCGGCGTGATCGCCATCGCCTCAACCCCCGGCGAAACAATCGGCCCACCCGCCGAAAGGCTGTACGCCGTCGATCCGATCGGCGTCGAAACAATCAGCCCGTCCCCGCTCAGCGTCGGGCCCGCCTCGCCGTTGATGCTCAGCGAAAGCGTGATCATCCGGTACGGAGGCCCGGCCGTCACCACCGCCTCGTTCAAACACGTCCCCTCAAACCTCACCCGCGAGTCAAGCGCACCAAACACTCGAGCATCCAGCAGCGGCAGCTCACGCACATCGAGCGCCCCGCCATCAAAGAGGCACTCCGCCTGCGCACGCAGCGAGTCCATATCAAACTCGGCCATAAAACCAAGCTTGCCAAAGTTCACGCCCAGCATCGGAGGACCGCCCGCCGCCAGAGTCCGCGAAAGACCCAGCAGCGTGCCGTCACCGCCCAGCACCACCAAAACATCAGGCCGCTCGCCCGCCTGAATAGGCTCCAGCGCGGCCGCGTCACGCTCCGCGATCAGCACGCCCCGCCGCGTCACCAGCTCGCGCACCTCCGCCACCGCCTCACGCGAGGCATGCTTCAATCGATTCACCAACACAATGGCCGTTCGCGGCATAGCCCACAGTGTATCGCCCCAGTACCTCGGCTCTCCGTAGACCAGCACTCGGGTAGGTCGGCATTCCGAGCCGAGCCTTCTCTTACAACATCACACCCCCAGCCAAACCTTCTCCATCACCTGCTCGCAACTCTCCCCCCCCGATCCTTCACCGCTCTCGCCTTCTCCGAACCAACCTCCCCACCCTCCGCCGCCGCCCGGATCGCGCGCCCGATCGCGGCCGCATCAATCCCCGCCTCCGCCAACTGCTGGGCTCGTGAGTTCTGGTGAATCCACGAATCTGGCAAGCCCAACTTCGAGATCCGCGTCGTTCCCAAACCCATCTCATGCGCCGCGTCGATCACCGCCGCGCCGAACCCGCCCACAATCGAGTGATCCTCGACCGTCACGATCGGCACCCCGGCCTTGACCAGCGCCGCGATCAGCCTCGTATCGACAGGCTTCGCAAACCGCGCGTCGTACACCGCAACCTTGTACTCCCCCGCCAACCCGTCCGCCGCCTGCACCGCGTGCAACGCTGGCGCTCCGAACGCCAGCACCGCGACATCGGGCCTCGCGCTGTCATCCGTCCCGCTCAACGAACCCTCCGCCGTCACATCCAGCTTCGGCGTCAAGCACCGCGCCTTGCCCAGCTCAAACGCCGGGCACCTCTCCGCGATAAAGCGCTGGCTCACCACGTCACGCGGGTACCGCACCGCCGACAACCCGTCGTCATACGTGCGCATAAACTCGAGCGCCGCACGCAGCGAAGGCTCGTCGATCGCCGCCGTGATCACCGCGCCCGGCAGCGGCCTCAGCAACGCAACATCGCAAAACCCATGATGCACCGCGCCGTCGCCACCCACCAACCCCGCGCGATCTAGGCACAGCCGGACCGCCAGCCCCTGCAACGAAACTTCCTGGAACGCCTGGTCAAACGCCCGCTGCAGGAACGTCGAATACACCGCAAAGAACGGCCTAAACCCCGTCTTGGCCAGCCCCGCCATCATGTCCACCGCGTGCGATTCGCAGATCCCCGTGTCCCACGCTCGCTCCGGGAACCGCGGCAGCACCTTGCTGATCCCCGTCCCGTCCGCCATCGCCGACGTACACGCGACCACCCTCGGGTCACGCTCCATCAGGTCAACCATCGCGTCGCCGAACGCCGTCGTGAACGAACGCCCCTCCGACTTCAGCTCAACCCGGCACCCCTCGGGGTCCAGCCCCGAATCCACCACCTGGAACGGGCTTGGCGAGTGGAACTTGCTCGAGTCCGTCTCGCTGAACTGATACCCCTTCCCCTTGATCGTCTTCACGTGCAAAACCATCGGCCGCTCAAAGTCCCGACAGAACGTCATGAACTCGATCAACGACGGCAGGTCATGCCCATCGATCGGCCCGACCGTCACCAGCCCGAAGTGCTCGAACCACCCCGTGTCATTCATCGCCGCCTTGGCCGCCTCGCCCGCCATGTGGTACGCGTCCTTCACCAGCGACCCGCCCGGCATGTGCTTCAAAATCTCTCGCGCCGACTTCTTTAAATCCGCATACAGGTTCGACAGCCGCACGCGATCAAAGTACTGTGCCACCGCGCCCTGCGGCTTGCTGATCGACATCCCGTTGTCGTTGAGCACCACCAGGAACTGCCGCTTGAGCGTCCCCGCGTTGTTCAACCCTTCCATCGCCACGCCGTTGACAATCGACGCATCGCCGATCAACGTCACCACGCGTCGCCCGTCGGGCTTCTTCTCCGAGTCGAACCCCTCGCGGTTGAGCGTGTCGCCTCGCGCCATCCCCACCGCCGTGCTGATCCCCGTCCCCGCGTGCCCAACCCGGAACAAGTCGTAGGGCGACTCCGACGGCTCCGGAAACCCGGCCATCCCCTCGCGCGTCCGCAATTTACTCAGCAACGGCAGCCGCCCCGTCAACAGCTTGTGCGGGTAGCACTGGTGCCCAACATCAAAGAGCAACCGATCGTGCCCGAAGTCAAACACGTAGTGCATCGCGATCGTCAGCTCGACCACGCCCAGATTCGGCGCCAAGTGCCCGCCCGATTTCGACACCTGCGTGTAGATCGCCTCGCGGATCTCATGGGCCAGTTGCGGCAGTTGCTCGACGGTCAAGCTCTTGAGTTCTTTGGGCCCGTGAATGCTCGGCAAAAGACTCGCCATATGTTTCCCCAAGAGCCAAACCAAGAACGTAACAAAAAACCAAACTAAAAGCGACTTCCAGCTCGCGTTCAGAAACTACGTCAAACTGTAGAAACAGTTCGCCCCCGAGACCAACCCAGATGCCGCGGCCCTGCTCGCCGGTCGCTCTCGGACACGCGCGACTCCTCACGCCGAACGATTCGCGATCTCGTGGCACAACACTCGCAACCCCTCGCCCTTGGCCCCGAATAACCCCAGCGCTCTCAACGCCTCGTCGCATAACCGCCGGATCTGCTCGCGCGACGCCTCAATCCCGATCGCCCCCGGGTACGTCAGCTTGCCCAGCTCCGCGTCCTTGCCGGTCCGCTTGCCCGTCTGCTCCGCCGTCCCTTCCACGTCCAACAGGTCATCCGCGATCTGAAAAACCACGCCCACCGAGTCCGCGTACACCGTCAGCGCTCGCAACTCCGGCACATCAACCTTCGTCGCGTCGCCCCCCGCCGACCCTGCCGCCAACCCGCACATCGCGCCCATCCGCACCGATGCCCGGATCAACGCCCCGGTCTTGTTCGCATGGATCGTGCGCACCCGCGTCAACGCGTCGGCCGCCGGGTCAAGGCCCCCCAGCGTGTCGTACACCTGACCCGCGATCATCCCCATCGTCCCGTCCGCCAGCTCACGCACCAACCGGTACGCCAAGCCCGCAGGCAACCCGCTCTCCACCAGCGACTGAAACGCCAGCGCCATCATCGCGTCCCCCGCCAGCACCGCCATCGCCTCGCCCGCGTGCTTGTGCAGCGTCGGTCGGCCGCGCCTCAGGTCATCGTTGTCAAGCGCTGGCAGATCATCATGCACCAGACTGAACGCGTGGATCAGCTCCGCCCCAATGCCCGCCGGAACGCTCGCGATCCCCGGCGTCCCCACCGCCTCGCACGCCCACCACGCTAGCAACGGCCGAAGCCGTTTGCCCCCGCCCAGCAGCGCATAACGAACCGCCGCGACAAGGTGCGCGGGCAGCCGCAACGTGTCGGCGTACCTCGTGAGATGAGCCTCGATCTGGATCAGCGGAGCACGCACGTTCATGACAGAACCCCTCAGGGCTTGTCCTGCGATTTCAAGAGATCGTAAATCTCCTGCGAAGAACCGGCCGAGTAGATCTTCTCGCGAAAATCGTCCATCGTCATCAAACGGCTGATCCGCGCCAGCGCCTGGATATGGTCGCTGGTCCGGTCCGGCGGGCTCGCCAACAACACAATCAACCGCACCGGCTGACCGTCGATCGCCTCAAAGTCCATCGGCTTGGCGGGCCGACCCACCGCCATCGCCACCGAACTCATCCCCGCGCACTTGCCGTGCGGGATCGCCAGCCCGTGCCCGATCCCCGTCGTCCGCGTTTGCTCGCGCGTCCACACCGCGTCCTTAAGCGCCCCGGCGTCGCCCACGGTGCCAGCCTTGTACAGGCAATCGACCAGCTCGTCGATCACACCCTTCTTGTCGCTCGCCACCAGCGGCGAAAGGATGCACTCGAACTTGAGAATGTCCAACAGGTTCATGCTCTCACTCGCTCGGGCAGGGCGGGACAATCATGGGCAACACAAACTTCGCAAGTTCGATGCTCGAACGACACGCTCGTGTCTTGATCGAGCCGTGACATGGTCGATCGCTTGCCAAGTCGGACAGTGTACCCCCGCTTCGTAGGGCGGGTTTTCAACTTTGATAAGCCAGGCTCTTAACCCGACGCTTCAGCCTTTGGTGAGGCAAGTTTTCAAACTACCTCTTTACTTCCGACTCAACAACGCCGAGAACGCCCCATCCGAATACTCCTCCGCCGCCCCCCCAGGCCGCCCGCTCGGCAGCGTCCGATTGGCCCGGCTCAGCTTCGCTTCAAACACTCGCGCAGCTCCTTCCACCACCTCGATGTTCTCGCCGTCGTCCAAGCTGCACGTCGAGTACAGCATCGAAGACCCCGGAGCCATCAGCCCCGCCGTGGCCTCGAAAATCTCCTTCTGCAACGTCACGAGCCGCTCCAACTGCTCGGGCCCGCACCGATACTTCGCCTCCGCACGTCGCGCCAGCACCCCCGTGTTCGAGCACGGCACGTCCAGCAACGCCAGCTCAACCTTCCCCCGCACCGATTCCGCCAGCTTCAAAGGCGAAACCACCCGCACCTGCGCAGATCCCTTGAACACCGTCGCCAGCACCGCCGATCGGGCCGGGTCCGGATCGCTTGCCCAGATCTCCGCGTCAGGAAACGTCGCCGCCAACTGCCGGGTCTTGGTCCCCTGCCCCGCGCACACGTCCGCGACGACCTTGGGCCGAAGGTCCGCGATCGACCGGATCGCCAGCACCGACGCCGCGTCCTGCACCCACACATCATCGCGCACCGACAGCATCTCCCCAAGCCAAGGCCCGGGCTCGTGCGCGACATGGCACCCCGCCGTCGCGTGCCGCGTGCAGCCCATACCCGCGCCGTCCATGTCCGGCAGCGGCGCGCGCACGAACGCCGAGTTCAACGTCACCGGCGGCACCGCCAAGCTGTGGGCCGCCACCCGCAACGCTTCGTCCGCCCCCAACTGCGACACCCAGCGCCGCACCAGCCCGATCGGGTGGCTCGTCACGATCGCGGTGCGGGCCGTGATCTGGTCGGGCAGCACCGGCGAACTAAGCACCAGCGCCGAGCCGTCTCTCATCAGCAGCTCATCGCGCTGGTTTGTCCACGCACCGCGCCGGGCCCGATCTTCGCCCGCCCCCACCATCTCCGCCACCCGCCGCAGCACCGCGTTGACCATCCCGCCCGCGCCCGGCCTCACATACTTCTTGGCCCATTCCACCGCCGTATCGATCGCCGCGTGCACCGGCACGCGATCCATATACACGATCTGGGCGGCCCCGCCCAGCAGCACGGCCTGCATCTTGTGCTCAACATCGCGCAGCGGCTCTTTACAGTGCAGATCGATCAAGAACTCGAGCGTCAACCAGTGCCGGCACACCGTGTCCACGATCATGTGAACGAGCGCCCCGTCGCGCGAGTCCAGCCCCGACTCGTCCAAGTCACCGGTGTTGATCTCGGGGAAAACCTTCGCGCGACCCACGATCGCACGAAACGCGCGGTCTCGCGCGACAGAGATCAGGCTCGAGCCCAGTCCGGAGCCTGGTTCAGCGCCCTGCTTAACAACCCCTGAAGACCGAGCCTTGGACGACGCTTTGATGTTTCCCTTTGCCACTGGGCCGACTGTAGACGATGAACGCTCGATAAAACGCTGAGCAACCGCGCATAGACTCTCCAAGCTCGAACTCCGCCGTCGAGCTTTCGGAGGACTACAAAGTTGTTGTGGCAGCCCTCGCTCCCCGAGCCGTACCTGAAAATGACCCCCGACGAGCTGTCGGCCCGGATCACCGCGCGACGCCGCGAACTGGGCGATTCTCTTGTCATCCTCGGGC
>Ga0105047_10001452_pt1 | contig 42452 bp, 30 predicted proteins | sample MAT04_FD_78384 | JGI IMG/M metagenome (GOLD analysis project Ga0105047, IMG submission 78384) | Freshwater microbial communities from Lake Fryxell liftoff mats and glacier meltwater in Antarctica - MAT-04 (megahit assembly) | ecosystem: Environmental > Aquatic > Freshwater > Ice > Liftoff... | reverse complement strand
CGAAGCCAGTGGTGCTTATTCTATTTTTCATTTAAAAAATTTGAAGAAGATTGTCATATCAAAAACATTAAGCCAAGTAGAAGAGATGATTCATGATGACAGCTTCATGAGGATCCACAAAAGTTACATCATCCATTTAAAACACCTAGAAAAATATATCAAAGGTGATGGCGGTGAAGTAGTACTAACCAATGGCACAACGTTGCCCGTAAGTAGAAATAAAAAAGAAGTGCTTTTAAATATATTGAGGTACTAAAATATTGGTATAATTATAAAAGAGATCTGCTTATTTTTGTTTATTGCAAGTCCTCCACCTTTTTGAAAAAAATAAGCATTTTACCAAATTAGAACCTGAATAAGGAAAAAGTAGGTCAATATTGGAGTGAATGTTATAATCTATTTACAGTATTTTGTAATAGTTTGCCTGCTGAATGTACCTACATTTGTATTCTGGTAAAAACTAATTAGCCAGTCAAGTCGAATCTGAAAAGTATTCGATTATTAAAAGTCATTACTTATAAAATGAGTGCATCAACCTAGGCGATATATATAAATTTGTAAGTTTTAGCTTACTAACTTTTAAAACGGTGTTCAGGAATTCCTTTATGTCAATTGAGCATTAGTTTAATGTTCTAACCGTAGTTCAAACCTTCCATTTTGTAGGTTTTACCTTTCAAAATTGGTATGATTTGCCGTACACTTATACACCAACAATAAAAATAACCTCATAATGAATATAATAAAAATTAATTACTCCATTCGCCAACTAATCGTATTTGTTTTAATTTTCATTTGCAACCAGTCTTTTTCAGCGAATCGTTTCTGGGTAGATACAGGTAGTGGATTGTGGAATAGTCCTACAAACTGGTCAGATGTTTCTGGTGGAACGACTGGATTTTCAGTTCCATCTGCTACAGATATAGCAAACTTTGATGGCGGAAACATCAATAATTGCGTGATAAACACCAATATTAATGTGGCTGGATTCAATATTACTGGATTTTATACTGGAACAATCAGTGTAAATACTGGAATAACAACCACGATAGGAGCATCCGGTTTTTCTCAGGAAGCTGGAATATTTACTGGCAACAATGGGAATATTTCAATAAACGGTGCATTTCTTTTGGCAGGCGGAGTATTTAATGCTCCCACAGAAGTTATTCAAATTACTGGCGGATATACTTATTCCGGAGGAAAGTTCAATCACCACAATGGGACTGTTTCATTTTCTATGACCCAAACCATCTCGGGAAGTACATCTTTTTATAATATTTTATTTGCTGCTAATGGAGGAATTTATACCATAGCAAACGGAACAACACTAAGCTCAGTGAATAACGTAACTATAAGTGGCAGCACTGCTTATGTCATCAATACCGGGATAGTAGAAATAAAAGGTGATCTGACGCTCGAAGCTAACCAAAATAATATATCAAACGGAGGGACTGCTACCTTTTTGTTCAATGGGAATGGAGTGCAAAATATTACTTCATTTGCTCCAAGTGCTAACTATGCATGTGCATTACCCAATATAGAAATCAATAAATCAGCAGGTGCATTGAATTTAGCTGGATTTATCAATTTTAATGGGAGTTCATGGAATACAAAGACTGGTTCGTCATTGGTGAACCCGGGTACATCTGTTGTTAATCTTTTGAAAACCACAACGCTTTCGGGACAAGACCTAAGTCTTTATGACATTGTTGTTACCGGTAATAACTCGACAACAACCATTAGTGCCGGAGTTACCTGGTCTTCTACCCATTTGATTACGCTTGCTGGTGGAACTAGTTGGTATCAATTAAACTCGGGCACACTTAATGCAAAAGGTGACGTTCTTGTAACCAATACAAATAATTCGTTTAACGTTGGGGGAAATGCCATTTTGCTATTTGATGGTACTGACAATCAAACACTTACAGGTTCAGGAATTGTTAACGCTGGTCGATTGCCGCGGGTTCAAATCAATAAAACCGGCGGTATATTGACACTTTCAAGCAACATTATTTCTATGGATAATAATTGGACTTATATCGCAGGAGCCGTAGATGCGCGTACCAATGCATCATCGGTAGATTTTTACAAGACTTCTAATATTGATGGACAAGGAATATCCAGCACTATGGCTTTTTATCATGTAATCATTTCAGGTCTTATCACTTTGGGAGGCAACATGGATGTTAATGGTGATTTTACGATCAGAGCAGGTACTGGTAATAGGCTGGATGTTAGCGCACTCAATAATTATCAACTTAATATTGCGGGGTACTGGGTTAATAACAATTCTGTAACGGCTTCATCTTTCAATCAACAAAATGGAAAAGTTGTTTTTGATGGTACAAGGACCCAAGCAATTACGACGGGATCTTCTTCTGATATTGAAACTTTCTACAAATTGGAAATCAATAAAACGAGAGGTTTCTTAATATTAGAAGCTCCCATAACCATTACGAACAATGTAAATTTTGTTGTCGGAAATATCCTATCTTCATCTGCCCATATTTTGCTGATAAATAATGCAGCTACCGCAACCGGGACAAGCAGATTTAGTTTCGTTTCGGGTCCAGTCCGCAAAACGGGAAATCAGGCATTTACATTTCCTGTAGGCATGAATGCAGTATATGCGCCCATTGCTATCTCTGCACCGACTGTCAATACCCATCAGTTTACAGCGCAATACTTTCATACGGACCCTAACCCTTCATACGATGTAACGAGCAAAGATGCTAGTTTAGTTTATGTTTCCCGATGTGAGTATTGGATACTTGACAGAACTATAGGTACATCCAATGTAACAGTTCGCTTAAGTTGGGATACGTTGAGTTGTGGAATAATGGACTTACCTGATTTAAGAGTTGCACAATGGGATGGGTCACAATGGAAAGACCATGGGAACGGAGGTACTACGGGTACGATGACAACAGGCACTATTGTCTCCTCTAGTGTTGTTTCCACTTTTAGTCCATTTACTCTGGCTTCCATTTCAAGACCATTACCCGTTGAATTGATTGATTTTAATGGGGAATGTCAAGGTATGAATGCAGTTATTAGTTGGATCACTGCCTCTGAAGCCAACAATGATTATTTTATGGTCGAACGTAGCACCGATGCAATTAACTGGAAAAATATCGGGACGGTTGATGGAGCTGGGAATTCAGCTGGCAAACTCAACTACGTTTATACAGACACTCAGCCTAATAATGAAATTTTCTATTATCGTCTTAAACAAACTGACCTTGATGGAAAATTTGAATATTCCAAATATGTTGTTGTTGCAGATTGTATAAACGAAATATCAGAGTTGGTAATATATCCAAATCCTGCCCAAGAAATAATCTATTTCTTGTTCAATGGAGAAAAAGAGCACGTTCGTTCGATTGATATATACAATATATTGGGGGAAAGAATTTCCACTTTCATGAAATATCAGCCAAGCATTGATTTATCGGCCAATAAAAGTGGCATATATACAGTCCGAATTAATTTAGGTTCAAAAATTATCACAAAAAATATTGTGCTTGAAAAGTAGTTAAGTAATTCTCGTGAACTATTCTAACTTCTTTTATGATCGAATAATTTGATTGACTTATCTCTGAGTATCAATGGACTCTTGCAGTGGAGCATCAATAAAAATTCGAAAGGTGAAAATAAATATATCAATATCATGGATAGTACCTGATTGATCGTACAGAGCGCAGCACAAGACATAAGTATTATAGAAATAAGCCGTAAGGTAGGCATTTTTAGAAATCACTATAAAAAGTGACCTACACAACCAAATAGTGAAGGGGCAAGACTAGTATCTAAAACAAAATCCTTAATAATGCCAAAAGTTAAGTTAAGATAGAATGGTTCATTTTTTTTTCTGGTACAAGTTGCAGTCTTTGGAAAGCAGGTGTGGATAAGTTTAACTAAAAAAAAAGACCTGATAGCATATACGCTATCAAGTCCTTAGTACCGAAGGCGGGACTCGAACCCGCACACTATTGCTAGCACTGGATTTTGAGTCCAGCGTGTCTACCAATTCCACCACTTCGGCAATTCAACTTTCAGAATCCTTATGATTCTTTTGGGAGTGCAAATGTAGAAATATTTTCACTAATCCGCAAAAGATATTTGGATTTTAAATAATATTCCTTGATTTTGTTAAGTGCCTTCATTGTATTGATTTGATTTTCAAAATCATCGATATCTTTTTCAACAATTGTCTTGAGTTCAGATTCAATGCTTTTGACTATCGCTATAATTTTCAAAAGATTATTAGGCTCAAAGTCCATTTCCAATTCAAAAATAGCTTCATTAATTTCCATCATCTCAGCCAGAAATGAAGGATCCAAGGCCATATTATCCACTTCTGCCATCAGTTGATAATGTTCAAGGATATATTTTGTCCGGCTATTTTCGTCTGATAGTATTTTATAAGCCTTATTTATCTGACCAGATATGATCAGCATTTCATTTTTCTTTTCGTCAGAATCCAATGTATAAAAGTCCGGATGATATTTTCTACTCAATCTGTAAAAATTCTTTTTCAACAGATTCATATCTGGTCTGAAACTCAAAGGAATCTCCAGCGTAACAAAATGATTGGTATCATTGATCATTTTACCTTCTTAAAACCATCTGGATATATCAAGCCCTAAAGCAAATACCATCAATGCCATTAAAATGATAAACCCTATATAGTTTACTATCTCCATAAACCTATCACCGGGTACTTTTCCTGTGATCACTTCCCAGATAAGAAATACTACGTATCCCCCATCCAGAGCAGGTATGGGTAATAAATTAAAAAAGGCAAGTAAAATAGATAAACTGGCAGTGATATTCCAAAAAACTCTCCAATCCCAACCCGTATCGAACATGGTGGCAATTGAAAACACACTTCCAAGGGAGTCTTTGGCCTTAATTTTGCCACTAAAAATCTGCCCAAAGGCTTTTAACTGGTCACCTAGAAAATTAACAGCCATCGATCCGCCCTTGGAGAATGATGTAAGTAAACCAAAATTTTCTATCGTGATCGGTAATTGTTGCATGGCAATACCTATCTTCCCATCTTCACTCACGACCACTTTTTTCAAAATAGAATCCTGACCGTTTACCAATGATAAATCAACTGTTTTACCTTTTGCTCCGAGAATAGCGAGTCTGAACTCATGTTGATAAGTTATGGGTTTGCCATTGACGCTGATGATATTGGATCCTTTTTCGATTCCTGCATTTGCCGCATTACCTTTAGGGTCAACTTCCATGATGTTCATCAATTGTCTAGGGCTTTGATAGAAAAGACTTTTACCTTTATTTTCATATTTGGTAAGTTTGGATACCAATTGATCAGGAACTTGCAATGTCATCAACTTTCCATCTCTTTCAATCTCTATCTCTTTGGCCTCATTGATAATAATCTCTTTGCTCACCAGACCCGCACTAAATTTCTTTAATTCAACACCGCCAGCACGGATTACTCTATCTCCATCCTGCAAACCCAACTCCATTCCAAGTGAATCTACGACCAAGCCTAATTTAGCATCTTCAACTTTTATATAACTTTCTCCCCAGTAAAAGATCATCATTGAAAATATCAAAATACCGAGTAAAAAATTTACAGTAACACCACCCACCATAATAATAAGTCTCTGCCAAGCTTTTTTTGATCTGAATTCCCATGGCTGCGCCGGTTGTTTCATCTGTTCTTTATCCATACTTTCATCGACCATACCAGATATTTTTACATATCCACCGAAAGGTATCCAACCTATACCCCACTCGGTATCCCCTATTTTCTTTTTGAAAAGCGAAAAATAGGGGTCAAAAAAAAGATAAAACTTTTCCACCCGGGTTTTAAATAATCTGGCTGGCAGGAAATGACCAAATTCATGTAATACAACAAGAATTGATAAACTTAATATAAGTTGTAATGCTAAAATGAGTATATCCATTATGGGAATTAAATTTCACAGATGACAAAATAAGAAAGAACAAAACGAACAATATTTCGATAATGTTTGATAAATTGGACGCAAATTTAGTTTAATATTGAATAAAGGCCTCATACTTTCGAAAATAATACATAGCTTTATGAAAAATTTACTGAAATATGATCCTTTTTTATTCCACAAGTATTGAAAATAACATCATAATACTTAAAGAAGAAGAACATATCCACTGCAGTAAAGTTTTAAGAAAACAAATTAACGATCAAATCAATGTCACTGACGGTAAAGGGAATCTATTTACCTGCAAAATTTCTGAAATAAATAAATCAAACACTTTATGTCAAATTATTACAGTGGATATGACAGAAAATCAAAATCCCTATGTTGCCATAGGAATATCACCCACGAAAAATCCTTCTAGACTGGAGTGGTTTATTGAAAAGGCAGTTGAAATTGGCATTTCAGAAATTTTAATTTTTCAGGCTCAAAGAACAGAAAAGAAATCCATAAATGAATCCAGGCTAAATAAAATCCTAATTTCAGCTATGAAACAGTCGCTTAATCTCCATTTGCCTGAACTTAAAATTTTAAATAACTTCGGTGAAATATCAGAATATTGCATCAACTTCGATCATAACTTTATAGCATATTGCGATGGGCCAACTGATCTATTATCCCAAGTTTATACTAAAAATGGCAGTGGGTTAGTCCTTATTGGACCTGAAGGCGATTTCACGAAAGATGAAATAAAATATGCTGAAAGTTTGAATTTCCACCCTGCATCGCTTGGCAAAACGCGTTTGAGAACTGAAACAGCCGGACTGGTAGCATTAATGATGTTGAAGTACTAACTGGGCACTACTTCTTGTTAAACATTGTTAATTAAGTACAAAAGATGTGCATCGAGCACTATGTGAATTGACAACTATGGTTAATTCCTGCTATTTTTACACTCAAATCAAATCCTTGTGATAGTGTGTCAAAATAAAGTAGTTTTATTCCTTTTTATAGGTGTCTTTCTTTTCCAAGCTTCATGCAAAGAAAAATCAAAACATTATACCCCTACAACTACATTGATAGAAGGTCAGATTGCTTCTTCTGATAGTCCTGTAATATCATTGCTTGGTACCGAAGAAATAAAAGCAGCCATTGACCCTTCTGGTAAATTTATCATACAGGCGGAATTAGAGAAAGCAGGTTTCTATCGCCTTAGTTTGTCAAACCAATCCATTCAACTCTTTATTGTACCCGGAGATAGAATTTCATTAATAGCAGATCAACGAACATGGCATACATCCGCTCTTTTTAAAGGTGACCACGCTAAAGAAAATAATTATCTGGTCATTTACGAAAATCTAAAAACTACATTGCAACCACAAGACTTTCAAACTTTTTTTACCCAAGAGGAAGATGATTTCATAAAAGCTGTAGAAGAAAGAACAACTTTATTGAATGACAGTCAACAGGATTACCAGAAAAAAAACGGAACTTTTGATGAATTTTTTGCAGAAATGATATCAGAAGAAGTTGCCTATGATGCCGCAATTATGAAAATGAATTATCCCTTTTATTTTGAATACCTATTGCCTGATAGTAATGTAATATTATCAGATACTTATGACAGTTTTTTGCAAAATCTGGAAATTGATTCTGAAGATAACCTGATGGTACCTGCTTATAAGGGTTTCCTTATGAAGTATCTGGAGTTTAAAACAATCAATGATACTTCCGATCACGAAACTACTCAAAATGTAAAAAAGTTTAATAGTATTTCTAAGCTGTTTCAATCAGAAAATGTAAAGAATCTTTTATACTATTCACTGATGCAGGAAATATTGGAGACATCCATCAATGATGCCAGCCTTGTGATGGATAAATACATACAACTTCAAACAAATGCAAAATACAAAGAAGAAATAACAACTGGCTATAATTCGTGGTCTACCCTACTAAAGGGAAAATCATCACCTGAGATTACCTGCGTTACAGCCACCGGAAAAACCGTGAGCCTACAAAGTTTGAAAGGCAAATTGATCTATATTGACATTTGGGCTACCTGGTGTGGCCCCTGTTTGCGAGAGCTGCCTTACCTTGAAAATCTGCAGGAAAAATACAAAAAAAGAGAAGATATAGCTTTTGTGAGTATCTCCATTGATGATGACAAAGTTGCATGGTCTACCATGGTAAAAGAAAAAAATATGAAAGGAATTCAACTCCATGCCAATACGGAAATGCATGAAAAAATAGTAAATAACTATCTTATAAATGGAATTCCAAGATTTATAATCATCAATAAATCCGGAAACATTTGGAATGCCAATGCTCCGAGACCTTCCTCCAAAGAAGTATTAAATGATATAGAGTTGGCTTTAGTCCAATAGCAATTCAATTCTGAATAAGCTAACGCGAAAAATTAGGTTTGCAAAATACCCGGATTGAACTTTTCAACTATGCCATGGTCTGACATTTCTATTCCGATAGAAAGAAATTCTCTGGTCTTGCGGGGATCGATGATAGCGTCCACCCAAAGCCGGGCAGCAGCATAGTAAGGAGAAGTTTGCTCATCATATTTTGCTTTGATCTTTTCAAACATTGCTTGTTCGCCTTGAGGATCGGGTGCAGCACCCTTCTTTTTAAGTGTACTTACCTGAATCTGCGTAAGGACGCGGGCAGCTTGCGTTCCTCCCATAACAGCAATTTTAGCAGTTGGCCATGCTACAATGAGTCTGGGGTCATATGCTTTTCCGCACATGGCATAGTTTCCTGCACCAAAGGAATTGCCTAAGATTACAGTAAATTTTGGCACTGTACTATTTGCTACAGCATTTACCATTTTTGCTCCATCCTTGATTATACCCCCATGTTCTGAACGTATGCCAACCATAAAACCTGTCACATCATGAAGAAAAACCAAAGGTATTTTTTTCTGATTACAGTTCATAATGAATCGGGTTGCTTTATCTGCCGAATCAGAATATATCACACCACCAAACTGCATTTCTCCAGCTGCATTTTTTACCACAAGGCGCTGATTTGCTACAATACCTACCGCCCATCCATCTATCCTTGCATAACCACAGATAATCGACTTCCCATAATCTTCTTTATACAAAGTGACGTCAGAATCATCCACAATACGTTTTATGATTTGAAGCATATCATAAGGTTTTGATGGATTTTCAGGAAATGTTCCTACAATTTCTGAAGGTTTTAAAATTGGTACTGAAGGTTTTGTTCTGTCAAAACCTGCTTTTTGATTTTTACCAAATTTTGATACTAATTTTCGAATAGTGGCCAGACAGGTTTGGTCGTCCGGCATCTTATAGTCCGTAACACCTGATATTTCACAATGAGTCTTTGCTCCACCCAAAGTTTCCTGATCAACATCTTCCCCAATCGCAGCTTTCACCAAATAGGGCCCTGCCAAAAATATAGAACCGGTACCTTCCACTATCAAAGCCTCATCAGACATTATAGGCAGATAAGCCCCTCCAGCAACACAACTTCCCATGATGGCAGCTATTTGTGGAATTCCCATCGATGACATTCTAGCATTATTTCTAAAAATACGTCCAAAATGTTCTTTGTCAGGAAATATTTCATCCTGCATAGGGAGATAGACCCCAGCGCTATCTACCAAATATATGATGGGAATTCGGTTCTCCATAGCAATTTCTTGGGCGCGAAGATTCTTTTTTCCTGTTATCGGAAACCATGCACCGGCTTTTACAGTGGCATCATTGGCAACAATCATGACCAATCTACCTTCTATTCTCCCCAAGCCAGCAACAACACCTCCAGCAGGACATCCTCCATGATCTTCATACATTCCATAACCTGCAAAAGCACCAATTTCAAAAAAAACTGAATCCTTATCTATCAGTGCCTGAATTCTTTCTCTCGCAGTTAGTTTACCTTCATCGTGCTGCTTTACAATTCTTTCTTTCCCTCCGCCCAAAGATATTTTTTCCAATTTATACTGCATATCTGATACGGCGATAAGCATGGCATCTTCATTTTTATTGAATTCTATATCTGATTTGTTCATCTTTCTAAATATATTGCATCAAAGGTAAACCTAAAATTGAGAAATATGGTCATTCCGGCATATCAAAAGTATAAGGATATTCTCCGGGATATTTCGCATAAAAGCCTTCCAAGATAATAGTTTTTCGCTTATTCTCTTCCATAATTTTTTTAAGTGATGCTACAGACTGGACTTCTCTATTGTTAATTCGGGTAATAATATATCCTGGTTCCATTCTTGTGTTCCCGACAATACTTCCGTTTTTTACACTTACCACCATAACACCATTCGGTATTAAAACAGCTTTTTCATAACTATCCAAATCACGTAGTTCAATTCCTACATTCTTAAAAATCGCATCATCTCTTATCCCAACTAAGTCCGTTGAATTTATTTGATTTCGTAGAGTAGCTTTGGTAATTGATTTTTTATTATCCCTTATGAATTCAATTTCAATAACGTCTCCGGGTCTGTACTGACCAACCAACTCCATAAATTCAGCTGTACCTGATGTTTTGACAGTATTGACATGTATAATTACATCACTACTTTTCAGACCAGCATCTGCCGCACCTCCACCTTTAGCAACAGATGAAATAAAAACTCCAGATACTTCACTTAATCCCAACTCTTTAGCGGTATTATTGTCAATATTTTCAATTTCTATACCCAGCCATCCTCTTTGAACCACTCCGAATTCTTTCAGATCATTTATCACTTTTTTGGCCAAATTAGAAGGAACTGCAAACGAGAATCCTTCATATCTTCCTGAATGACTTAATATTGCCGTGCAAATACCTACAAGATCCCCACGTGTATTGATTAGCGCTCCCCCACTATTTCCGGGATTAACAGCTGCATCTGTTTGAATAAATGACTCAATCCCATGATTTGTAAGCAAATTTATATTTCTGGCTTTCGCACTTACAATACCAGCCGTCACTGTGGATTGCAGACGGAATGGATTTCCCACAGCCATTACCCATTCTCCAATTTGCAAAGAATCAGAATTTCCAAATATTAAATAATCCAGATCAAGCGATGATATTTTTAAAAGAGCAAGATCTGTACTTGGATCTGCACCGAGCATTTCCGCACTAAATACCCTATTATCATTTAAGGTTACTTCTATCTTTGTAGCACCTTCCACCACGTGATTATTCGTTACAATATAACCGTCTGCACTGACTACAACACCCGATCCGGAGTTTACATGCAACCATTGATCTGTAGAAAAACTTTTATTATTATTTGCATCAGATTTAATAAACACAACCGCTTTTCTGCTCATTTCAGCTGCATGAATGAAATCCGTTGGATATGATGACCTATAAGATTGGCTAAATCTATCAGAAAGTACCATTTCTCTTTCAGCTACCGCTAAAGCAAATTCCTGATTTTCTTTAATCTTCGTTTCATTTCGTATAAAAAATCTATCATAAACAATAATAGACGCTATGGAAGAAGTCAACGCGATTAAAATAAATAGTATCAGATATGTTTTATTAATGTTCAACTTATGTATTAATATTTATTTAAATATTTGCAAATATAAATCATTTTTTAATGCTGAGCTTAAAAACAGTTACTTTTGAAACTTGTTGTATTAAATACAACGTAAAATGATTTATTTCTGATCAAATCTAAACGTTAAAAATTATATAAAATGAGCATAATATTTCATAAATATCAGGGTACGGGCAATGATTTTGTAATGATTGACCAAAGAGACAAAACCATAGTTGACCACAAAAATGCAAAGCTTATAAGTTTATTGTGCGATCGCAGGTTTGGAATTGGTGGTGATGGACTTATCCTACTTGAAAACTCTGATAAGCGTGATTTCCGAATGGTCTATTTTAACGCGGATGGGCGCCAAAGTTCGATGTGCGGCAATGGTGGACGGTGTTTGGTGCGATTTGCACACGCTTTAGGAATTTTTGAAAAACACACCACTTTTGAAGCTATTGACGGTCTTCATGAAGGTAAGCTAAATGATGACTCAACCATTAGTTTACTGATGTCTGATGTTAAAAAAATTAAATACATAAATAGTAATAGTTATGAATTAAATACGGGATCACCACATTTAGTGACATTTTGTGAAAATCTGCCATCAGATATCAAAATAGAAGGGGCAAAAATCAGATATTCTGATGAGTATTATTTAGAAGGTATAAATGTAAATTTTGTTCAAAACGAAGATAGTTTGATAAATGTGGCTACTTATGAGAGGGGCGTAGAAGACGAAACATATTCCTGCGGCACCGGGGTAACTGCAGCTGCAATAGCTTATGCGGTTCATAATCATCTAAAAGGTGATGTCACCATTCAAATAAAAACCAAAGGGGGACCCTTATCTGTATCATTTGTTAGAATTGGTGAGTTTGAGTTCAATCATATTTGGCTAACAGGTCCGGCAGTTTCTGTATTCACGGGGAAAATAGATTTATAAACAAATTAATTTATCTTTTTGAATATTAGAGCATTTTATTTTACTTGAAAATTAAGACAATATTGATGAAAAGTATTGCTTACAAATGTATTTCCGTATCCATAGGGAGCTAAATTGATATCATCCTGACACCAGAAAACTTCAGGCAATAAGTTGACTTTTTCCATTAACCTGTCTGCCAAGTCCCATGCAAAAGGGTAATTACGTCCTTTTTTCTTTATATTTTTAACGACAATGGTAATATAGCTACCAGATTTCATGTTTTTTAGTACATTTAAATACACATCTGCCAGATCTGCCAGAAATGTTTCATAATCAGATATATTTCCTAAATCTTCGGTACTCTCAGAATAGTTGGTTAGTAAGCCTTTTTCAATCCGCTTGGCCTGATTTTCTGCCCCTTTCATATTTAACATGTCCCAATATGGCGGAGATGTAATCAAATAATCGATTTCTGGAAAATCATCTTTTGAAATGTTCCTTGCATCTTTATTAAGCAAAATAAACCTTTGATGATTTTCAGTAATAAATAATTCCTTTTGAAGAGGTTGGACAATATTTGAACATCGCTGAAATGCTATCTCTGCAAAAAAATCGCTAAGTTCCGTCCCAAATGCGTTTCTACCAGCTTTAAGTGCTGCAACCTGCGTACTTCCAGTACCGGACATTGGATCAAGTACATTTGCATCAGGAAGTGAAAACTCATTGACAAATAAAGTCACGAGGTCTTCCGGGTACTTTGCTGGATGCAATATTTCATCTTTTTTACGTGGGGCAGGCTTCAAAATAAACCAGGACGGAATTTGACCTTTAAATTTTATCCCACTAAATATCTGTTTATTGTTTTCAAAAAAATGATGTTTCCTTTCCAGCAATACACCTCCTGAGTTTTCATCCTTTCTAAAATATAAACAATAAAAATGTTTGTTGGAAGGAGTAAATATTGTCTCAGGCAATTCCGTATGTTTTTCCGGTTTACATGCAATTTTCTCATCCTTCAGGCTGAAAAGAGATCCTAGCTGCAAACCTAAATCCCAGGCAAATGGAAAGTATAGATGTCCGTTTTGTACATTCGGTACAATAATACATAAAAAACGTCGGAGCTCTAGAGACTCATATATAGTTTTACACAAATCAAGTATTTTTTCGCGCAGACTCAAATAGCCTTCAAGATTTGTTGAATTGCCAATTTCAGCCCTTAGGTCAATACAGGCAAACTGTATAGATTCAGCCTTAAATTGCTCATAATGTGTAAATTGAATATCCTGATCTGAACAAATTTTTTGAACCATTTGAGATTGGTGTCCATAATAATAGACAACTTCACTGCATGGTTCAGCCCGGCAAAAAAAACGAATATTTTCTGTTAATAGTTTTTCATCAGACTCATATCTGAACCATGACTTTTGAAAAGGAAGCCACTCTTTGGATGTCAATCTGTTAAATCTGTTTTTCAATATGTTGTTTTGTTAATAACCGAAAGACTGTATATCTTTTTTTTCTTTGGCTTTTGGGTCATATTTCACCATTAAATTGATCCAAATAGATCGTGACATTCTCAGAAAGAAAAAATATGTCAATGCTGCCACCAACAACAATATGGCCATCGAAACATTCAAGCTCAATTTTAATACGATCAGACAAAACCCTATAATCCCCAGAAAAAAAAATGCTGAAAAAATGTAAGATAAAAACATAGATCCATAATAAAATCCTGGTTCCGGTTCATACTTCTGATTACATACCGGACAATGTACCGGCATATTTACAGGATTGGAGAAGTTAAAAGGCGCAATAAATAAGTCACCTTCCTGACATCTGGGACATTTTTTCATCAAAGCGTTGACCAGAAAATTTCTTTTTGACATGAATTTTAAATTTATAAAAAATATTATGAGCTTTAGAGTGGTTGGAATAAATAGTTTAATCTAATGGCTTTTTTTTCATTTTGTCTGCTTTCAATAAAACTTCATCCCTTAATTTGATTTTATATTGGATTACTTTTTCCAGCATTGAAGTATCACTAACTGCCAATATTGAAGCAGCCAGAATACCAGCATTTTTAGCCCCATTTAATGCAACAGTTGCAACAGGTATACCACCAGGCATTTGAAGAATAGACAAAATAGAATCCCAACCGTCAATAGAATTGGTTGATTTAATCGGAACACCTATAACCGGAAGCGGTGTAATAGAAGCTACCATACCTGGTAAGTGAGCAGCACCTCCTGCTCCGGCAATGATTACCTTTATTCCTTTCAAATGTGCTGTCTTGGCAAAATCAACCATGCGCTCCGGGGTTCTATGAGCAGAAATTATCGTGATCTCATAGGGGATTTCAAAATATAACATCATCTCTTCTGCCTGATGCATTACAGAAAGATCTGAGTCTGAACCCATGATAATACTAACTAATGGATATTCCATATCAGGATATAACTTTTAAAGTTTTTTGGACAATTCTGGCTTTTTCGATAGCCAAATCAAGATTTTTATCAACTATGGTGACATGCCCCATTTTCCTATAAGGTTTGGTTTCTTTTTTACCATACAAATGTGGATATACTCCATCCAGAGATAAACACTCTTCGATATTCTGATACACTACATTGCCTCGATAACCAGGCTCCCCCAATAAATTAACCATCACTGCCGGTCTGATTAGCTCTGTACTTCCCAGTGGCAAATCAAGAATTGCTCTCAAGTGCATTTCAAATTGCGACGTAGTACACGCTTCAATGGTATGGTGTCCTGAATTGTGTGGTCGTGGTGCAACTTCATTTATCAATACAGAACCATCCTTTGCAATAAACATTTCTACTGCAAGAAGTCCGACGATTTCCATTTTCTCTGCTATCTGTAAAGCAAGCTTCTCAGCTTCAAGCGCTTTTGTATAGGAAAGGTTAGAAGGACAAAACAAAAATTCAACTAAATTTGCGACAGGATGAAATTGCATCTCGACAATAGGAAACGCTTTTATATCCCCTGAAGGATTCCTGGCTACTATGACTGCTATTTCTTGCTCTATTTCAACCATATCTTCTACAAGCGTTGCCCCATCCAAAAGAAAATCAAGATCATCTGTCGAACGAACCACTTGTACTCCTTTTCCATCATATCCTTCCGTACGGGATTTTTGCACAAAGGGAATACTAAGAATACCTTTTGCAACATCTGACAAAATTTCTTCCTTACTTTTATACAGGGTAAAATCCGAACTAGGTACATCAGATCCTTCGTAAAATATTTTTTGTTTACCTTTATCTTTTATGATTTTAAGCGCTGCCGATGGAGGATATACTTTTTTACCCATTTGCTCCAGTGCTTCTAAGGCATCTGTATTGACGTTTTCTATTTCTATAGTGATCACATCCATTTTCATTCCGAAATCCATCACATCATCATAGTCGGTGATATTACCACAAACAAAAGATGTACATACCGAAGCGGCTGGATAGGAAGTATCTTTCTCAAGAATGCTTATATTAAGTCCAAGAATACTTCCTGCCTGACAAAGCATTTTGCCCAATTGGCCACCACCAAGAATACCTATTTTTTGATTGAGTTTAGAATGATGCACAATTTCATTTTGTATATAGCGACAAAACTACAAAAAAAACACTGCATTTAAGGTAGCTTAGGTTGCATTACAAGTAAATATTTAATTCAAAAATTTAAAATAGACCTACATCAATGAGTGGTATATGTCCTTATATTTCTGTGCGGATGCATTCCATGAATAATCCAAAGACATGGCATTTTTAACACAAAAATTTTTGAAATTTTTATGTTGATACATATCATACGCTCTTCCTATTGCGTGCATCATCTGATCAAAATTCATCTGATCGAAACGAATACCTACCCCACCTTCTTCAGAAATGTCTCTTACACTGTCCTTAAGCCCGCCTGTAGTTCGGACAATCGGCAATGTTCCATAACGCATAGCAAACATTTGATTCAAACCACATGGCTCTACTCTGGAAGGCATGAGTAAAAAATCTGCACCTGCATATATTTTGTGGGACATTGCTTCGTTATATGCCAACATACAAGCTACGTTTGATGAATGTTTGAAAGCAACAGACTGTAACGCTTTTTCAATACTTTTATCTCCTGTTCCAAGAATAACAAAGTTTATGTTTTTATGTCTGGAAAGCCAGGTATCTATTAATCCTGCAATAAATTCAGCTCCTTTTTCGAGTACAAGTCGTCCGATAAAACCAAATAATGGTAGTTTCGGGTCAAGTCCTGTGATTTTACATAGTATTTTTTTATTTTCTGCTTTATATTTTATAGCATCCTTTTTCAGATGAAACTCGATCATCGGATCCGTAGCAGGATCCCAAACTTCATTGTCAATACCATTCAATATACCTACACACTTCCATGATTCGGATCGGAACAATTGTTCAAGCCCAGCAGAATCGTACATCAGCTCATTCATATAATTTGGTGACACAGTGGTAACTTTATACACACATCTTACAGCAGAAGCTAATGGATTTATGACACTATTCCACTCAAGCAAACCACTTTTCCAACTATCAAACTGTGGTAATAAATATTGTTTACTCCACCCAAATGCACCCTGATATCGTTCATTATGTATAGTAAATACGGTGGGAATACTGGAAAGAGACTGAAATTCATACGCATATTTCATCATAAAAGGAATAAGACCAGTATGATGGTCATGACAATGCACAATATCAACATCCACTTTTCCATCTCTCAACCATATGAGAAATGCACGTTGAAATGCAATGTTTCTTTCTAGGTCATCACCAAAATAGTAACCATCACTTCCTGCATACACACCATATCTATCAAACTTTGAAGGAATATGAATTGTGTAAAAAGGAAATCCAAGAATATCATCTATAAAGTATCTTACCTCAAAATATAAATGCTCACTTCCCAAATAAAACTCCCCTTTGTGAGCAATCCTATATAATTTCCCTTCAAACCATGGCATTTGGTATGAAGGAATAACTACACTGGTTTCCACCCCAATTTTGCTCAAATACTTTGGAAGGGAACCTACAACATCTGCAAGTCCACCAACTTTTGCCACTGGAAAACATTCGGCGCTGATATAAAAGATTTTCATTCTGAAAAATTTATTTGTAAAGATAATATTTCTAAGTTTTTTTGCAAAATAAACTTAGTGATATTAATCAATGAATTTTGCCAACTTCTAGAAAAATATAATTTACTAAGAAGTACAACATACTTTACTGCACAGAAAGTATAGATTTACGTAAAGATGTGAGTAATTTCACCAAGTTTAACCATGTACAAATAAAAAATGGCAAACTTTTACACTTATTAAAAATAGTAAACGAAAATTATTTTAAACTTTGAGCTTGTTTATACAAAATTCCCCTGAAATGGATATTCAATAAATGTAGTTACCAAGTGGCATATTTTTCAAACCGACGAAATAAACTATCTTTTCCACACCAAAAAAGGGGTACGTCCTTGATGAACATACCCCTCGAATATCTATAGAATAATTGTATTAACCTACATTATACTCATTGATAACTTCTACTTCCAATTCTTTAAACTTACGTAATCCTGTACCAGCCGGTATATTTTTACCAACAATCACATTTTCTTTGAGGCCTGACAAGTTATCTCTTTTTGCAGAGATGGCTGCTGTACTCAATACTTTAGTCGTTTCCTGGAATGAAGCGGCAGAAATCCAACTCTCCACACCCAAAGAAGCTCGAGTAATACCTTGAAGAATTACACTTGACGTGGCAGGTACAGCGTCTCTTACCTCAGCAATCTTTTTATCGTTTCTTTTCAGAATTGAATTTTCTTCTCTGAGTTGTCTGATAGAAACAATTTGGCCGGGTTTAAGGCTGGTAGAATCACCAGGTTCAGAAACCACCTTCTTATCATAAATCCAATCATTTTGTTCATTGAATTCATGTCTGTCGACTGCTTCACCTTCCAGGAAAGTAGTATCCCCAGGATCTACAATTTCTACTCTTCGCATCATCTGTCTTACTATCACTTCTATGTGTTTGTCATTGATGGCAATACCCTGTGAACGATATACTTCCTGTACTCCATTAACCAGATAAGACTGAACAGCAAAAGGTCCTTTAATATTTAATATATCCAAAGGAGCCACAGCTCCATCAGAAAGCTGCATCCCTGCTCTTACAAAGTCACCTTCCTGTACTAGTAAGTGTTTGGAAAGTCCAACAAGATATTTTCTGCGTTGTCCGGTCTTTTCGTCATCGATAAATATCTCACGATTACCTCTTTTGATTTTACCATAAGTAATGATACCATCGATTTCTGCAGTAATCGCAGGGTTTGAAGGATTTCTTGCTTCAAAAAGTTCGGTTACCCTTGGCAAACCACCCGTGATATCCTGAATTTTACCAAGGTTTCTAGGTATTTTTACAATTTTCTGACCAGGTACAATCTCTGCATTATCTTCAATACTGATATATGCGCCTACGGGTAAATTATATGTTTTAAGCTCATCACCACCTTCTGACAAAATCTTGATAACCGGAATCTTCTTCTTATTTTTAGCTTCGGTAATAACCTTTTCGGCGTAACCGGTTTGATCATCCCTTTCTACTCTGTAGGTAACCCCTTCTTCGATGTCCTCAAACTGAGCAATTCCTCCAAATTCAGAAATGATCAGGTTATTAAATGGATCCCATTCACAAATTGATTGACCTTTGGCTATTTTTTGCTTATCTTTTACCAATAATGTCGATCCATAAGGTATAAAGTACGAGTTATAGATCTTTTTAGTTTCAGGATCTATGACTTTTATCTCTCCTGATCTTGAAAGTACTACCTGGGTTTTTGACCCACCTTCAACCTGCTCAGTGACCTTCATATTATCAAATTCAATTACACCGTCAAATTTGGTTGTAATTTCAGATTCTGTTTTGGAAACTGACGCTATACCACCCACGTGGAAGGTTCTAAGTGTCAACTGTGTACCTGGTTCCCCAATGGATTGGGCTGCAATGATACCTACAGCATCGCCTGTTTCTACCCTTCTGCCAGTGGCCAGGTTTTTTCCATAACATCTTGCGCACACCCCTACTTTTGTTTCACAAGTGAGTACAGATCTAATGGTTACCATCTCTATGCCTGCATTTTCAATATTTATGGCTACTTCAGGAGATATATATTCTCTGGCTTCAACCAACATTTCATCTGTTATCGGATGCAAAACATTATATAATGAATATCGTCCTACGATTCTGGATGCAAGTGTTTCAATAACATTTTCATTGTCTTTCAACGCCTCCGTATCAATGCCTCTTAGCGTAGTACAATCTTCTTCAGTAATAATCACATCCTGCGCCACATCCACCAGTCTTCGTGTAAGATATCCCGCATCTGCTGTCTTCAGGGCAGTATCCGCCAAACCTTTTCTAGCACCGTGTGTAGAGATAAAATATTCCAATACAGACAGACCTTCAAGGAAATTAGCCAGAATAGGGTTTTCAATGATTGCACCACCGGTATCACCTGATTTCCTTGGTTTTGCCATCAAGCCCCTCAATCCACACAGCTGTTTGATTTGTTGTTTCGAACCTCTGGCACCTGAATCCAACATCATAAACACTGAGTTAAACCCTTGTTTGTGAAGTGCGATTTCCCGCATAAGATTATCGGTAATTTTATTGTCAGCAAATGTCCACTTGTCAATGACCTGATTGTATCTTTCATTAGGGGTGATTAAACCCATGTTATAATTCTCCCAAACTTCATCCACTTCTTCTTGTGCTTCAAGCAGCGTTTGTTCTTTAATACTCGGAGTAATCAAGTCACCTAAATTAAAAGACAATCCACCTTTATAAGCCCAGAAAAATCCAAGATCTTTAATTTCATCCAGGAATTTTGCTGTAGCAGTAAAGTCAGTCCTGATAATAATATCACTAATGATCTTCTTGAGACTCTTTTTAGTCATCAATTGATTGATATAGGGTACAGTTGGAGGAGTGCTTTGATTAAATAATACTCTACCTACAGTGGTTTCAATAATTTTTATCACCAGATTCCCGTCTTCATCATCCACTCTGGCTCTTACTTTTATTACGGCATGTAAATCAATTACGCCTTCATTAAAAGCTATAATAACTTCTTCCGAGCTGTAAAATGTTTTGCCTTCGCCCTTCACTTTAATTTCTCCAGATGATTTTCTTGGCTTGGTAAGATAATACAGACCCAAAACCATGTCCTGAGAAGGAAGAGTAACTGGCGAACCATCTTGCGGATTGAGCATATTGTGAGCAGAAAGCATTAGCATTTGTGCTTCTAAGATTGCTGCATGTCCCAAAGGAACGTGAACTGCCATCTGGTCACCATCAAAGTCCGCATTAAAAGCACCACAAACCAACGGGTGAAGTTGTATTGCCTTTCCTTCTACCAATCTAGGCTGGAAAGCCTGAATTGAAAGTCTGTGCAGAGTGGGTGCCCTGTTTAATAATACAGGGTGTCCTTTAAGTATGTTTTCAAGAATTTCCCAAATAACAGGGTCTTTCTTATCTACCAGTTTTTTTGCAGATTTAACGGTTTTAACTACACCTCTTTCAATGAGTTTTTTAATGATAAATGGTTTGAATAATTCTGCTGCCATTCCTTTTGGAATCCCGCATTCATGCAAAAGTAATGTTGGTCCGACTACAATTACTGAACGACCAGAATAATCCACCCTCTTACCTAAAAGATTTTGACGGAATCTACCTTGTTTACCTTTTAATACGTCACTCAATGATTTTAATGAACGACCACCCTCAGCTTTAACTGCATTGGATTTTCTTGAGTTGTCAAACAAAGAATCCACTGCTTCCTGCAACATCCTCTTTTCATTTCGCAGAATAACTTCTGGTGCTTTAATTTCCAATAGACGCTTCAGACGATTATTTCTAATAATAACCCTTCTGTACAGGTCATTCAAGTCAGAACTTGCAAATCGCCCCCCATCCAGAGGTACCAAAGGTCTAAGTTCAGGTGGAGTCACAGGCAGATACTGAATTATCGTCCACTCAGGTCTGTTGTCCATCGACTTCATTCCGTCTCTGAATGCTTCTACCACTCTCAATCTCTTGAGTGCTTCAGATTTTCTCTGTTGGGAAGTTTCATTGGCAGCCTGATGTCTGAGTTCAAAAGAAAGTTCATCAAGATTTATCCTTTCCAATAGGTCCTTAACAGCCTCAGCACCCATTCTGGCGATAAACTTATTGGGATCCGAATCATCCAACATTTGATTATCCTTAGGTAAGGTATCCAAAATATCAAAGTACTCTTCTTCTGTAAGCAAGTCATGTTTTGAAATGTCATTTAGCTTAACACCTGGCTGTACGACTACATATCTTTCATAATAAATGACAGATTCCAACTTTTTGGATGAATATCCTAAAAGATAACCTATCTTATTTGGCAGAGATTTAAAAAACCAGATATGAACAACAGGTACCACCAATTTGATGTGCCCCATTCTTTCTCTACGCACTTTCTTTTCAGTAACTTCCACACCACATCGGTCGCAGACTATACCTTTGTATCTGATTCTTTTGTATTTACCGCAGTAACATTCGTAATCCTTAACTGGTCCGAATATTCTTTCACAAAACAAACCATCTCTTTCAGGTTTGTATGATCGGTAATTTATGGTTTCCGGCTTTAATACTTCACCAAAAGATCTCTCCAAAATTTCATCAGGAGAACTCAAACTGATAGTAATCGATTCGAATCCTTTGGTTGGTTTTACACCTTTCTTTTTTAACATAAAAAAAAATTATTAAACGTTAAAGAATTGTTTTTTAATCGAATTTAATATCAAGTGCCAATCCTCTTAATTCATGTACCAGAACATTGAATGATTCTGGTATATTTGAATCAGGGATATTATCGCCCTTGACAATTGCTTCGTATGCTTTAGCCCTACCGATGATATCATCAGACTTTATGGTCAACAATTCTCTGAGGATATTTGCTGCACCGTATGCTTCGAGGGCCCAAACTTCCATTTCCCCAAATCTCTGTCCACCAAACTGAGCTTTACCACCCAGAGGCTGTTGGGTAATTAGGGAATATGGTCCTATTGATCTGGCATGCATCTTATCATCTACCATGTGTGAAAGTTTCAACATATAAATGATACCAACCGTCGCTTGCTGGTGGAATCGGTCCCCTGTCTCACCATCATACAAGTATGTCTGTCCATATGCCGGTAGTCCAGCCTTCTCAATATAACCTTCGATTTCGTCCAAACTTGCACCGTCAAATATCGGGGTTGCAAATTTAACTCCAAGGTTTTTACCTGCCCACCCTAAAACGGTTTCGAATATCTGACCAAGGTTCATCCTTGATGGTACACCCAGCGGGTTCAAAACTATATCAACAGGTGTTCCATCTTCCAAAAACGGCATATCTTCATCTCTTACAATTCTCGATACAATCCCTTTATTTCCGTGTCTACCTGCCAATTTATCTCCTACTTTCAGTTTTCTCTTTTTGGCAAGATAAACTTTGGCTAATTTTAGTACTCCTGCAGGTAGTTCGTCTCCAATGCTGATGTTAAATTTCTCCCGCTTGTATCTTCCAAGTTCTTCATTGACTTTAATAGAATAATTGTGAAGCAACCTAGCTATCATTTCATTGACTTTCTGATCTTTAGTCCATCCGGAATAATCAACTTGAGAGTATTCCATTTCCTTGAAGGCCTTTGGAGCAAATTTTGCACCTTTTGGTATCAATTCTTCATTGTAAATACTTCTTACACCTTCAGAAATCTTACCATCCAAAAGCGTCATAAGTTTATCAACAAGAATAGTTTTCAACTCATTCATATTGATAGCATGTGTATCCTCTAGTTTTGACAACAATTCTTTTTCCTGTACCTTTTGGAACTTATCCTTTTTAGCTCTGGCAAAAAGTTGTTTGCTGATGACTACACCTTGTGTCGATGGAGAAGCTTTTAAAGATGCATCCTTTACATCTCCAGCTTTATCACCAAAAATAGCTCTCAATAATTTTTCTTCAGGAGTAGGATCGGACTCACCTTTAGGGGTGATTTTACCAATTAGTATATCTCCCTCCTTAACCCATGCACCGACTCTAATTATACCATTTTCGTCAAGATCCTTTGTGGCTTCTTCACTCACATTTGGTATATCATTGGTCAATTCTTCTTCTCCTAATTTAGTGTCCCTAACATCAATTTCGTAACTCTCAATGTGCAATGATGTAAAGATATCTTCTTTTACGACCCTTTCAGAAAGAACAATGGCATCTTCAAAATTATAACCTTTCCAAGGCATAAACGCTACCTGCAGGTTTTGACCTAATGCCAGTTCTCCGTTTTCTGTCGCATAACCTTCACACAATAAACTACCTTTTCTAACTCTTTGTCCTTTCTTAACGATTGGTTTAAGGTTAATACAAGATCCTTGATTTGTACGCACAAATTTTATAAGATTGTACTTTTTAATGTTATCGTCAAAAGAAACGAGCATCTCTTCTTCAGATTTATCATATCTGATCACAATTTCGTTGGCATCAACATATTCCACAACACCTTCTCCTTCAGCGTTGATAAGCATGTTGGAATCTTCGGCTACTTTACCTTCAAGACCTGTACCAACAATAGGCGATTTTGGTCTCACCAATGGAAGTGCTTGACGTTGCATGTTGGAGCCCATCAATGCTCTGTTGGCGTCATCATTCTCAAGGAAAGGAATAAGTGAAGCAGAAACACCAACAATTTGGTTGGGTGCAATATCCATATATTCAATCTCCATTGGAGATAACACTGGAAATTCACCATGTTCCCGTGATTTAATCCTCTCATTTATAAAAGCACCGGTTTCTCCTACCTGAGCATTTGCCTGAGCTATTCTCCTGTAATCTTCCGCTTCCGCAGAAAGGTAAACGATTTCACCGCTTATGTCCACTTTACCATCAATAACTTTACGATAAGGTGTTTCCAAAAAACCCATCTTATTGACCTTGGCATGTACACAGAGCGTGGATATCAATCCAATATTGGGTCCTTCAGGCGTCTCAATGGTACAAAGTCGACCGTAATGAGAATAATGAACGTCCCTTACTTCAAACCCGGCACGCTCTCTGGAAAGACCACCAGGCCCTAGTGCCGAAATTCTTCTTTTATGCGTAATCTCAGATAACGGATTCGTTTGATCCAGAAATTGAGATAATTGACTTGTTCCAAAAAATGAATTTATTACAGAAGAAAGTGTACGTGCATTGATCAAATCTATAGGAGTAAAAACTTCGTTATCTCTGACGTTCATTCTTTCTCTAATAGTCCTTGTCATACGTGCTAATCCCACACCAAACTGTGCATAAAGTTGCTCTCCAACTGTACGGACACGACGATTAGCAAGATGATCAATATCATCCAATTCTGCTTTCTGATTTACTAGGCTTACCAGATATTTAACTATTGAAATTATGTCTTCCTTAGTTAAAACAAGGGTTTCCTTACTTATTTCAAGTTTAAGTTTTCTATTAATTTTATATCTACCTACTTCTCCAAGATTATATCTTTTATCAGAGAAAAATAGTTTATCGATAATACCTCTCGCGGTCTCTTCGTCAGGAGGATCTGTACCTCTTAACTGTCTGTAAATCTGTGTTACAGCTTCTACTTCTGACGATGAAGGATCCTTCTGAAGAGTATTATAAATGATAGAATAATCTTCATCAAGATTTTCCTTTTGTAAGATTATACTATTAATGTCAACATCTGCGATCAACTCAATGTTGTCTTCATCCAATACTACATCTCTCTCAAGAATAATTTCGTTACGCTCTATGGTAACCACTTCTCCTGTGTCTTCATCAACAAAATCTTCTGTCCACTTTCTTAAAACCCTGGCCGCCAGCTTTCTGCCTATAGCAGCCTTAAGTGATTGTTTATCTGTGGAGATTTCTTCAGCCAAATCAAACAAATTAAGGATATCCCTATCAGAATCAAATCCAATGGCCCTTAATAAGGTTGTCACGGGAAATTTTTTCTTTCTGTCGATGTATGCATACATTACTGAATTAATATCAGTGGCAAACTCCATCCAAGCTCCTTTAAAAGGAATAACTCTAGCTGAAAAGATTTTAGTACCATTGGGGTGGAATGTCTGACTAAAGAAAACCCCAGGAGACCTGTGAAGCTGCGACACAACTACCCTTTCAGCACCGTTGATCATGAATGTTCCTTTATTGGTCATATAAGGGATATTACCCAGAAACACATCCTGCACTATCGTCTGAAAATCAACGTGTTCTTCATCATTACAAGACAATCTTAATTTTGCTTTTAATGGCACACTATAAGTTAATCCCCGTTGCATACATTCTTCAATACTATATCTAGGAGGATCAATAAAATAGTCCAAAAATTCTAGAACAAAAATACTTCGTGCATCAGAAATAGGAAAATTCTCTTGAAATACACGATACAATCCTTCATTTCCTCTGTTTTCCGGTGTAGTTTCCAATTGAAAAAACTCCTGAAAAGATTTTATTTGAATCTCTAATAAATCAGGATAGTGGTTTGCTAATTTAATTTTGCCGAAGTTGACTCTATTATTTCCGGCTGCGGCTGCGACTCCGTTTGATGTCATACTTTTGATATTTGTTTAGCGTAATTCGATAAATAAAGAACAAAACTCATGGAATTGTTCAAAAAAAAAGATTTTAATGACAATAGGCTTAACCAACCAATGGTCGGTTAAGCCAGATATCATTGATTTTCAGACTTAACTTCTGAAATTAAGTCCATTAGACTTTTGTCAAATTACTTAAGCTCAATTGAAGCACCTGCACCTTCAAGCGTAGCTTTCATTGCTTCAGCTTCTGCTTTGGTAGCGCCACCTTTTAATAAAGAAGGAGCTGCATCAACAAGGTCTTTTGCTTCTTTCAATCCAAGATTTAGGATTGTTTTAACTTCTTTCACAATAGCAAGTTTGTTTGCACCTGCTGAAGTTAAATGGACATCGAATTCAGTTTTTTCAACAGGAGCGTCTGCAGCAACAGCAGCAGGACCCGCAGCAACTGCAACAGCAGCAGCAGCTGGTTCAATACCGTATTCATCTTTCAAAATCTGAGCCAATTCACTTACTTCTTTTACAGTTAAGTTTACTAATTGCTCTGCGAATGCTTTTAAATCTGCCATGATATAATGGTTTTAATAAATTTTAAAATTAAAAAAATAATCCGTTAATGTTGGAAGCATAACGTAACATTCTTATATCTCAAATTTGAGAAAATACATGATTAACCTCTTTCTTCAAGAGTTTTAAGTACCCCAGCGATGGTCGAACCACCAGACTTAAGTGCACTAATAACATTTTTAGCAGGTGACTGCAACATAAATAAAACATCACCCACTAACTCATTTTTAGTTTTAAGTTTGATAAGAATATCTAATTGATCATCACCAATGAAAATATCAGAATCAATATATGCTGCTTTCAAAAGAGGGCGCGCATCTTTACCTCTAAATTCCTTTATAATAGAAGCAGGAAGTTTTCCATCCTGTGAAAACAGTACTGTACTCTGACCTTTAAATGCTTCGAATATTCCTTTAAAATTCTTACTGTCTGATTGTTCACCCATGGCTTTTATAGCCAAGGCATTTTTAACAGTCTTTACTTCTACACCTTTTTCAAAGCATATACGTCTCAACTGATTAATTTTTGCAACAGTCAATGTAGATGCATCTGTTACATAAAAATATGAAGAATTTTCAAATTTCTCCTTTAACTCTTCTACTAATAAACCTTTATCTGTTCGTGTCATTTCTTTAAATTTAATGGTTTATTTAATGGTTTTAGTATCAACAGATATCCCAGGACTCATCGTACTTGCAATACTTATAGACTTCATGTAAATACCTTTAGCTGTAGATGGTTTCATCTTTTCAAGAGTGGTAATTAACTCAATGGCATTTTCTGCCAATTTCTCCGGAGTAAATGAGACACGTCCTACCGGCGAATGAATTATACCATACTTATCTACCCTAAAAGAAATTTTTCCTGCTTTCACTTCTTCAACCGCTGCACCAACATTGATTGTTACTGTGCCTGTTTTAGGGTTCGGCATTAAGCCTCTAGGCCCAAGTATTCTTCCTATCTGACCTACCTTAGCCATTACATTGGGCATGGCTATAATTACATCAACATCAGTCCAGCCTTGGCTGATTTTTGTGATAAATTCATCCAAACCAACATAATCAGCACCAGCATCTTTTGCTTCAGCTTCTTTTTCCGGTGTACATAAAACCAATACCCTTTTTACTTTACCTGTACCATGAGGGAGGGAAACAGTACCTCTGATTGCCTGATCAGCTTTTCTAGGATCAACACCCAATCGAACATGGATATCAACAGATGCATCAAACTTAGCAGTGTTTACTTCTTTTACAAGTGCTACTGCATCTTTCAGAGCGTAAAGTTTGCTTGAATCAACTTTGGCATTGACTGCCTGTCTTTTTTTACTAACTTTTGCCATAAAATAATATTTAAGGTACAATCGTCAAAATGAATTTGACTCCCTTACCGATTAAAAAATAAATTAATTCTCTTCTGTCACTGCCTTATTGCCCCACGGGGCATCACCAGAGACTGTTATGCCCATGCTTCTAGCCGTACCCGCAACCATTTTCATTGCAGATTCAACTGTAAAAGCATTGAGATCTTTCATTTTGCTTTCCGCTATACCTTGGATCTGATCCCAAGATACTGCACCAACCTTATTTCTATTGGATTGTGGGGAACCACTTTTAATTTTTGCCAATTCCATTAGTTGTGCTGCAGCCGGTGGTGTTTTAATAACGAAATCAAAAGACTTATCTTTATACACAGTGATAAGGACAGGAAGTACTTTTCCTATAGCATCCTGAGTCTCTGCATTAAATCTTTTACAGAATTCCATTATATTCAAGCCTTTTGAACCTAAAGCAGGTCCTACCGGCGGTGCAGGATTTGCCTGACCTCCTTTTACCTGGAGCTTTACATATGTTTGAATTTCTTTTGCCATTTTATTTATCTGGTTTATTAAAATAATACGAAGACTTTAGGGAAGCATCAATATTGATCTAAAGTCATTTCTTTTTTATGATTGTTTTTCTACCTGCATGTAATTCAACTCTACTTCAGTACCCCTTCCAAATATCTTTACAATTACCTTCAACTTCTTCTTATCTTCATTTACTTCTTTGACATCCCCTACAAAATCGTTAAACGGACCATCGATGATCTTTATGGTCTCACCAACAATAAATGGCTCGATCATAGAAGCCGATACTTCTTGGGAGTCATCTACCTTACCGAGCATCCTATTTGCTTCCGTTTGTGACATCGGGATAGGATGAGTTTTTCCAAGAAAATGTATAACATTTGCAACATTCGTTATCACTTGAACCATTTCTCCTGAAAACTTTCCATGCACAGCCTCTACAAGAATATATCCTGGAAGAATATTTCTCTCAAGAATGACTTTCTTTCCGTTTCTGATTTTATATACTTTCTCAGAAGGAACCAACACTTGTGTAACAAACTCTTCCCATTTATTCCTTTGTATTTCAAGCTCTATGCGCTCCTTTATACTTTTCTCTTTTCCACTCACCACTCTAAGAGAGTACCATTTTTTATCTTCGGACATTATAAATTAAATTTAATGTTAAATTATTGTTCGTAGATAAACTTTAAAGCATTGTTTGCGATGAAATCAAATAGGAATATAATCAGCGAAAGTATAATAGTGGAAACAATTACTAATCTTGCACTACTGAATAACTCAGGCCAAGTAGGCCAGGTGACATGATTGATGAGCTCGTCATAACTCTCTTTCAGATATAGTCTGATATTCTCCATTGTACTATATTTTATTTCTGATAATTTCAGAAATTATTAATTAAAATTAGCAGGGGAGACAGGGATCGAACCCGCAACCTACGGTTTTGGAGACCGCCACTCTACCAATTGAGCTACTCCCCTAAAAGATTAAAAAGTATCACCTATTAAAAATGAAAAATTAAGCACCCTACAGAGCACTTAATTTTTCAAAATATTTTATAGCATTGAACTATTAGGAGATAATCTCAGTTACCTGACCTGCTCCAACAGTTCTTCCACCTTCTCTAATCGCAAAACGAAGACCTTTCTCCATTGCAATCGGGCTTATCAATTTTACTTCAAGTGAAACGTTATCACCTGGCATAACCATTTCTACTCCAGCAGGTAAACTAACATCACCTGTAACGTCAGTTGTCCTAAAGTAAAACTGAGGTCTGTAACCATTAAAGAATGGCGTATGTCTTCCTCCTTCATCCTTACCAAGGACATAGATTTCACACTTAAAGTGTGCATGTGGTTTTACAGAACCTGGTTTAACGATAACCATTCCTCTTCTGATCGCATCTTTTTCAATACCTCTCAGAAGAATACCTGCATTATCACCAGCTTCACCTCTTTCAAGTATCTTTCTAAACATTTCAACTCCTGTTACTGTAGATGTCAATGGCTTATCACCCACTTTCATCATACCAATAATTTCTACTGGATCTCCAGTGTTAATAACACCTCTCTCAATTCTACCAGTTGCTACAGTACCTCTACCTGTAATAGAAAATACGTCTTCAATAGGCATAAGGAAAGTCTTATCAACATCTCTCACAGGTTCAGGAATGTTTGCATCTACTGCAGCCATTAGATCAAGAATCTGTTGTTTTGCTTTTGGATCACCTTCAAGTGCCTTCAAAGCTGAACCCTGAACAATCGCTGCGTTGTCTCCGTCGAATTGGTAAGCACTTAAAAGTTCTCTTAATTCCATTTCAACCAGTTCCAACATTTCAGGATCATCGACAAGATCTACTTTGTTCATAAATACTACTACAGCAGGTACACCTACTTGTCTTGCAAGAAGGATGTGCTCTCTCGTTTGAGGCATTGGTCCGTCTGTCGCTGCGCACACTAAAATAGCACCATCCATTTGAGCAGCACCTGTAACCATGTTTTTCACATAATCGGCGTGACCTGGACAATCTACGTGAGCGTAATGTCTGTTTACGGTTTCATACTCTACGTGTGCAGTGTTGATAGTGATACCTCTTTCTTTTTCTTCCGGGGCAGCGTCGATAGAATCGTAATCCTTCTTCTCGGCAAAGCCTAACTCAGAAAGCACGTAAGTAATAGCGGCAGTAAGTGTCGTTTTACCATGGTCAACGTGACCAATCGTTCCGATATTTACGTGTGGTTTGGTTCTTACAAATGTTGATTTAGCCATCAGTTAAAATTTTCTGAACTTTAATTATTATTAAAAAATATTATACATAAAAATGAGCCAATGAAGGGATTTGAACCCTTGACCCCTTCCTTACCATGGAAGTGCTCTACCCCTGAGCTACATCGGCCAATATTATTTGAGCTCCGGGTGTTTGAAAAATTTGAGCGGAAGACGAGACTCGAACTCGCGACCCTCAGCTTGGAAGGCTGATGCTCTACCAACTGAGCTACTTCCGCAATAGTCAAGCAATATAAAAGTGCTGTAGTGGGGATGATAGGATTCGAACCTATTCAGGCGTAGCCAACAGATTTACAGTCTGCCCCGTCTCTCCAACTTCGGCGCATCCCCGACACTCTATAGAGCCAGTGGAGGGATTCGAACCCCCGACCCGCTGATTACAAATCAGCTGCTCTGGCCAACTGAGCTACACTGGCATGCTTAATTTTATATCAAAATTTCAAACTACATTTGGATCTTTTTCCAAAAGCGATGCAAAGGTAAATCTTTCTCAAATATAAAAAAACTTTATTTAAAAAAAAATAAAAAAAATCGATGATTTCATAAATTCCATCATTGTACATTGTTTGATATTAGATAAATCTACAAAAAGAACCATATTTGAATATATTTTCTACCAAATAACGTATCATGGATTTATTTAATACGGTTTCTTATTCAAAGTTAAATTATTAGAAAATATCAGGCAGATTTATAAATTGATAGATAATAATGAATTTCGCAACTGAAATAAATTTTATTCCAGATATTAAAAATAGGCATCATATTTAGTCTATTTTGCTAATGAATAACTTCTAAATTTCAATAGTAAATATGTCACTTTTTTTAAAAATTTGTAATAAGGATTCTTGATTTTGATTAATTTGTCATACTTTTAAGTCTGTTTGTTAAAAATACAATTATTTTGTGCGTTCAAATACAATATTTTAAATAATACTAAAAATGTGCACACTATGAAATTGTTTATAGCGATCCATTTATTGATGTTCCATTTATTACTTACTGCCCAATCTGACTATTCTAGCTATAAATATTCTGAAAAATTATCAACGGAGATAAGTGCAAACAATAATTTATGGGTTTCTATTCATATAGTTTTGTTCAATCAACTGGATTATAATGCATGGAATAAAACGGAAGATGCATCCAGAAGTGAATTAAATGACAAACAGCGTAAATTAGTGAATGATCTTAAAAAGAATGCCGAAAATTCTCAACGTGAACTGTTGGTCTTTTTAGGTCAATCCCAAGATGTGGATGTAAATAGTCTTAAGACCCATTGGATTGCCAATGTGATTACTTGTACGGCCAAAATGAGTTTTATACCAACAATTACTGCAAGGGAAGATGTAAGATGGGTAGGATTGAATACAAAACTTAAACATACTGCTGTAACAGAAGCTGCCTATGTTGCTGCAGCAATACCAAATAAAGCTGAAAAGGGATTGATCGCCATAGGTGCTCCTGAAATGTGGGCCCTTGGATATACCGGTTATGGTAGACTTGCCTTTATTGCAGATACTGGTACTGATCAAAAGCACCCTGCTATTTCGTCCCAATATAATGGTATCAGAAACGGGAATATGTCTTCCTGGTACAGTTATGGTTCTGTAAATTCGCCTTACGATTGTGATAGACACGGAACACATGTGACAGGAACCATATTGGGATTGGATAGATCGACAAATGATACTATCGGAGTTGCCTTTAATTCCAAATGGATTGCAGGTGACATCCTCTGCGGAATTGGTACTGAAGATAACATTGGTGCATTTGAATGGGCTTTGGATCCTGATGGAAACCCTGAGACTACTTCAGACATACCTGATGTAATTAATAATTCATGGTACGATCCAAGTCTGACCGAGTTGGATTGTTACAGTGTTTATATTCCCATCCTCGAATCTTTGGAAGCCGCCGGAATTGCAGTGGTTTTTTCTGCAGGAAATTCAGGACCTGACGAAAATACTATTACTCCACCTCATAATATCAACATCAATGAAGTAAACAGCTTTACCATCGGTGCATTAAATGGAAATAGTAGCTCATTGCCAATCGCGAGTTTTTCCAGTAATGGACCTTCACATTGCCCAGGCGAAGGTCCGATTAAAATCAAACCTGAAGTTTCTGCCCCCGGGGTGCAGGTCAGGTCATGTGTACCCGGAGGCGATTATGCACTTTTAAGCGGAACATCCATGGCGGCACCTCATGTAAGTGGTGCTTTACTTCTTCTGAAAGAGGCATACCCTTATCTTAGTGGGAAAGAATTAAAACTCGCTCTATACCATTCAGCCAGAGATCTAGGCATACCTGGTGAAGACAACAAATTTGGCATGGGGATAATCAATGTACATGATGCTTATCTTTATTTATTGGCAAAAGGTTACCAACCTGTACCAGGACTGGTAGCAAATGATGTGTTACTTTTGGATGTTAAACATGCTCCTATAGGATGTGAGAATAAACTTTATCCGCAACTCCTTGTAGAAAATAGTGGCACGGATACATTAACTTCGCTTGAAATACATTTTAATGGAATAACATTTGAGAAAACTTATCTTTGGGAAGGTATTTTAGCCCCCAAAGAAAGAGCGACGATTCATGTGTACATCACGGATGTGCCTGACAACAATGATGTCATCACAATATCTTTGATAAGACCAAACGGGCAAGAAGATAATAAACCACTAAACAACTCGCTTGCCTTAAAATTAAAAATATCAGACAGATTTTCTACTGAAAGCAATTGGTTATTTTCTGAAAATATCTGTACAAACTCCATTTTTTATCTGAACGCTCCGGAAACTTTACCTATTACTCCTAATAATGTCAAATGGTATAACAAACCATTTGATGGAGACGTAAAATTTGAAGGGAAAAAGATTCTTATCGAAGAAAAAACAAAAATTGAGTCTTTGTATGCAGAATTATATTATAAAGATAATGTAGGAATGTCTCCTAAATTTAATTCATCTGGTATTTATGAAGAAGCAGGTGAAGAAGGACTTATCTTTGATGCGAATAGTATATTCACTTTGGATACATTTACTGTTTATAGTGAAAAAATAGGTATTCGGCACTTTTTCTTATATAATGAAAATGGAGATTCAATAACTTCCACTAAAAAATATATAAATAAAATCGGCGCTAATATAGTAAAGCTAAACTGGACAATTCCCCCCGGACAAAATTACAGAATAGTAAAAAAAGAAGGAAAGGCTTTATACAGCAATCAAAATATCGTGGAATTTCCAATTTTATCTGCTGACGATATTGTTTCGATACAATCCGGAACAAATGGAAACATTTATAATTATTTCTACGACTGGAAAATATCTTACACACATCCATGCGGTCGTGTTCCATTTGTATTTGAAGCAAGGATAGATACAGTAATTGGCAGTCCTGAGTTCGAATTATCAACAGATACCTTATTTCTTCCGGGTAATAATACTATTCAAATCAGAAATACATCCAAACTTCTTAAATCTTACCTTTGGGATATGGGTGACGGGAGCAATTATACAGAAGAAGAAGTTGAACATAATTATGAGTCCACAGGGACGTTCAATATAGTACTTACCGCAATAGATGAACATAACTGTCTGATTACCAATGGTAAAACATTGGTGGTTTTACAAACTACATCCAGCAATGATGAAGTATCAGGGCCAAATCTTGAAGGAATAAAAATTTATCCAAATCCTGTTAAAACTGAATTACTTATTTTATTGGGTCAAAATCTGGAAAATGAATTAAAACTTCAACTTATCGATTTGAACGGAAAGAATATATCTGTTACACAGTTTAAAAAAGGGTCTGATCTGATTGTTTTGGATTTTGAAAATGTACCTCTTGGCGTTTATTTGCTAAAAATGGTTATTGGCAGTAATACTACAACCAAAAAAATAGTTAGACTTTAACAGTTAATTCATTTGATAACATGTTCAATAATTATAGGGCGAAAGAAACCTCGACTGAACATTAATTTAGTTTTACTTGTTTTTGCTATTTAACAGTTAAATAAAAAAAATATGGCGTTCGAAGATATTGACAATTTACCTATAACGTGGACAGATTATGAAGATATTGGAATGAGACTCTATGAAAGATTTGGTAATGAATTTACGGAAGGTAAAATATACAGAACCCGTTTCACTGAACTTATTGAATGGGTCCTGCAAATTCAAAATTTTGTAGGAAAGCGTGAAGACTGCAATGAGGGTCATCTGGAACAGATACAGGCTAAATGGGTATATGAATGGAGGGACAATCAATAATAGTGTATGGATGATAACTTGATGAATGGGATAACCACTTTCATATTTGATGTCGATGGAGTTTTTACCAATAGTGAGGTAATTGTAATGGAAAACGGAGATCACGTCAGAACAATGAATACCAGAGATGGCCAAGCGTTAAAATTTGCAATCGATGCCGGTTTTAATGTAGCCATCATCACAAAGGGATTTTCAGCGGGAGTAAGAAAAAGATTTGAATTTTTAGGTGTTCCACATATTTATGATAGACTAACAGAAAAAGAAAGTGCTTTTGATGATTATGTAAATAAACTCGGACTGGTAAAAAATGAAGTTCTTTATATGGGTGATGACATACCAGATTTAGTGCTATTTGAAAAAGTCGGGGTATCAGCTTGTCCAGCAGATGCAGCTATAGAAAATTTACATAGAGCCAAATATATTTCATCCAAAAATGGAGGTCATGGTTGTGTACGTGAAGTAATTGAAAAGGTAATGCGTCTTCAGGGCAAATGGAATTTCTAAAATATACCATACCATATTTTAAAATAGTAAGACCTGGTAATTTATTATTGATTGGAATTACACAATGGATATTTTATCACTTTATAATTTATAAGCTGATTGATTTTCCTTCATTGGATCCATATAAGGCTTTTTTACTTATATTACAAACCATCTTTATTGCAGCAGGGGGATATGTCATTAATGATATTAAAGATTACGTAACGGACCAAAAAAACAAACCACAGAAAACCTATATTCCACAGGCAATTTCCATTCCTAATGCAAAATTGTATTATTACTTTTTATTGGGCACTGGGTTAATAGTTTCCTTTGTTTTAGAAAAAAACACCCACCATTTCCCTATAGTTTTTATACATATCTCACTATGCATCATTCTTTACTTATATGCCGTCAAATTTAAGAACTCTATACTTTTCGGCAACGTAACAGTAAGCCTTATGGTGTCTCTTGTTTCAGGTATTATTCTATTTTCAGAAAGGGAATCTATTGCTAAAATTGCAGACCAAAATAATCATAATTTAATACTTTCAATTTTTATTTCTTACATTGTATTTTCATTTTTAGTCAATTTAATACGTGAAATTATAAAAGATATAGAAGACATGGCCGGAGATCAAGCTACCGGCTATATTACTTTTCCTATTAAATATGGAAAAGATGCAAGCAAAAAACTTTGTATTTATATTTCAGCCCTAACGCTTATATTTTTAGTTATATGGGTATTTACGACCAACATTCCATTGGAATTAAGAAGTAAAACATTTATGCTTTTATTTGTAGCTGCGCCTTTAGTAATTCTTATTCAGATATTAACAAACACAACGCACAAGCGAGAATTTGCAAAAATAAGCAGTACACTTAAATGGATTATGGTCGCTGGCTTAGGAAGTATTATAATTATTTCATCAGAATTATAAGGTATGAATATTCTTCAAAATAAAAAACTTATACTGGGATCAAAATCGCCACGGCGTAGCCAACTTTTATCAGAAGCAGGCTTTGCGTTCGAGATAAGGACTCAAGACATAGAAGAAAGCTTTGATTCGTCCACTCCGCTATTGGATGTTGCGGAAGACCTAGCCATCAGAAAAGCCCAAGCATTAAGTGATACTTTGATGGATGAAGAAATCCTTTTGACGGCAGACAGTGTGGTTATTCTGGACAACATCATTTACAACAAACCGGAAAACTATCAAGACGGGGTACGCATACTTTCTGCTTTATCAGATCGTACCCATATCGTTGCTACAGGGGTTTGCCTTATGACTTCAAAAATAAGAGAGTCTTTTACAGTGGTTACAAATATAACTTTTGAAAAGCTGAGCTTTGAAGAAATAGACTATTATCTCAAGACATACCAGCCATATGATAAAGCAGGGGCATATGGTATACAGGATTGGATCGGATGGTGTAAAATCAAAAAAATAGAGGGAAGCTATTCCAACGTGATGGGATTGCCGGTAAGAGAAGTTTATGAAAAAATTATAATCTTCTCAAATAGTAAATAAATGTCTATACTTAATAATATCAAACTATTTTGGCAATCCGTTAATATAATTTTTGCCATCTTAAAATATTTAAAAAATCAAAAAAAATTTATTGAAGAAAACATTAATCCCATTGTTGATAAAGCTATAGCAGTAGATGATGGAAGTATAGACTATGAAGATATAAAAAAAATAACCAAATATTATGGGCTAGCCGTTCCTGCTATCTTAGGGGAGGCCATATGTGTTTTAAGGCATAAAGAGATGACTCTAACAGAAAGATTGGTAAGTTCTTGTCAAGGAGCAGTTACAGGACTGGGTGATGATTTTTTTGATAAGAAAAGATTATCCGAGGAAGCGTTAAAAAGTTTGATTGAATATCCTGAATTAAACAGTGGCAATACAGAATTAGAAAAAATGGCGCTTAATTTTTATAAAATTGCACTAAATAATAACGCTCATCCAGATATGATGAAAAGCCAGATATTAAAGGTTTTTCAAACACAGCTGCATAGCAAGAAACAAACAAACCCAGAGTTATCCCCAAATGAAATCAAAGCAATCACCTTCCAAAAAGGTGGACAATCCTTACTTTTTTACCGTACCGCATTTGACAATCCGATGAAAAAAGGTGAAGCTAATATGCTCTACGGTCTGGGTGGCCTGATGCAACTTAGTAATGATATTTTTGATGTATATAAAGATCATCAAAATGGAATTTATACGCTCGTAACAACGACATCAAAAATAAAACCATTGCGTGATTTATATGATGAAGCACTTAATTCAGGCATTCAGTATGCTTTTCAATTGGAATATAATAAAAAAGATATTCGAAAATTCCTTCAAATTCTATCTATTGCAATTTTTAGTCGCTGCTATGTTTGTCTGGATCAATTGGAAAGTAAAGAATTAAAAACTGATAATATATTTAGACCTGATCTTTATACACGCAAAGATTTGGTTTGTGATATGGATACTCGGAAAAATAAATTGAAATCATTAAAATATCACATGTGGATAACCCAAAGATTAACTTAATTCCAATTAATTGACTAAATAATTCAGGCTTAAATTGGACGTTACTTACATTAAATAAAAAATTTAAAAGTACCTTTGTACTTCTTATTAAATCCTGAAATTTATAAAAATGAACATTCAAAAAAACCATGTGGTCTCTTTGCATTACACGCTCACAGAAGATACGGTCGATGGTAAACTTATTGAAGAGACCTACAGTTCAGAACCGCTTTCATTTATTTACGGAGTTGGCATGATGCTCCCGTCCTTTGAAGAAAATATTGAATATAAGGTCGTTGGAGACACCTTTTCTTTTACGCTTGAGTCAGGCGATGCCTATGGAGAATATGAGGAACAGGCAGTTGTAGAAATTCCTATTGGTAGTTTTGCCGACGAGTCAGGTAATATTGACCGAAGTAAATTACTTGCTGGAGCACCATTGACCATGCACGATAATGAAGGGCGTACTTATAGAGGCGTGGTCACTGAACCAAAAATAGATTCCATAATTATTGATTTTAATCACCCAATGTCGGGATATACCCTGCATTTCAAAGGCGAAATTCTTGAAGTAAGGGAAGCTACAGCATCAGAACTGGATCATGGACATGTCCATCCAGAAGGACACGAACATCATTGAGTTGAGATCATATAATTATTCACTAAGGAATTGTAAAGAAATAACCTATACATTTTGGCTTGTTCTTTTATCCTTTTTCTTCGTTGCAAATTCGTCAAGTAGCTACTGCTATTCTCCTCATTCGCGCCTTGAAAAATAAATATAATAACGACGTCAAATTTGAACACTTTAATTCATAACGATTCCTAAACAACTTGGTAATCATTCGCAAATTATCTATTGCTGCATGATATATTTCAATATTTAAAATAATAAACTCCAAAATACATTAACTTGCATTAAAAATAAATTTATCAGGAATGAGTGAGTTAATATCTATTTCAGGTCATATTATTGATATAATAAATCGACGCATTTTTAAAGGTATCATCTATATTGCTGATGAAACGATACATTCTATGGTAGAGTCTGAAAATGTACCGGATCAATTTATTCTGCCCGGATTTATAGATGCACATATACACATCGAAAGCTCGATGGTAACACCTTATGAATTTGCAAAAATTGCATTACGTCATGGCACTGTCGCTACAGTTTCAGATCCGCATGAGATAGCCAATGTCTGTGGTTTGGAAGGAGTGGAGTACATGATTGAAAATGCCAGAAATGCTGGATTAAAATTCTTTTTCGGAGCCCCATCATGTGTTCCTGCAACCAACTTTGAAAATGCAGGTGCTACAATCGATTCATTGGCTGTAAAAAGTCTCCTGTCGTCTGAAGATATCTGGTATTTATCAGAAATGATGAATTATCCTGGAGTACTTCAAAATGATTCTGAAGTAATTGCCAAAATCCAATATGCCAGGGAATATAACAAGCCAATAGATGGTCATGCTCCGGGATTGATGGGGAATGATGCCAGAGACTACATCCTTCATGGCATATCTACCGATCATGAGTGCTACCAGCTTGATGAAGCTTTACACAAGTTGAATCACGGAATGAAAATTATCATTCGGGAAGGGTCTGCAGCAAAAAATTTTGAAGCCCTGCATAGTCTGATAGGCTCACATCCTGACATGGTGATGTTTTGCAGCGATGACAAACATCCAGATGACCTCATGGAAGGACATATTAATGTTTTGGTTACGCGGGCTCTGGCTTTAGGATACGATCTTTTTGATGTGTTGCAAATAGCGTGTGTTAATCCCGTACATCATTATGGTTTGCCTGTAGGTTTGTTAAAAAAGGGAGATAATGCTGATTTTATAGTTATCAGCGATACCCATTCCTGGGAAGTCAAACAAACATGGATCAATGGGAAACCTTATTATGCTGATAAAAAAAGTTTGTTGCCTCAGTTTTCATCTAGAATTATCAACCAATTTAACACTTCCGTAATAACCACTGATGATTTAAAATTATCTTCTGTGGACTCTAGAGTACCGGTAATCGAAGCAATTGATGGATCGCTCATCACTGAAAAATCTTGGGCCACATTATCACTGAAAGAAGGTGTTATTAACGCGGACCCGACCCAGGATATTTTAAAAATTTGTGTTATCAACAGGTACGAAAAAGCCATTCCGGCGATAGGATTCATTAAAAATTTTGGCTTAAAAGGATGTGCCATTGCTTCCACCGTTGCCCATGATTCTCACAATATCATAGCAGTTGGTGATGATGATGCACTTTTAAGCCGGGCGATTAATCTTCTGATATATTCAAAAGGTGGACTGTCTGCTGTTACTGCAAAGGATGAAAAACATATAGAATTGCCAATAGCAGGTCTTATGAGTGATCAACCAGTCGATACAGTCGGACAAATGTATAGTGATATTTCGTCATTCGTCAAATCTAATGGTTGTACGCTGCATGCGCCGTTTATGACATTATCATTTATGGCGTTGCTAGTCATTCCAAAAATTAAAATTAGTGATAAAGGTATGTTTGATGCCGAAACGTTTAGGTTTTATTAATTCCATCAAACAAAAATGTATGCACCTCTTTTTTCAGAAAAGGAGTTATATATTCCTTGACTAAAATATTAAGACAAACTTTAGTTGAATAAATATGTTTGTGAAATCATAACTTTGCGTGATAATTTAGTAAAAAGATGAAGATACCTATAGATCTGAAGAAAGGAGATGTAACGGAAAGCGCGCCAAAAGAAGTGATCGTAGGGATTGACCTAGGCACGACCAACAGTCTTATAGCATATATAGACAACGAAGTACCTGTAACAGTGAAATCCATCGAAGGTAAAAACAAACTTACGCCTTCAATTTTGCATTTTTCGAAAAATGGAGATATAATCGTAGGAAATAAAGCAAAGGAGTATCTGATTTCACATCCTGAAAGAACCATATTCTCAGTCAAAAGATTAATGGGAAAATCATATGCCGATGTAAGTCAACTTAATACCAGTATAGGTTATGAAATAATAGATGAAGAAAGTGCATCGTTGGTTAAAATTAAAATAGGCAATAGATTTTACACTCCTGTGGAACTTTCGTCCGAAATCCTTAAATCCTTGAAGAAGGATGCTGAAAAACATTTGAAAACTAGAGTGTCGAAAGCAGTTATTACAGTTCCTGCTTATTTTAATGACGCTCAAAGGCAAGCCACCAGAGATGCAGGAAAACTTGCTGGCCTTGATGTACTTAGGATAGTCAATGAACCAACAGCGGCCAGTCTTGCTTATGGCATCGGACTAGACAGAACACTGCAATCCAATGTTGCAGTGTATGATCTTGGTGGCGGCACATTTGATATTTCAATTCTGCATATTGAAGACGGAATATTTGAAGTTCTTTCTACACATGGTGACACCTTCCTTGGCGGAGATGATTTTGACAGAGCAATCATTAACTATTGGGCAGAAATACTGGAAATTTCAGAAGACAGATTAAAGAAAGAAACCAATCTAAATCAGGAGCTAAGGATAACAGCGGAAGAAGCTAAAAAAGTATTAAGCTCAGCAAATGAATTCAAAGGTGAAATCGCCGGTAAAAATGTCTCCTTGACCAAAGATAAATTCGAAGCATTAATTTTTCCATTCATTGAAAAAACATTAAAAAGTTGTGCACAGGCTCTACATGACTCAGGGCTCAAATTGGCAGAAATTGACAAAATAATACTAGTGGGAGGCTCTACCAGAATTCCGCTAGTCAAAGAAAAACTGGAAACCTTTTTTGGAGTAGTGCCGGACGATAGTCATGATCCTGACGAAGTGGTGGCATTGGGAGCAGCTATTCAGGCAGATATACTTGCCGGGAACAGAAAGGATATTTTATTACTCGATATCACCCCGCTTTCTTTAGGAATAGAGACGGTTGGGGGATTGATGGACACCATCATTCCTCGCAATTCCAAAGTACCACAACGGGCTGGTAGACAGTATACCACATCAGTAGACGGCCAGAAAAATTTACGTATTGCAGTGTATCAGGGAGAGCGTGATCTAGTCGAGCATAACCGCAAACTGGGAGAATTTATATTGAAAGATATTCCACCAATGGCTGCCGGATTTCCTAAGATTGAAGTACACTTTATTCTGGATGCAGACGGTATCCTGACAGTAAAAGCGGAGGAACTTCGTTCCGGAAAAGAAACTTCGGTGGAAATAAAATCTACCTATGGTATATCAGAAGAAGAAATGGCCTTAATGCTGATTGAGTCTATAAAAAATGCTGAAATTGATATGAAAAAACGTGCTGTGCTTGAAGCCGTGAATGAAGCGAATAATGTCATCCTTGCTGCTGAAAAATTTATGAAACAAAACGCTGATATCCTTAGCCAAACGGAATATGATCAAATCATGATGCTGAACAATG
>Ga0105047_10001451_pt1 | contig 42494 bp, 33 predicted proteins | sample MAT04_FD_78384 | JGI IMG/M metagenome (GOLD analysis project Ga0105047, IMG submission 78384) | Freshwater microbial communities from Lake Fryxell liftoff mats and glacier meltwater in Antarctica - MAT-04 (megahit assembly) | ecosystem: Environmental > Aquatic > Freshwater > Ice > Liftoff... | reverse complement strand
GTTCGTCTTGGGAACCAGATGTCTTGCACCCAGTCGACCTCGGCTTCCCATTGCGCGAGGCCCAGCTCACGCTCGTTCCCGTAAACCCATCGAGCTGCCTCGGCTTCGATGAGTGGATCAATCGTCTCGCGGAGCTGCTTCCAACGGCTGAGGCTGGCCTCGGCGGCCAATGCGCCGTCGGGAGCGAGCAGCGTGGCCGCGCGATCGCGGAAAATCTCGCGGTACTGCGGGCGCGTGAGCAATACTTGGTGCAGCCAGCCGGGATTGAAGTTGTGCGCGTTCCAATGAACGTTCTGCGCGAGAGTTGGGAAGATTCGTGTTCGGTCGACGGCGACGCTGTGATCCCACGCTCCCAATGTGTGCTCGCCATCATCGAGAAAGAAGCGGAAGGGCTGCCCTTCGCCTCCAACGGCCTGCCAGTTGTTGGCGAGGAGTTCCGACAAGAACCACGATGGGCTGGAATCGATGTTGCCGGTGCAGATGTTGACGAGGATGAAGTCGGCCAGATCGGCGAGGTCCGTGCGATCGGCAATCATCTTGAATTCGTCGTCGGTGAGGAAACCGTCACTGATGGCCGACCACATCTCCGACCACTCATCGTCGGTACCATCTTCGACCTCGTAACCAAAGTCGGCGGCACTCGTGATGATGTCGTAGTCGTGTTCCGATCCGCCCCACAGTTGGGCAGCGTGTTCCGCGGTGATGTTGTTGCGCAACATGTATAGGCCCCAGTACTGGCCGTTCAGGAATAAATGCACCCACCGACTACGAGTTGATGGATCACCGACAGCCGCCTGGCTGTCACGCAAAAATTGATCGCGAATCATCGTGTTGCGACGGTTGGCGCCGGTGGTCGGATCCTGCGTCTGCCAGCCGTAGTTCTGTTCTGTTCGTAGATCGAGGCTTTCGAATGTTTGGACGCCGTCCAGCCCGAACACCGGATAGTTGAGGGGTCCCTCGTTCGCCAATGCGAACGTCAGGCGAAAGCTGTGCTTGGGGTTTGCGAGTTGGCGGGAGTATCCGCCTTTTAGCCGAACGCCGCCGTTGATCTGGAAGCCTGAGTCGCCGTCGATCAATTCGATCGACGCTGGTCGTTCCCATGCCAGCCCCTGCTCACCGGGGTTGCTGTAGATGCCACTTGCCTCGCCGATCAGGTTGTCGAGGTCCGTGGTAATCGAGAGCGTCGGTGCCGCGAGCAACGCGTTCCCAACTTGCGTGAGGTGTCTGCTGATGTACTGCTGGTCGAGACCGAATTGATACACCTGTCCGTTCACCGGTTCAGTGCTCCAACCATCCGGGGTACCACTCTGCGCGAGCACCTCGGTCAGCACCAGAAACGTCGCCGACGCGACGGGACTGTCACTGAGGCCTTGACGGGTCGCAACCATGCGCAGCGTCGTTGTGCTGCCGATGGATATCGGTCCGCTGTACGACTTGCCGTTCTCGGTGCTCGGTGTCGAACCGTCAACTGTGTACCACAACTGCGCGCCACTGGTGGCGCTACTAGCCGTGAGCGAGAGAGGGCCGTCGATGTAGCCGCCGGCACGGCTGAGCACCGGCTTCGCAGCGGCCGCTGGCTTGGTCGCCGTGTTGGGAAGCCCGGGGGTTGGAGTCGCGAGGACGCCGGTCTTGCCATCGTTTCCGAGGCCGTAACTCACGTCGGCACCAAGCGCTGGCGTGTTGTACTCGTCGAGGGTCTGGCCCTGCGCGTCGCGCAGTCCTAAGTACTCACCGTCGGCGGACAACCGAAAGTTCGTGTGCAGTCGATGTTGCTCGGATTTGTCGCTGGCAAAGATTACGAGACGTTCATTTGGATCGAGCTTGACGCGCGGCAACTCCCAACTGTCGGTGTGGTTCTCGCTGTGGCCGCCTCCAGCGGTCAGATGCCAGCCGTAGAGGTCGACCGTCTCGGCGGATCGGTTCCAGAGCTCGATCCAATCGGCAGATTCGCCGTCCTCATCGGTGATCGTCGCGGCATTCGAGGTCATGACCTCCGCGATCACGACGCTGGCGGGGCGAGTCACCTGCGAGCGGCGCACGATGACGAATGCGACCACACTGGGGACCAGCAGGGCGAGTGCAACCAGAGCTTTCCGACGTCGCCCCATCGGCGCGAATTGTACGTTTTCGGCCCTGAGGCCGTATCATTTCACGGTCCCCTGGACCCAGGATTGCTCATGAAGGGCACGTTGAAATGACTACCTACAGCCCAAAAGCCAGCGAAATCACGCGTGAGTGGCACGTGATCGACGCCGACAACCTGGTGCTCGGCCGACTCTGCACCGAAGTTGCCCGCCTGCTGCGTGGCAAGCACAAGCCGATCTTCGCCCCGCACATCGACACTGGCGACCATGTGGTCATCATCAATGCCAGCAAGATCGTGCTGACCAAGGGCAAGGCTGCCGCCAAGGGCGTGCACCGCTACAGCGGTTACCCGGGCGGCTTGAAGACCGAGACCTACCAGAACTTGCTCGAGCGCGATGCTGCCGAAGCTATTCGGCGTAGCGTGCGCGGCATGCTGCCGCACGGCCCACTCGGCCGCCAGCAGATCAAGAAGTTGAAGGTGTACGCGGGCGCAGAGCATCCGCACAGCGCCCAGAACCCAGTCACCCTCAAATTCGCAGCGGCGACAGCTCGCTGATCGCCGGAAGGTAACAAACAAACATGGCCACCAAGCCGCTCACTCAGACCACCGGTCGTCGCAAGGAAGCAGTGGCACGTGCCCGCCTGCGCCCGGGCAACGGCACGCACACGATCAACGGCAAGGCCTTCGACGCGTACTTCACCACCGCCATGCAGCGCATGGTCGTGACCGAAGCGCTGCGCGTTGCCAACGTTGAAGAGGCGTACGACGTCGATGCGACCATGCACGGCGGCGGCATCAGTGGCCAGTCCGGTGCACTGCGCATGGCGATTGCTCGTGCGCTCGTCGAACTCGACCCCGAGACCCGCGCACCGCTGAAGAAGGCCGGCCTGCTCACCCGCGACTCGCGTCGCAAGGAGAGCAAGAAGTACGGCTTGGTCAAGGCCCGCAAGGCCAAGCAATACACCAAGCGCTAGGTCTTGGGCGCTAAGTCTTCCGGACGTAAAGCCCAGGTCTCAGCGATGACGCTGCGGTTCGGCACCGATGGGGTGCGCGCCGAAGCGTTGACAGTTCTCACCACCGAATACGCCACGTCGTTGGCGCGCGCCGCGGCGCAGGTGCTGGGCGGCGATTTGTGGTTGATCGGCCGCGATCCACGCGAGTCCGGGCCAGCGCTGGAGGCAGCAGTTGTTGCTGGCCTGATTGCAGTTGGCGTCAATCCGTTGCTGCTGGGTGTTGTGCCAACACCGGCGTTGGCGTGGATGTCGACACAGATGAATGTGCCCGCGGTGATGATCACCGCTTCGCACAATCCTTGGCACGACAACGGCCTGAAGGTCTTCGCTGCAGGCGGTTTGAAACTGACCGATGAAGTCGAGCGGTCGATCGAAGCGGCACTGCATCGCGAACTCGCGCCTGCTGCCGACGGCAAGATCGCAATCGCGACAGAACACGAGTGGCGAGATGGGTATGTGGCGCATCTCGCTGGCGTCGACGGCTCGTTGATCGGATTGCGTGTCGTGCTCGATTGCGCCAACGGTGCGACCTCTCAGGCGGCCCCCGCTGTGTTCCGGGCGCTCGGTGCCGATGTGCTCGTGATCCACGACGCACCTAACGGTCGCAACATCAACGACAACTGCGGCGCGACCAACACCGCGTCGCTCGCGCAGGCTGTCGGCGAGAACAGTGCCGACCTTGGGCTGGCGTTCGACGGCGACGGCGATCGTGTCATCGCGGTGGATCACCGCGGGCATGTCATCGACGGCGATCGCATGATCGCGCTCGCCGCCCTGCAACTGCGCGCCGAGGGCACGCTGCACCACGACACCGTGGTCGTCACCGTGATGAGCAACCTGGGCTTTCACAAAGCGATGGCCGCGGCCGGCGTTCAGGTGGTGACGACCTCGGTCGGCGATCGCTACGTGTTGGAGGAACTTGCAGCTGGCGGCTTCAGCATCGGCGGCGAGCAGAGCGGGCACATCATCTATCGCGATCTCGCCACCACCGGCGACGGCCTACTCGCCGGGCTGCGGCTGGCGCAGTTCGTGCACGAGAGCGGTCGCCGGTTGGCCGACCTCGCCGACGAGGTGATGACCACCTATCCGCAGGTGTTGGTCAACGTGAAGGTTCGCGACCGGCACCCGCAGGTTGCCGACGAACTCGCTGCGGAGATCGCCGCCGCCGATGCCGGACTGGGCGGCGAGGGCCGTGTGCTCGTGCGCGCGAGCGGCACCGAGCCGCTGATTCGGGTCATGGTCGAAGCGAACACGCAGGTCACGGCGCAAAGGGTGGCCGACGAGTTGGCCGCCACGGTGCACCACCGGTTCGGCTGACCGGCCGGGGTTCGAAACCGTCGGTAACCTATTTGCCATATGTGTGGCATCGTTGCGATCGTCTCCCGGCCAAGCACTCGGCCAAGTCCCACTGCTGGCGAGGTCACCGAGCAGCTTGATCGCGCAGTTGGCGCCCCGACCCTGACTGCCGCCGCCGCAATTCTCAGCGACCTCGATCGGTTGTTGCACGGCGTTCCGGGAATGCTGACGTTGGTGGGCCGCCACGAACTTGTCGCCGGAATGGGCGCACGCCTTGACCAACTTGATGGGCGCATCGCCGACCGCGAGCGCGAGTTAGAGGCGGGCAACGGCCTTGCACCGGAAGCGATCGAGCACATCAATGCCGAACTGTTAACGGCGCGCGATTCGGTGTGGGCGCTGCGCAAGGATCGGCTGCTCACCGCCAAGGCCGTTGGCGATTTCGCCGGTCGCGACGCCGGTACTGCCGCCATCGCCGGTTTCCTGGCGATTCAGCAAGCGCTCGCTTCGATCGACCGCATGGAAGTGCGCGGTCGCGACAGTGCCGGACTGCACGTCATGGTGTGGAACCACGGTCTCGACTTGGCCGACCCGAGTATGGCTGCCGTGATCGCGCAGCGTTCCGCCGATCCGCTGTTTCAAAACGGGTCGGTGCGCGTCGCCGGCGACTGTCTTGGGTTCGTGTACAAAGCGGCCGCCGAGATCGGCGAGCTCGGCGACAACGTGCGCGCACTGCGCGCCGCTGCCCACGCCGACACGCTGCTGCGTCAGGCACTTGCGCAACCGACCGCCCGCGTGTCCGTGCTCGGTCACACGCGCTGGGCCAGCGTCGGCATTATCAGCGAGCCCAACTGCCATCCGGTCAACAGCGAGCAGACCGAGCTCAGCGGTGCGCAGCAGTCACAGCTGCCGTATGCGTTAGCGGTGCTGAATGGCGACGTCGACAACCACGCCGACATCAAGGTCAATCACTCGCTTCATATCGCCGGCCCCATCACCACCGATGCAAAAGTGATCCCCGCGGTGATGGCCCAATACGCCAGTAGCAATGGTCACGGCACTACCAACCTGGGCGAAGCCTTCCGCCGGACAGTCGCCGAGTTCGATGGCAGTGTTGCGATTGCGGTAGCCACCGCTGCTGCCCCCGACCAGGTATTCATCGCGCTGCGCGGTAGCGGGCAGGCGTTGTACGTCGGCCTCGGCGACGACATGTACATCGTCGCTAGCGAGCCATACGGCCTGATCGAAGAGACCAATCGCTATGTGCGAGTCGATGGTGAGACAGCGTCGGCTTCGGGAAGCCGCGGTCAGGTCTTCCTGATCGACGGCGCCGAGGGCGGGTCGCTCGACGGCGTTCGACGGATGGCCTACGACGGCGGCGAGTTGCCGATCGCCGAAAGCGAGATCGTCACCGCCGACGTCACAACGCGCGACATTGATCGCGGCGATGCGCCGCACTTCCTGCTGAAGGAACTCGGTGAGGCGCCCAACAGTTTCCGCAAGACGCTGCGCGGCAAGATCGTTGACACGGCCGATGGATTGCGTGCCGAGGTCGGTGCACACGCGTTTCCACCCGCGATTGCGCAACGCTTGGCCAGCGGACAGATCACCAAGGTGCGCGTGATCGGCCAAGGCACGGCGGCTGTAGCCGGCCGCAGTATGGCGGTCGTGCTCGATGCGCTCACCGAAGACAAACTCGATGTCGACGCAATCACAGCGACCGAGCTCTCCGGCTTCCATCTGCGTCTCGACATGAGCGACACGCTGATCATCGCCGTGAGTCAAAGCGGCACGACTACCGACACCAACCGCACCGTTGATCTCGCGCGCGGTCGCGGCGCCGCCGTGTTGGCCATCGTCAACCGCCGCAACAGCGACCTGACCGACAAGGCCGACGGCGTGATGTACACCAGCGACGGGCGCGATGTTGAGATGAGCGTGGCGAGCACGAAGGCGTTTTATGCGCAGGTCGCCGCCGGCGTGTTGCTTGCGTGCGCGATCGCCGAGGCCAGTGGCCGCGGCGATGCACGGAATCGTCACGCGATTCTGACTTCGCTGCGCACGCTTCCCGATGCGATGGTGCAAGTGCTGGCAACGCGACCGGCCATCGGCGAGGCTGCGCGTAGGTACGCACCGTCGAAGCGTTACTGGGCGATCCTCGGCAACGGCCCCAACTATGTCGCCGCACAAGAGGTGCGCATCAAGCTGAGCGAGCTTTGTTACAAGAGCATCGCCTGCGACGTCACCGAGGATAAGAAGCACATCGACCTGTCGTGTGAGCCGATGATTCTGGTGTGCGCCGCCGGGCTTGTCGGTGGCACGGCCGACGATGTCGCCAAGGAAGTCGCGATCTACAAGGCACACAAAGCGACTCCGATCGTGATCGCAACCGAGGGGGAGGAGCGCTTTGCCTCGGCCGCAGCGGTGTTGACGGTGCCCGCAGTGGAACCGGCGCTCGCGTTCGTGCTGTCGGCGATGGTCGGGCACTTGTTCGGCTATGAAGCCGCGCTTGCGATCGACGGTTCCGCTCGGCCGTTGCGCGAGGCGCGCGAACTGATCGAGCACGCTCTCGCGGTCGATAGCGACGGCGATTCCGTGCTGCGCGCTGTCCGGTCGGGTATCGGTGTGCACGCCGAGCGCTTCCTGGATGGATTGCGCGCGACTCAGTATGACGGACATCTGGAAGCTTCGACGGCGGTGCGTCTCGTCGGACTGCTCGGTGACATGGCGAGCGATTCGCCACTCGAGTCGTATCAGCACGCCACCGGCAAGATTGCAACGCCCGACGCGATGGTCGACGATCTCACCGCGGCGCTGACGCGTGCGATCGACGAGCTGACCCGGCCGATCGATGCGATCAAGCATCAAGCCAAGACGGTCACCGTCGGTATCAGTCGCAACGACGAGGGCGTGCTCGACCGGGCTCTCGTGCAGCAGACACTGGCTGCCGGTGCCGGGCGCGATCGTTTGAGCTATCGCACGTTGAAGGTGCTCGCCGACCTCGACCCTGCCGTCGAAGCTGTCGTGGGCTACACCCGCTATGCGATCGAGGGCGACCCCGCGCACGAAGCGATCATCGAGATCGTCGATCGGGGTGGCCTGTCGCGCGACGTACCGAGCAGGGTCGAGCGCAATCCGCAGTTGCGCGGTACCAAGCGACGCGTGGCGAGTGAGAAGGAAGTGCTGGTGGCACGCGGCCGCAGCGATGGTCGCACGGTAATCTTTGTTCCCGAGGTCAAGGGCGCCACATGCACCGGCCTGACGCTGTTGCACGTGCGCTTCCACGATCGTTTGCCGGCCGCGGTGATGCGCGGTGTGCTGCAGGGTTACGACCACCGCTACGACCGCTTGGTCGACTGGGTATCGGAAACTGAGGGCAGCTTCCGCGACGATCTGCTGGCCGATCTCTCGGTGGCCGATCTGTTGATTCTGCCGATCTCCGAAACTGCCGATCACTGGCGCTCATAGGTGATTAGAGGCATTGGGGTCGACGCAGTCGACATTGAGCGCTTTCGAACTTCCTTGGCCCGCACTCCGTCAATGCGCGACCGCCTGTTCACCGCTGAGGAGTTGGCGTATGTCGCGCCCAAGGTCGACCCCGTTCCTTCACTGGCTGCTCGGTTTGCTGCTCGCGAAGCGGCGATGAAGGCGATGGGTGTCGGGCTTGGCGCATTCGGCTTTCACGACGTATGGGTGTCGCGCGCGGAGTCCGGCGAACCGTCGCTGGTGGTCGGTGGCAAGGCATTGGCGTTGGCGAAGGAACGCGGAGTGAGCACGTGGCACCTCAGCCTGACGCACACTGACCTCGTTGCTATCGCGTACGTCGTCGCGCACTGACAGCGTTCCTCGTAGGCTCACGGTGTGTTGCCGATTGTGACGCCCGAAGAAATGCGGGCTATCGACGCGGCCGCAGCTGAAACTGGCGAAGTACTGATCGCGCGTGCCGGAGCGGCTGTAGCGCGCAGCGCCGTCCGTTTGCTGGGTGGTACTTACGGACGAACCGTCAACATCATCGTCGGCAAGGGCAACAATGGCGCCGATGGCCGCGTTGCCGGCGAACGATTGCAGGCAACTGGCGTCAAGGTGCGGGTGTACGAGGTGGACGATTGCCCCTCGGCGTTGCCCCCTGCCGACCTTGTGATCGACGCCGCGTACGGAACTGGCTTTCGCGGCGCATGGCAACCGCCCGATGTCGGCGCGGCACCAGTACTCGCGGTCGACATTCCTAGTGGCGTAGATGCGCTCACCGGCGCAGCGGGCGACGATATGCTCTCCGCCGTCGCGACGGTCACGTTTGGCGCGTTGAAGCCCGGGCTGTTCCTGCCGCCGGGCAGTCGTTACGCCGGCGAAGTGCAGATTGCAGAGATCGGCTTGGCTGCCGCAGCGACAGCGCAAGCACGCGCGTACCTCGTGCAAGCCGCCGATGTCGCGAAATGGTTACCGCGCCGCGATGCATCGGCGCATAAGTGGCGCGCCGCGGTACGCATTGTGGCTGGCAGCCCAGCGATGGCCGGTGCCGCCGCGTTAGTCACATCGGGTGCGCTGCGCGCTGGTGCTGGGATGGTGCACCTGTCTTCGCCGGGCGCACTGTTGGATGGCGTAGCCACGGAGGTCGTGCAGCGTCCTCTGGCGACCGACAACTGGGGCGACGAAGTCTTGGGCTCGCTCGATCGCTTCCACTCGCTCGTCATTGGTCCGGGGTTAGGACGCACCGAGGGTGTCGCCACCCAGACGCGACTAGTCGTGCTTGCGGCGCCAGTGCCGACGGTGATCGACGGCGACGCGTTGTTCGCGATGGCGTGGAACGTGCAAGACGCGGCGGCGCTACTGCGCCGCCGAACGACGCCAACGGTGCTCACACCGCACGATGGCGAATACGCATTGCTCACTGGTGCGCAACCAATCCCAGATCGCCTCGAAGCTGCCCGTCGGCTGGCGAAGGCGACCGGATGCGTTGTGCTGCTGAAGGGTCCTGCGACTGTCGTTGCCGAACCCGCAGGGCAGGTGCTGGTCGTTACGACCGGTGATGCGCGCTTGGCAACCGCTGGCACTGGTGACGTGTTGGCCGGGATCGTTGGCGCGTTGCTCGCTGCCGGAGTGCCGGCGTTCCACGCCGCCGCCGCTGGCGCGTGGCTGCATGGCGCGGCGGCTAGCCGCGCGCCAGCGCACGGCATGATCGCCAGCGACATCGTCGACCACTTGCCAGCCGTTTGGGAAAACGTGTCGGCGGGCCTGTCTTGAAGCAATCGGTGAATCGTTGGGCGTGGGTGGAAGTCTCGGCGACCGCAATCGAACACAACGTGCGCGAGTTGCGGGCAATGAGCGCGCCCGCGCCCGTGTGGGCCGTGGTCAAAGCGAACGGCTATGGCCACGGCGCGGTCACTGCTGCGCGCGCGGCGCTGGCCGGAGGCGCGCAGGGACTGTGTGTTGCGCTGGTGCAAGAGGGCGTTGAGTTACGCGCGGCCGGCATCGACGCGTCGATACTTGTGCTCAGCGAGCAACCCGACGAGACGGCGGCGACGGCGATTGCTCATCGTCTGACTTCGACGGTGTACAGCGAGCAGGCAGTGGCGGCGATTGCAGTTGCCGGCGGGCAGCAACACCCGGTACACATGAAGGTCGATACCGGAATGCGGCGCGTTGGAGTTGTCGTTGGTGATGACGTCGTAGATGGTGAAGGGGTTGCGGATGCCGTCGCGCTCGCCGACCTGATCGCAGCCTCGCCTGCGGTGTCGCTGGCGGGAGTGTTCACGCACTTGGCGGTCGCGGAAGAGGTCGGCAACGACTTCACGCGCGTGCAGCTCGAGCGACTGGACACCACCTTGTCCGCACTCGCCAAGGCCGGGCATCACCCGCCCGTCGTACACGCCGCGAACTCGGCCGCGGCGATCCTGCACCCGGCAGCGCGCCGCGACGTGACGCGCACCGGCATCGCGATCTACGGCCTTGCCCCCAGTCCCGAAATCGCGCACCTGTGCACATCGCTCCGGCCAGCGTTGTCGTTGCATGCACGTGTGTCGTTCGTCAAGCGAGTGCGCGCTGGCGAGGGAATCTCGTACGGACTGCATCACGTGTTCAAGCGCGACACCACGGTCGCAACACTGCCGCTGGGTTACGCCGATGGCGTGCCGCGCCGCTTCGGGATGGCTGGTGGCGAAGTCCTGCTAGGTGGAGTTCGCCGACCGGTAGTCGGCGTTGTGACCATGGATCAGCTGATGGTTGATTGCGGCCCTTCTGATAACGGCGACGCGGGTGTGTCGGTCGGCGATCACGCCGTGCTCATCGGGCATCAGGGCGACGACGAGATCAACGTTTCCGATTGGGCGCAACGCTTGGGCACGATCAATTACGAGATCGTCTGCGGTCTGACGTCGCGTCTTGAACGCCGCACGACCTAGCCGTAAGCGATCTAACATCGCTACGGCCATGTTGTACCTGCGCTCCACGTCGCTCGCCGATACCCATGCCATCGCGGCAGCGATCGCGGCCTTGGCGCGCGTCGGCGACATGATCGTGCTCGCCGGTGAGATGGGCGCTGGTAAGACGGCGTTCGCGCAGGGATTTGGCACTGCGCTGGGTGTGACCGAGCCGATGACGTCGCCCACGTTCACGCTCGTGCATAGCTACGACCTCGGCCGCATCACGCTGCATCATGCCGACATCTATCGCTTGAGTACGCGCAACGAACTCGACGATCTCGCGCTGAACGAGCTCTTGGAGCACGACGGCATCGTGTTGGTCGAGTGGGGCGACGTTGTCGCACAGTCGCTGGGCGAGCACTTGCTGGTACGGCTCGAACCAGCCGCCGACAACGACAACGGTCGCGAGCTGACGGTCAGTGGCAGCGGCAAGCGTTGGGCCACTCGCTGGGAACGCTTGGAAGCGGCCTTGATCGGCTTTTTAGCGGACTCACGAGACTGACCTCACGAGGACGATCAGCGTGGCGGCGATCAGCCCAACGACCAGCGGATCGACACGAGGCTGGTGGCAATGCCGAGTGGTGCCGCTGTGATGGGCGTGACTTGGTTGCCGTCGGCGTTCATCACCGCGAGCAGATACTCGGTGCCATCGCCGACAATGAACACGATGTACTTGCCGTCGGGTGACCAATCGCCAGCGTACGAACTGCCCACGCTCGCGTACGAGGAGGCGTTCGGATCGAGATTGGCTACGCCGCTGGTGAGCGCGGTGAGATCGCTGCCGTCAGCATCGATGGCGTAAAGGTTCTCGACCACGTACGCCGGTGTTCCCAGCATGTGCAACAGGATTCGGTCATCGGTCGGCGACCAGCGCACTGATTCGGGGCAGCCCTCGGCACCGTAGGGGCTGCCCGCGAAGTGCGTGATCTGTTCCGCCGGGGTGCCATCGATTGTGCCAACCCAGACTTCCGGACACTCGAGGTCGCCGCCGTTGCCGTCGTTGGTTGAGAGGTAGGCAAAGCGCACGCTGTCGGGCGCCCAGCTCGGTCCGCGGTTGTAGTAGTAGTGCGTGTCGTCGCCGACGGGCCGCGAAGTGCTGCCATCGGGGAACGCCGACCCGTCGCTGTTTGCGATCGTCAACACGTATGTGTATGGATCGGTGAAAAGCAGTAGCTGACGGTCGGGCGAGATGCCCGACCGCAATGGCTCGTTGCGCTGACGCTCGCGATGCTCGCCTGTAGGCAAGTCGATGACATAGCCGAAGTTCGTGTACGGATCGCCGTACCACAGGTGGGTACCGTCGCGTGTGAAGGCGAGTCCGGAGGGGTTTTCACCGGGCAGAGACACCACGTTGACGTCGGAACCGTCGGGCTTGAGCGTGCAGATGATGGTGTTCTCGATGATGTTGTGCGGCGGGTATGGCTCGGGCGCGCATGACGTTGCATTTACTGCCAACAGACCGGGCAACGTGCTGAGGTCGATCGTGGGCGGCAACGTGGTGGGCGGTGCAGTCGATGCGACCGTCGTGGCCGCATCGGTAGTGACCGTGTCGGAACTTGCCGTGTCGGTTGCTGGCACCGTCGTGTCCATAGCTGTGGAAGCGGTCGCAGTGGACGAACCCGAGCCGCCACCACAAGCGGCGAGCAGCAGACCGGCGGCCAGCACCGTCGATCGCAGAACCGGTTGCGGGCGCACGTGTGCACTGTAGGCCGGAGTCGAGGGCGATAACCTCCACGGGCTACTCATGTTCTACGTCGTCTGCGATTGAAGAATGCTGATACTCGGAATCGAGACTGCCACGCAACAGGTGAGTGTTGCGATCGGTGGGCACGAGGGTGTGCTCGCGGTCTTTGAACTGTCGCGCGGCCGGCGCCATGCCGAGACGCTGACTCCGGCGATCGAATTCGTCTGTCGCCAAGCAGACATCGAGATTTGCGAATTTGGTGCGATTGCCGTCGACATCGGCCCTGGCCTATTCACCGGGATGCGCGTCGGGCTGGCTGCTGGCAAAGCGATCGCTCACGCGCTGCGCGTTCCGATGATCGGCATCAGCTCGCTCGACTTGCTGGCGTTCCCGTTGCGCTACGCCGATCGCACGGTCGCAGCCGTCATTGATGCGCGCAAGGGCGAGGTGTTCTACGCGTTGTACAGGCCGGTTCCCGGTGGCGTGCAGCGCATCACTGATGCGCGATGCACATCCGTCGACGAGCTAGTTGGCGATCTCATGGCGCGCGGGCAAACCGTTGTGTGCGTTGGCGACGGCGCACTGCGTTACCGCGAGGAAATCTCGGCGGTGTTTCGCTGCGATTTCGCCGAGCAGTTCTTGTCCCATCCGTCAGCGGCCCCGTTGGTGCAACTGGCGCACGCGAAGGCGTTACGTGAGGATTGGGTGAACCAGCGGGAGATTCAGCCGATGTACCTACGCGCGCCCGACGCGGAGATCAACTGGAGCACGCGCGCCAGTGGCGGTATTGATGGTGGCGGCATTGATGGCGGCGGAACAACATGAGCGTTCTTGCGCGGTTGCTGCGCCGACCTGGCGCCAGCACGTTGACCGTTGAGCCGATGCGTCGACGTCACCTCACGGCTGTGATGCCGATCGAGTCGGTGTCGTATCCGCAGCCGTGGCCGATAGGGGTCTTCCAGTCTGAGCTGGAATTGATGCGGCGCGGCGAACGGCACTACGTCGTGGCGCGCGAGGACGGTGCTGTCGTGGGTTACGGGGGAGTGATGTTCGTCCTCGACGATGCACACGTCACGAACATTGCGGTCTCGGCGAAGCGGCAGCGATCTGGCGTCGCCACCCGAGTGCTCGCAGACTTGGCATGGCAGGCGATCGCCCACGGCTGCCAGGCGCTGACGTTGGAGGTACGAGCCAGCAATACCGCGGCGCAGGCTCTCTATCACCAATTTGGTTTCGTCCCTGCTGGCGTTCGGCACAAGTACTACGAGAATGCTGACGATGCAATCGTCATGTGGTGCAACGATCTCGCGTTAGCCGAGTATCGCGATCGTCTGCGCGCCTTAAGTCCGGAGAGCGGTCCCAAATGACCGTCAACGAAACGACTGGCAACGAAACGACTGTCAACGAAACGACTGTCAACGAAACGACTGTCAACGAAACGACAATGATTCTTGGTATCGAGACCAGCTGCGACGAGACGGCCGCGGCATTGGTGATGGGCGGTTACGACGTCATCTCCAGCACCGTCAGCTCGCAAGTCGACTTGCATGCTCAATTCGGTGGCGTCGTCCCCGAGATCGCGAGCCGAGCCCATCTTGACCTACTCAATCCGATGATCGCGTTGGCTGTCGTCGAGGCGGGCATCAGCGAAGAGCGCATCGATGCAGTGGCGTGCACCGTCGGGCCCGGCCTCGTCGGTGCACTGCTCGTCGGCGTATCGGCAGCGAAGGCGCTCGCGCTGACGTGGGACGTGCCGTTCGTCGGCGTTAACCACATGGAGGCGCATCTCTATGCCGCGTTCCTTGAGGACCCAACGCTCGAGTTTCCGCTGGTGGTGCTGCTGGTCTCCGGTGGTCACACGATGCTGATCGAGATGCGCAATCACGGCGAGTATCGGATGCTCGGCCAGACGATTGACGACGCGGCTGGTGAAGCGTTCGACAAGGTGGCACGTTTCCTTGGGCTTGGTTACCCGGGCGGGCCAGCAGTCGATCGCGAAGCGATGCACGGCGACTCTGAGGCGATCAGGTTTCCGCGCGCGATGTTGAACGAAGGACTCAACTTCAGCTTCAGCGGCTTGAAGACGTCGGTGATCAACCATGTGCGCAAGCACCCCGATGTCTCGGCGGCCGATGTGGCAGCGTCGTTCCAAGCCGCCGTTGTCGACGTGTTGGTCACGAAGGCGCGTCGTGCGGCGGAACAGGTTGGTGCTCGCGGCTTGGTGCTCGGTGGGGGAGTCGCAGCCAACTCACTACTGCGCGAACGGTTCCTGACCGTGTGCACCGATGCGGGCATTCACGGCTTTCTGCCCAGTAGGGAACTGTGCACCGACAATGCAGCGATGATCGCCGCTGCCGGGTGGCACCGACTGCGTAGCGACGGACCAACGGCGCTGGATGCAGGTGCGTACCCGAACCTGCGTCTACCCCTTCTGTGATCTCACTGGTCCCCTTAGGCGATACTGCTCGCAGTTTCTGCTTCTGCTTCTGATTCTGATGTCGCTGGCGCCGCGGCCGCTGATCGCTCCGGTCGCAGGAAGATCCACAGCACCGGGATCGCGTATGCGATGTACGTCAGCACACGAATGCGTTCCGGAGTCGGCGACCAGCCGAACAGACCTTTGAGGAAGTCGTGCAGCGATCCACTAGCAAGCGACCCAGAGGTGATTGACCACATCGGGTCAATCAACCAACCGCTTTCGAGCCCGAGCAATTCGCGAAACTCGTGCACGGCTTTGCCAGCGAGTCCGGCAGCAAACAGGATCAGCAACAGACCGGTGTAGAGGAAGAACTTGCGCAGATCGATACGAGATCCACCGACATAGATCAACAGGCCGATGACGGCGCTGACCAGCAATCCGAGAACGCCTCCAATGACGACCTGCGACCCGGAAGCGCTGCCGGTCTCGGCACCGAGCAAGAACAAGACGGTTTCGAGTCCCTCGCGAGCAACCGCGACAAAGGCGACGACTCCTAGCGCGTAGCCGGTGTCGGCCATATCGATTTTGGCCCGTAGATGCCCGCCAAGCGTGCGCGAGTTCTTGCGCATCCAAAGGATCATGTACGTGAGCACCAACGCTGCGGAGAGCGCCAAGACTCCTTCGACGGCTTGCTCGCTCTTGCCGTGCAAGCCGTCGGTGGCGAGGTGCACGATCACTCCGACGATCAGGCAGGCGATGAGAGCCACACCACTGCCAAGCCAGACTGCTCGCAGCCGACTGCGTCGATCGGTTTTGACCAGATAGCTAGCGAGAATGGCCAAGACGATCGCAATCTCGAGGCCCTCGCGCAGCGTAATTAGAAATGAAGCTCCCATAAGCCCCCAATGTTATGCATGCTGAACAATATCTGTCAACCTGGGGCAAGTCCCCGGCGACGGGTAGCTGTCCTCACCTCAGGGGTCCTCACCGCACCGTCCTCGCCACACTACGCGGCCATAGCGATACCGTGACCAGTCGTGCAGATTGGCTCGTTCACGCTCGCCGCGCCGGTTGTGCTGGCGCCGATGGCCGGAGTCACCAACGCGCCATTCCGCACGATGTGCCGCGGGTTCGCACCGGGGCTTGTGTACGTCAACGAGATGGTGATGGCGACGGCGGTCGTGCACGGCAACCCCAAGACCACGCGCATGATGACGTTCACAGCGGACGAAGTGCCCCGCAGTTTGCAGATGTACGGCAGCGACCCGCTCGTGCTGGCGGAGGCGATTCGCAAGGTCTGCGGTGCTGGCGCGGTCGATCATGTCGACATTAACTTCGGTTGCCCGGCCCAGAAGGTCACACGCAAAGGCGGCGGTGCTGCCGTACCGGCGAAACCGAACCTGCTGCGCGCCATCGTGCGTGGTGCCGTAGCCGCTGCGCAGCCCTATGGCGTGCCGGTGACAATCAAGTTTCGCAAGGGACTGTTCGACACGCTGCTCACCTACATCGCGACCGGTCGCATAGCAGCCGAGGAAGGCGTCGCGGCGATTGCGTTGCACGCCCGCACTGCCGAGCAGCACTACGCAGGCACGGCCGACTGGAACGCGATCGGCGAGTTGAAGGCGGCGGTACCGGAGATTCCTGTGCTCGGCAACGGCGACATCTGGGAAGCATCCGACGCGGTACGCATGATGCACGAGACCGGATGCGATGGTGTGGTGATCGGCCGCGGTTGCTTGGGACGTCCGTGGTTGTTTCGCGATCTCGTTGAAGCATTGAACGGCCGCCCGGTGCCCGAATCACCGTTGCTCGGGGGTGCGTGTGCGGTGATGGCCGACCATGCGCGGTTGTTGGTAGCGCATCTTGGCGAAGGCTTGGCGATGCGTGATTTCCGCAAACACACGTCGTGGTACATGACCGGGTATCCGGTTGGCGGCGAAGTGCGGAAGCGTTTCAGTGGCGTGTCGACGTACTCCGAGTTGGAGGATCTGATCGCCGCGCTCGACCCGACGATTCGAATTGTCGAGGGTGGCGAGCGCATTCGTCGCGGCCACACCAACGGGCCGATCCGCGTTGCGTTGCCTTTCGGGTACCTCGATCACCTTGACGATCTCACCGTGCCCGACGACGCCGACGTGATGGCACTCAGCGGCGGATGAGCGCGCCGATACTGCTGGCGTCTGGTTCGCCACGTCGGCGCGAATTGCTCGAGCAACTCGGCCTGCAATTCGCGATCACCGCACCTGATGTCGACGAGTCACCACTCGCAGGCGAACGCCCAATCGCCTACGTCGCTCGGGTCGCGCTCGACAAGGCCAACGCCGTTTCGTTAGTTGGTACAACGTCCGGGGATGCATTGGTGATCGCTGCCGACACAACGGTCGAGCTCGCTGGCGCGATCATCGCCAAGCCGATCGACGGCGACGACGCTCGAGCGATGTTGCGCCGACTGTCCGGTCGCACACACGAAGTGCACACGGGGGTCGCGCTGCGCCGCGGCGATCGCCATTTGACTGCGACCGTCACTTCGCTCGTCACGTTTGTTGAGTTGAGCGACGAAGTCATCGAGTGGTACGTCGCCACCGGCGAACCGTTCGACAAGGCCGGGGGCTACGCCATCCAAGGCGCGGGCGCGGTGCTGGTGGCAAGCGTGGAAGGCAGCGTCAGCAACATCATCGGCCTCCCCCTGCACACAGTCGTCGAACTAGCCGAGCAACTAGGCGTAACCCTTCTCGCCTAGCGCGTGGTTGGGCGCGGTGCGCGTGGTTGGGCTCGATAAGTGCCGCCGCTTCTGACACCTCATGGCGCCCATGGGCGCGACTATCTACCGGCTCTGACGTCACAGCGCACCCTTGGGCGCGAATACCCGTCGCACTGGAGACTCAATCGCACCCGGTGGTCGGGCGCGAACTTGCACGCTAAATGGCGGCGGCTACTTCGCCGTTGTTCCACAACTCGATGACGCCATGGTCGATCGGTAGCAGCGCGGCGACTGCTGGGCCGGGTAGGTCGGTGCCGAAGTCCTGCACCGGCAGCGTCCATGTTCCGTCGGCGATTTTGATGCGTACCTCGGCGCCGTTCGAAAGCGAGCGGTCGACCATCGCGACGACATACGTCTGTCCGCTCGCTTCAATCGTGGTCAGTAGCGGCAGATTGCCGAGACTCGTTTCGCAATGACTGTTGCTGCGCTGCTGTACGCAGACAAACAACTTGTCGTCGACGAGTTGGACGGTGACAGCCAGTTCATCGTCGGTCATCGGGTTGACGTCGCGGTAGATCGCGACCGAATCACTGAAATCGGACAACACGTCACCGACATCGCGAATGTCGGTGAGTCCTGCACGCCGCCACTCGCCATCGGTAGCCGGGCGCACCGATTCGGCGAGCACGATCAACTCATCAGCAGTCGCGTGTCCAGCGACCATGATCAGCCGACCGTCCTCGACCCACGCCACCACGGGACCGGACAGGACGCGCGATGTGATCACAGTGGCGGCGAGACCATGGATGGTGATCGGGCGGCCGGCACCGAGCACGAAGTCCACAAGCGGCAGGGCATCGACTGGTGCGGCGATCGAGCCGAGCGACACCGACGCTCCGGGCGTTCCCCACGTGAGCAGCGTCGGCTGCGCCGCGCCACTGCCGCGCTCGCCGAGAAACAAGCTCTTTAATAGTTCGACGCAATCGAGCGCGGCGACGCTGCCGATTGGCTGCATCCCTGCGAGCTGGTAGTCGTACGCAAGTGCCGGGTCGCCATCGACGACACCAACTTGATTGGCAAAGTCGAGCGACTGAGCTTCATCGAAGTTGTTGGTGGTGACGACCCATGTGCGCCCGGCGACCGGGCCCCACGAAACGTTGTGCCGAATGCGGATCCGCTGTACTTCGGCGTCGACGCCGTCGACCTGTGCAGCGGTGGTCGCGGCCGGGACATCGTCATCGTTGGTCACACGCGTGCGAAAGGTTGCCCATCGCCGGGTGCTGACGGTGCCGCCGAGCTCGCCGAACACATAACCCAGTTCCGGCTTGACGTCGACGGGCGGCGGCGCCAGATCGGCGACCAGCAGTCGGCCGGGTGGCTGATCAAAGACAAGTTCGGCCGTGAGGCCCGCTGCCGGCACCGGTGCGGTCTGGAAGATACGCCACTGCGGATGCTCGGGCTGTGGCCACCAAGCCACCGCCGCCCCGGCGGACACACCTACTACTGCGAGCGCGGTCAGCGCCTGGCGCCACCGATCGGGAGTGTGTGCGCCAGCACCCGCCAGGCCGTCGTCGAAAGCGATCGGGTCGACGTCGATGAGGTCGATCTGGACCCGTTCGCCCTGGTTGCGCGTAGCACGCATCGGGCGCAGTCTCCCACGTTGCGCCGGTGGCTGCCCGAGGATGGGTGCCCTCGATTGCGGCTTTGGCGAGTGCGTAGGCTCCGACTTTGTTTGACATCGCAGCGCGCCCACGGGTGCGAATACTGCCGTAGCTGATACCAAATCGCGCCCAACCCGAGATCCGTTAGCACTCTCGGCTTCCGGTTGCTAATGGACCCCGCGACCTCCTAACCTGGCACTCACACCGGTCGAGTGCTAACCCGCCCGGTCCAACATCCACTCAAACCCAAAACAGAGTGCCCTTGCCAACGAAAGGCCCGCACCCCATGAACCTGAAGCCCCTCGATGATCGCATCGTCGTCCTACCGAACGAGGCCGAGCAGACCACTGCATCGGGTCTCGTGATCCCAGACACCGCCAAAGAGAAGCCCCAGCAGGGCGAAGTTCTCGCCGTCGGCCCCGGCCGCTGGAGCGACGACAAGGGCGCGCATGCCGCGCTCGACATCAAGGTCGGCGACACCGTGCTGTACAGCAAGTACGGCGGCACCGAAATCACCAACGACGGCAAGGATCTGTTGATCCTCACCAGCCGCGACGTCCTCGCCATTGTGACGAAGTGAGCAACTGACCCACATGGCAAAACAACTGAAGTTCCACGATGAGGCGCGTCGCGCCCTCGAGAACGGCGTGAACAAGTTGGCCGACACGGTCAAGGTCACGCTCGGGCCGAAGGGTCGCAACGTCGTGCTCGACAAGAAGTTCGGCGCACCGACGATCACCAACGACGGTGTGTCCATCGCGAAGGAAGTCGAACTCGACGATCCCTTCGAGAACATGGGCGCACAATTGGTGAAGGAAGTCGCCACCAAGACCAACGATGTAGCTGGCGACGGCACCACCACAGCCACTGTGCTCGCACAGGCAATGGTGCAGCACGGCATGCGCAACGTCGCTGCCGGGGCCAACCCGATGGGCCTGAAGAAGGGCATCGAGAAGGCAGTTGCCGCTGCCGTCGAAAGCATCAAGGCCCAGGCCAAGGTCGTCGACGACAAGCACCAGATCGCCGCCGTTGCGACGATCTCGGCGGCCGATGCGTCGGTCGGCGAAGTCATCGCGAACGCGATCGATAAGGTCGGCAAGGACGGCGTTGTCACTGTTGAAGAGAGCAACACCTTCGGGACCGAACTCGAGTTCACCGAGGGCATGCAGTTCGACAAGGGCTACCTGTCGCCGTACTTCGTGACCGACACCGAGCGCCAAGAAGCGGTGCTCGAGGACGTTCAGATTCTGTTCAGCGCTGGCAAGATCGCGACCGTTGCAGCGTTGCTGCCCGTGCTCGAGACCGTGATGAAGTCGGGTCGTCCGTTGCTGATCGTCGCCGAAGACATCGAGGGCGAGGCACTCGCCACGCTGGTCGTCAACAAGATTCGCGGCACGTTCAACTCTGTGGCCGTCAAGGCTCCCGGCTTCGGCGATCGCCGCAAGGCAATGCTGCAGGACATGGCAGTCCTCACCGGCGGTCAGGTCATCAGTGAGGAAGTCGGGCTGAAGCTCGAGAACGTCACCCTCGATCTGCTCGGTAAGGCTAAGCGCATCATCATCACCAAGGACAACACCACCATCGTTGATGGCGGCGGTTCCAAGGACGAAGTTGCCGGTCGTATCAACCAGATCAAGACCGAGATCGAGAACACCGACAGCGACTGGGATCGCGAGAAACTGCAAGAGCGTCTGGCCAAACTGGCCGGCGGTGTTGCAGTCATCAAGGTTGGCGCCGCAACTGAGGTGGAACTGAAAGAGAAGAAGCACCGCATTGAAGATGCAGTGTCGGCTACTCGTGCAGCCATCGAAGAAGGTGTCGTCGCCGGCGGTGGCGTTGCGTTGGTGCGCACTCGCGCAGCGGTGTTGGCCGTGGTCAACTCGTTGGAAGGCGACGAGGCCACTGGCGCTCGCACCGTCTACGAATCACTGACCGCTCCTTGCCGACTGATTGCCGACAATGCCGGACTCGAAGGTGCCGTCACGACGCAAGCCGTCGAGTCAGCCAAGGGCTCGATGGGCCTGAACGCTGCAACGGGCGAGATGGTCGACCTGGTCAAGGCTGGCATCATCGACCCAGCGAAGGTCACGCGTGCCGCGCTGCAGAACGCAGCGTCGATCGCAGCCCTCGTCATCACCACCGAGTGCCTCGTTGCCGATAAGCCCGAAAAGGCTGCGGCTGGCGGCGGCGGCATGGGTGGCGGCGGGATGGGCGGTATGGGTGGCATGGGCGGAATGATGTAACTCGTCTGCTCAGCAGACGTGTTGCTGAACGACCTGTTTGTAAACGACCCCGGTGCTACGGCCCCGGGGTCGTTTCTGTTTTGACCACTAGGCTCTGGCCGTGGCAGCGGCCGGAAAGCAGGCGGGTAAGCGGCCTTTCTGGGCGCATCAGCTGGTCGAATACATCCTCGGCGGAGCGCTGGTCGCCACTGGCTTGCAAAGTCCGTTGCCGATCGTGCCAGCAGTCGTCGGCGGATTCATCTTGCTGTATTCGGCAGCGACACGCGGTGCGTTGGCGGCATTCCGTCTGATCAATCGCCGCGTGCACCGCATCATCGATCCCGTACTGGTCCTGTTGCAGGTCGCGGCGGCGCTACAGCCGTGGGTCTCGGTCGATAACGGCACGCGCGTCATCATGGTTGCGATCGCGGCCGTGCACCTTGTGGTGTGGCTCGGCAGCAGCTTCGCGGAGAAGGAAAAGAAGACGGAGCCGGGGACGAAAGGAACGACAGGAACGAAAGGTCCGACAGGTCCTCCGGTCGATCGAAGTACCGAATTTGGCCGGTCCGCTGGGCGGATGGCGGCGAAGGGTGTGCGCGCCGTCCGCGCGGCGAAAGCCAACCGCGCGGAAAAGTGAAACGATGAAGCTCGAACGGCGGGCGGTGATCCTGGCTGCGACCTGCGCGGTTTTTGTTGCGATCGGGGAACCGGCCGCGCTCCACCGCGCTTCAAGTGACGACAGTGTCGGCGGCACCGCGCCGACCTCGACGTTGTTCGAATCGCCGTCGACGACCGACGCCCCGACGACGACGCGGCCACCACCACCGCGGACGGTTTCCATCGCGGCGGTCGGCGACTGGCTCTCCGAGCGAGCGGTCAACAATGCGGCGATGAAACTCGCACCCGCTGGCGTCCGCTACGACCACGTCCCACTGCTTGAACCGTTGATTCCGTTGCTCGACAGTGTCGACCTCGCGATCTGTCACATGGAGACGCCGATCGGTCTACCCGGCGCGCACGTCGGCGAGGTGTCGAACAAGAATGGCTTCACGCAATTCGTCGCACCGTACGAGGTAGCCGCCGACTTGCGCAGCGTTGGTTTCGATCGCTGCAGCACGGCCTCCAACCACTCGATGGATCTCGGCATCGATGGCATTGACAGCACGCTCGCCGCGCTCGACGACGCAGGCATCGCGCACGCGGGTACTGCGCGTACGGAAGCGGGAGCAGTTCCCAAGGTCTTCGAGGTCAACGGCGTCAAGATCGCGCACATCGCGTCGACCATCGGCTCCGACGTCGGCTGGCCCAAAGACGATTGGCGTGTCAACCAAAGCATCCCGGCCAGCAATGTGATCCACGACGTGGCCATTGCGCGTGCGTCCGGCGCAGAACTTGTCATAGTCAGCCTGCACATTCGCGCCGCCGGCGGGTATGCACCGCGAGCCACCGAGCGGGCGCAGGTTGAGGAGATCACGGCGCACGGCGATGTCGACCTGGTTGTCATGCACGGACCGCACACGATCCAACCGGTGGAGATCGTGAACGGCGCAATCGTCTACTGGAGCCTGGGCAACTTCATCTCGGGGATGGGGGAGGGTGACGGGCCGTCAAGCGACCGCCGGCGACTGGACGGGCTGATGGCCAGGGTGCAATTCACCGAACAGGCCGATGGAACCTGGGTTGGCGCCTCCGAGGCGATCTTGTTGTGCAACGTGCCCGGCACCCGGCTCGTTTATCCGGGGATCGGCACCCTCGCCGACCCGACCATCGATTCGAATCTGCGGGCAAAGCTGACCGCCTGCGAGAAACGAAGCTTGCGCATCATTTCCGACCTGCGCTAAGGGTTTCCGACCTGCGCTCACCCCGTCGGCGGGTAAAAGACCTGGTCAGAGCGGCTTTGACAGATGCATTGCAATGCGATCGTAACATTGCTAGCCTTTCCAGCTCATGAGCCGGCGACTCGCGACCCCATCGATTGTGGCTATTTGCGCGCTCTCTGTGTGCCTGCTGGGCGGTCCGCAGGTCGTCAAGGCCGATGGCGTCGACGACGCAAAGCGCAAGTTGGCCCAGATCCTCGATGAGTTGGAGAACCTGCGCAACGGCATCGACCAAGTTCGTGAAGACCACGCCGGTGCCCTCGACCGGCAGGATGAACTGGCTATCGAAATCGAAGCCGCACAGCGGCGGGTCGACGAGATGACCGTCACACTCGGCGACGTTGAAGTGGTTGTCCAGCAAATCGCCCTGAATCGGTTCACGTCCAGTGACTCGTTCGCTCTCAGTCCGCTGTTCTCGAACGCAGCGGCGTACAGCCTGGCCGGACAACGGTCGGCGTTGTCGACTCTGGCGATCGATAGCGGCGAAGGCAGCGTCGACGATCTGGAAGCAATCGTTGACGATCTCGCCGCCGAGCGCGCAGTGCTGGAAACCAAGCAAAAAGAATCGACACGACTGATCGCCACCCTCGAGGCCAAAGCGAAAGAGATGGCTGGCCTGGAGGAGGACTACCTCGCTCGTTACTCAAAGGCAGAGAAGGAAGTCGGCCAGGCAAAGCTGCGTGCGGCCGAGGCAGCACGCGAGAAGGCTGCGAGGGATCAAGAAAACATGGCCCGCGCCGTGCGGCAAGCGGCCCTCCAGCGCCTGCCACGCGGTGCGGGCTCAGGCCCGCGCTACACGGGTGCGGTTCCTGCGGTCTCGGGTAGCGCTGGTATTGCGGTCGCTGCCGCGTACGCACAGATCGGCGTCCCTTACGTGGCGTTTGCTGCGTCGCCCGACATCGGCTTCGATTGCTCAGGCCTCACGCAATGGGTCTGGGCGCGCGCTGGCGTCAAGTTGCCGCACCAAAGTGGGCAGCAGTCCAGGGTCATGCCTGAGGTCAATCGCGAAGACATGCAGCCCGGCGACCTCGTCTTTTACCAGCGGTTCCCCATGCACCACGTTGCGATCTATGTCGGCAACGACATGGTGATTTCGGCTCCGGCCCCGGGCAAGTATGTCCAGCTGGTGAGGATCAACTGGAGCAACGTGACGAGCATCGGCCGACCCGGCTGAGCCGTTTGTGTGAACGGCCGTTTGTGTGAACGGCCAGTGTGTGAACGGCCAGTGTGTGAACGGCCTACGGATTGAGCGCTAGCGCGTAACGAATTGCAGCCGCGATCTGTGGCGCGCGGTAACGGGCGTAGCTGTCGGTCAGGTGGCTGTCGTCGCTGTACACGACCACATTGCTGATCACCGCTGGGCAGAACGTGTCGGTGCAGAACCAGTTCGACGGGTCGACGTAGGTGGCGTGGTGCGCTGGCGCGGTCTCCGCGAGAACGGCCAGTCGCTCTTCGAGCACGGCTTCGGATCGCTTGTTGCCACACGCTGAGATGTCCTGCTGATGAGAACTGAGACACAGCGGGATGTTGTCGCCGGTGGACTTCGGTGTATCGCCGATGACGAGCAGTTTGGCGCCCGAGGTAGCAATCGCGTCGAGGGTGCGACCGAGCCCTTCGCCCCACTCACGAATCGCATCGGATCCGCGATGGCCGACCACACCACGGCGCGTCAGCATCGGGAGCACCACGAGATCGGCCTGCAGATCGTTGATGTACTGCACCGCGTTCTCGCGCCACTTGTTGCACTCGGGGTACGGCGCGTCGAGCACACTGCGGTTCACTGCGGAGTAGACCTTCACGTCGGCAATCGGGCAGCCACGTTTCGTGACGGTCACGATCTTCCAGTGGTTAGCCTTTCCGGCCTCGTCGAACGCGCCGAACCAGGCGGCAACGTGCGAGTCGCCAGCAATCACGATGACGACATCCGATGTCGTGTCGCCGTACTCGCAGGGCAACTCCGACACCGCGGTCGCGCCCCATCCAACGTGGCAGCCGTTGCCTTCCAGTGGCGAAATGTCCGAGCGTGCGGTCTTGATCGGGGTGCCCTCTGGTGCCGGGCCAAGTGCCGCCGCGGCGATCACATCCGCTAAAACGGCGGTATCGATCGTCGGCAGCGTCGTCGTAGTCGTCGTTGCCGCGATGGTCGTGGTGGTGGACGACGTGGTCGTCGTTGCAGCCACAGTCGTTGCAGCCACAGTCGTCGTCGGCGAGGTCGCCGCGATGGTGCTCGTTTGTGCTGCGCTGCCGTCGTCGCCGCCAGAACATGCGGTGGCGATCAACAGCGTTGCGGCCAAAGCGAGAGCCAGGCGCGGCGAGTAAGCACACCGCCGGTCGCTGATCACGCAGGGCATTGTACCGATGATCGCGTCGGTAGCCTGATCGGTATGGCCTTTGATCTACCAGCGCCCGACCTGACCAAGTTGATTGCCGCGTGGGAGGAATTCGAACGCGGAGAACAGACGCCGGGGAAAGTGCTCGCCAAGATGAAGACGGCCGGTCTCGCGCAGGTTCTCGCCCAATTGGCGAAAAGCGGATGGACGCCCGCTGTCTAATCCGTACCTTGTCCGGCCCGCCGACTGGCGCACGGGCGACCCACCGCCGTGGTCGGTTCCATCGCCAGTGATCTCTACACAGACCGTTGCAAGCGCCGTCGCCGATCTGCCGCCGGCTGTGCTGGTGACCGACGACATGATCAACGTTCGCCCGTCGGCAGTCTTGATTTTGCTGGCCGATGGTGCGAATGGCGCGGAAGTGTTGCTGACACGACGGTCGCTGACGGTCAACAGTCATCAAGGTGAGGTTTGCTTCCCTGGCGGCAGGCTCGACCCTGGTGAGGACTCGCGCACCGCAGCGTTGCGCGAAACGCATGAAGAGGTCGGCGTTCCAGCGGGGGCAGTCACGGTCGTTGGCGAGCTGTACCCGATCGGTACCTATGTCAGTCGCAGTTGGATTGTGCCGATTGTCGGCCGCGTCGCGTCGCTGATGCAGTTGCAGGCCTGCACCAGCGAGGTTGACCGCGCGTTCTGGGTGCCACTGCACGACCTCACCAAACCAGGGGTCTTCCGCGAGGAATGGTGGCCGCTGCAGGCTGTTACAGGACGTGCCGGTGAACGCCCGATCTACTTCTTTGAAGTCGACAACGAGATGGTGTGGGGCGCGACGGCGCGGATGTTGCATCAGTTGTTGCGGGTGGCCCATCGCATCGAAGGCGACGAACCACCCGCAATCTGATCGCTGACTAGTTACGCATCACGACCCTGTTAGTTAACGACTATGGGCCGCCCGCAATGCGAACGGCGCGAAAGAAGACGTCGGCCCACCAGTTGCACGTCGGCCGCAGAACCAATGAGCGGCCACGGCAATGCGCCTTCATGTCGGTGAGGAACTGTCGGTCGACGCGCTTGCGATTGGTGGCACTCCAATAAGTGCGTCCGCTGCCGTAACGATTCTCGAGCAACTGGAGATTGCGATAGCCGAAGTCGTGACGCACGCACGCCTCGCGAAAGTCGAACGAGCGGCCGGTGTCGCCGACTAGTGGTGCCGAACAACCGTCGGTACTCCAATCGAACCAGGGGTCACCGGTTACGCGCGTCGTGCTGAACGTTGCGAGTGGAACTGTGAATGCCATCCGTGACACAAAAGCCCAATCGGTGGCGGCACCAGGACCGGCATGTGCCGGTGATACGACGGTCAGGAGACTCGTGACCGCAACGAGCACTGCGAATCGAAATCGCATGAAGTGCTCCTTGTTTTCGCCCATGGCGGGCGTGTTGCCGATTCAACCCCCGGCGGCGAGCGATTGCAACAATCGCCACGCAGCTTCTACGTGCGTTGTGTCGGTAAGGCGACCGCCGATCGAGATGCGGCACGCGACCTTGCCATCGAGAACCGTGCGCGTGAACAGCGCCTTGCCGCTGTTGTTGGCGGCGGAGATCAACTCGTCGGTCGCTGTATCGCCTGCAATGAGCCGCACGCACAGCAGGTTCAACGGGTGCGGTGCGACGATCTCGAAGCGGTTGTCGGTCGCGACCCATGCAGCGAGGTCCTGCGTCAGCGCGATGTGTCGGCGAATCATCGCGATGGCGTCGTCAACGCCACCGGCGCGAATTGTGAACCACAGCTTCAGCGCGCGGAAACGACGCCCAAGCGGAACTTGCCAGTCGCGGTAGTCGATGGCGGCGCCACTCTCGGCCGCTGCCGAGCGCAAGTACTCGGGCAAGATGCTGAGCGCACCGAGCAGCGCAGCACGATCGGCGATGTAGAACAGGGTGCAGTCGAAATTCACGCCCATCCACTTATGCGGGTTCGTGCTGAAGCTGTCTGCAGATTCGACGCCGTCGTTCACCCAGCGGCATTCCGGCGCCAGCGCGGCAATTCCACTCATCGCGGCATCGACGTGCAGCCATAGGCTCTCGCGCTGCGCGATCGCGCCGATACGTGCGATGGGGTCGAACGCGAGCGAACTGGTGGTGCCCGCAGTGGCGCACACCCAGAACGGGGTGAGACCAGCCGCACGATCGGCGGCCACCAGTCGCGCAAGTTCATCGGCCTTCATGGCGAACGCGTCGCCGTGGGGCACCGTTCGCAGCTGCGAGGTTCCGATGCCGGCGAGTCGCAGACCTTTCTCGACGCTGCTGTGTGCCTGCGACGTCGCGTAGGCGACCAGCTTGGTGGTGTCGCCGGTGACGTTGATCGCGCCACCGGTCGCGCGCCAGCGGGCGGCGAGTATCGATGTCAGCGCGGCCTCACTGGCTGAGCCGTGAATCACACCGCCACCCGTCGAGCTGGTGCTGCGGAACCTCTCGGGCAGCCCGAGCAGTTCTTGCATCCAGTCCATCATCAGCGTCTCGACTTCGGTGCACGCCGGGCTGGTGACCCAGCTCATGCCTTGCACGCCCAGTCCGGCCGCAGCCAGCTCGCCGAGGATCGACGGGTAGCTGATGTTCGCGGGGAAGTAGGCGAAGAAGCTGGGGTGCTGCCAGTGCGTGATGCCCGGCATCACCAACTGGTCGAGATCGCTGAGCATCGCGCTAAACGGTTCCGCTGCTGCTGGCGGATGCGCGGGCAACGACGCACGGACATCGCCGGGCTGCACTTGGCTGGCGACCGGGAAGCGCTCGACGTTCTCCAGGTACTCTGCGATCCAATCGATCAACGCGTAACCGCTAGAGCGAAACTCGTCAGGCGTCACGGTTTCGATTCACGACCGCATCGCGGGCTCGCACTCCGCGAACTACTCGCCAACCGATGAAGCTCATGCCCGCAAGCAGCACACCGAAGGTGAGGTTCAGCCGCCATCCGCCCTTGGACTCGCTGCCGCAATCTGGTCGCTCGACGAGGCCGATGCAGTCACTCGCGTTTTCGCGCACCGGCAGAAACTGGTTGTCTCCGGTAAGGGCTGGACTGGTCTCCGCCGTCGCGGTCGATTGATACGGGTTTTCGCCGCTACACGCGCCGAGAAATGCGAGCACGAGAACGGCAGGTAACAGGCGGCGGGCTACGGTGGAGGCCATGAGCAACGATCTAGAAGATACTCGCAAGGAGCTCGACAAAGAATTCGAGCAGTTCCGCAAGCGCATCGGCAAGCTCAACGAAAAGCTCGAAAAGCTCGAAAAGTTGGGCCCCACCGACGACATCTACGAGGAGTTCAGCGACTTCGAAGACATCGTCAAAGAGATTCGCACGGGCGGCATGATTGGTTCCGGCCTGAAGGGGCATCGCGAAGCCCGCGAAAAGTACATGGACTCGCGCAACAAGTGACGACCGGCGTGCAACGCACGCAGATCGTGCTGGTAGTCGACTTCGGCGCGCAATATGCGCAGCTAATCGCTCGTCGGGTTCGTGAACTGAATGTGTACTCGCACATCGTTCCGCACCGCATCACTGCTGCGGAGGTCGCAGCGCTACAGCCGACCGCCATCATCTTGTCGGGCGGACCCAAGAGCGTGCACGTAGAGGGTGCTCCCGCGCTCGACCCTGCGATTTACGACCTTGGCATCCCGATTCTGGGCATCTGCTACGGCGTGCAGCTGATTGCGCAACAGCTCGGTGGAATCGTCGGCAGAGGAATGCGAGGCGAGTACGGCCGCGCCCGCCTCACGCGCTCTGTTGCTCCTGGACACGACAGCGACAGCGCGCTGCTGAAGGGCACTCCTGTCGAGCAAGACGTATGGATGAGTCACTTCGACGCTGTCACGCACCCGCCGGAGGGGTTCGTCGCTACTGCATCAACGCCCGACGCGCCCGTCGCCGCGATGGAATGTGTAGCGCGCAAGATCTGGGGAGTGCAGTGGCACCCGGAAGTGGCGCACACGCCCCACGGGATGGCGGTGCTGCAGCGATTTCTGCACGACCTCGCCGGTTGTGCGCCGACGTGGACGATGGGTTCGATCGTCGAAGATCAGGTCGCGGCGGTGCGCGCGCAGGTCGGCAGCGAGCGCGTGATCTGCGCGCTCAGCGGCGGCGTCGATTCCGCCGTTGCCGCGGCTCTCGTGCACCGTGCGATCGGCCACCAACTGGTGTGCATTTATGTCGACACCGGCCTGATGCGCTTGGACGAGAGCGATCAGGTCGTCGAGACGTTTAAGCGCAATATGGGCATCGAGCTGATCCACGTCAGTGCCGGTGAGCGCTACTTCGAGAAGCTCGCTGGTGTCACCGAGCCCGAGCAGAAACGCAAGATCATCGGCGAGTTGTTCGTGCGGATCTTTGAAGAACACACCGGTGGTCTCAGTGACGCCAAATTTCTGGTCCAGGGGACCCTGTACCCCGACGTGATCGAAAGTGGCGGCAGCGACGGCACGGCAGCGGTGATCAAGAGCCATCACAACGTCGGTGGCCTGCCCGCCGATATGACGTTGAAGCTGGTTGAACCGCTGCGCGACCTGTTCAAGGACGAGGTACGCAAGCTGGGTCGGGAACTGGGCCTGCCCGACGAGATCGTGATGCGTCAGCCGTTCCCCGGGCCAGGCCTCGGTGTGCGCATTCTCGGCGAGGTCACGCCCGAGCGAGTCGCACTTCTGCAGCAGGCCGACGCCATTGTGCGCGACGAAATTGCAGCGGCGGGCTTGGAACGTGAGCTCTGGCAGAGCTTTGCGGTGCTGGCGGCGGAGGTTCGCTCGGTCGGCGTAATGGGCGACGAGCGCACGTACGCCCACCCGATCATCGTGCGGGCCGTGACCAGCGAAGACGCGATGACCGCCGACTGGGCCCGGCTGCCGTACGACGTCCTGGAGGCCATCTCCAACCGCATTATCAACGAGGTGCGGGGCGTCAATCGGGTGGTTTACGACGTCACTTCCAAGCCTCCGGGGACCATTGAGTGGGAGTAATGGTCTGTTCAGAAGCCGTTCAGACACCTGGTGCTTCGCAATGCATTCGTAATATTTGGTAGCCTGTTGCCCGTGTTGACCCGCAAACCCTCCACCGGTAACCGTCGCCCCAGCCTGTTGGGCATCGGCGTCATTGCGGTTGGCCTGCTGCTTGGGCCACAGGTCGTCACGGCCGGTGTCGCGCAGGCTGATGGTGTCGGCGACGCCCAGCGCAAGGTGCAGCAAGTGCTCGACGAACTGGATTCGTTGCGAGATCAACTCGGACAACTCGACGAGGACTATGCCGGCGCCCTCGATCGCCAGGACGAGCTGGTCATCGAGATTGCCGAGTCGCAAGCCCGTGTCGACGAGATGACGGCCACATTGGGCGACGTCGCAGTCCTGCTGCAAGACATTGCGATCAAGCGCTTCACCTCTGGTGACTCGCTGGGGCTGAGCCCGATCTTCTCCAACGCTGCGACTTATAGCGAGGCCGGCCAACGTTCGGCGCTTGCTGCGCTTGCGATCAATACCGGCGAAGGCGACATGGACGACCTTCAGTCAGTCGTTGACGATCTTGCCGCCGAGCGCGCTTCACTGGGGCGCAAGCAGGAAGAGGCGACCGCGCTGATTGCGTCGCTTGATCAGCAGAAGATCAATCTGACCAGCCTGGAAGCGGTGTACGTCACGAAGTACGCGCAGGCCGAGAAAGACCTCGGCGCAGCCAAGCTGCGCAAGGCTGCGGAAGACCGTGCGGCGGCAGCGGCTTCGCGAGCGCAGCGCACCCGCACCACAAACACCGGCGGTGGCGGCGCTACAGCAACGCCGCGTGGTGGCGGTGGAGGCGGCGCGACTAGCGGTGGTGGCGGTGGCTACACCGGCACCGTTCCGTCGGTCTCGGGTAGTGCTGGTATTGCCGTGTCGGCCGCTTACGGCCAGATCGGCGTCGCCTACAGATACGCAGCCGAGTTGCCGGGCGTTGCGTTCGACTGCTCCGGTCTTACTAAGTGGGTGTGGGGACAAGCTGGCGTGTCGCTGCCCCATCAGAGCGGGCGGCAGTTCAACGGCACCGCGCATGTGCCCATCGACCAAGCGCAACCGGGGGATCTCATCTTCTATTACTCGCCGATTGGTCACGTCGGCATCTACGTAGGCGGCGGACAAATGATTCACGCCTCATCGCCATCGGTACCGGTGCAGCTCACCAGCGTCAACTGGAACAAGGTCGTCGGCATCGGCCGACCCGGCTGACCCTCCAGCTCTCGGGGCTTGCTTTCACGGCTTGTTTTCGGGGCCGACGTACTACGGTTGCGGCCCGTGCAGGGCATCGACATCGAACCAGTCAGCAACTGGATGGTTGCCAATGTTGCCGGTGCAGTAGCACCGTTCACATTCGACCTCATCACTGGTGGCCGTTCCAATCTCACGTATCGCGTCACCGGTGCCGATGGCCAACGCTTTGTTGTGCGCCGCCCACCGCTTGGCCATGTCCTCGCGACTGCGCACGATATGGCCCGCGAGTACCGCGTCATCAGTGCCGTTGGGCTGAGCTCGGTGCCGGTGCCACCGGCGCTCGGGTTGTGCACCGACGAAGCCGTCAATGGGGCGCCGTTCTACGTGATGGGCTACGTCGACGGTGTCGTGCTCGACAGTCCCGAACGTGGTGCCGAGTTGCCGATGCCGTTGCGGAAGATCGCCGGCGAGGATCTTGTTGATGTGCTTGCCGATCTGCACGCCGTCGATATCGACGCTGTCGGCCTCGGCAATCTGGCCAAGCGCGAGGGCTACGTCGAGCGGCAGGTGAAACGTTGGAGCACGCAATGGGAGCAATCGAAAACCCGTGAACTTCCCGCCATCGACGAAGTCGCGCGGCAGTTACGCGAAGCACTTCCCGAACAGCAGGGCGTCTCGATTGCCCACGGCGACTTCCGCTTCGGTAACTGCCTGACCGACCTCGCTACCGGGCGTATTGCGGCGGTGCTCGATTGGGAACTGTGCACGCTGGGCGACCCTTTGGCAGATCTCGGTTATCTAGGGGTCTACTGGTTTCACGGCGAACTCGGCACGATGCGCGCCAACGACCCGACACCCGCCGGTGGGTATCCGACCTATCCCGAATTGGTCCTGCGCTACGCCCGACGCACAGGCCGCGACGTGTCGGGTATCGACTACTACGTTGCCTTCGGCTGCTGGCGGCTCGCCGTCATCAGCGAAGGCGTGTACGCGCGCTACATGCAGGGTGCGATGGGCCGCCAAGCCGACGACGAGGGTTTTCTGGCCTTCAAGGTGGCCACAGAAGGTCTTGCCGAGCGAGCACTCGAAGCGATGGGCAGGTTGACGTGAACGATTACGTGAACGATCTTGCGAAGCGGCACGGCACGGTGCTGAGCGAGTGGGCGAAGTCCTCGTTCACAGCGGCTGGCTGTACCCGCGATGTGTATCGCCATGGCAGCGGACCAGGCGTGATCGTTGTGCACGAATTGCCCGGCGTGACGCCCAAGGTTGCCGCCTTCGCCGGCGACGTTGTCGCGGCCGGGTTCACCGTGGTGATGCCATCACTGCTCGGGACTGCTGGCCGCGACTTCAGCAACGGCTACTTGGCCAAGTCGTCACTGCAACTGTGTATTTCTCGTGAGTTCACGCATTGGGCGCTGGACCATACGTCTCCGATCATCGGATGGTTGCGGGCTCTTGCCCGCGATTTACACGCGGAACTGGGTGGCCCAGGTGTCGGTGCCATCGGTATGTGTTTCAGCGGTGGCTTCGCGCTGGCGATGATGGTCGACGAAACGGTGGTTGCACCGGTACTCAGCCAACCGTCGCTGCCGCTCGCGATGCTCGGGTCCAAGCGTGCTGCCGACCTGAATCTGTCGCCTGACGATGCGCTCGCCGTCGCCCGCCGCGCCGCCGAAGGTTGCCAGGTGCTTGGCTTGCGCTTCACCGAAGACAAATTGGTCGGTACCCGCTTCGACACGTTGCGCGAGCTACTCGGCGATTCCTTCATCGCGGTCGAGATCCCGAGCAACGCGAAGAACGATCACAGTGTGCTGACCGAACAGCGCCACGAACCGAGCGTGCAGCGCGTGCTGGAGTTCCTCCAGGCCAAACTGCGTTAACCAGCCAGGTCGCGAGCTGCCTTGTAGTCGGCCTTGCCGTTGGCTGCCCGGGGGACCTGATCGACGAAAATCACTCGCTTGGGCGCCTTATAGGCCGCTAAGTCCTTCTTGACATCGGCGATGACCTGCGCTTCGGTCACCTCAGTGCCACCGGCGAGCGAGGCGACGGCAGTGACGACTTGGCCGAAGCGATCGTCGTCGACTCCGATGACCAAGCAATCGACGACGCCATCCACGCGCTTGACTGCCTCCTCGACCTCTTCCGGGAAGATCTTTTCGCCGCCGGAGTTGATCACTTGGCTGCCGCGACCGAGAAGAATCAGCGAACCGTCGGCGGCGACCATCGCCATGTCGCCGGGGAACGAGTAGCGCACGCCATCGATGGTGCGGAACGTGCGCGCCGACTTCTCGACATCCTTGAAGTAGCCGAGCGGCACCATCCCGGCGGCAGCGACCATGCCGGTTTCTTCGCTGCCAGCGAGCACCTCGCGGTCGCCGTCGGTGAAGACCTTCGTGGTTGGATTCCGCGTGAACTTGGCCGTGCTCGGCGGCACGCCCTTCATCGAGATGCTGGTGCCCATCGACCCTTCCGACGACCCGATCGCGTCGAGCAAGATGACGTGCTCGATGCGCTCGATGAGCTGCTCTTTAACCTCGGCGGTCCACATCACGCCCGAGGAGATGATCATTTGCAGCTTGCTGAGGTCGTAGGGCGCGCCAGCGGCGGCTGCCCGGTCGATGGCGGCGATGATCGGTTTGGCGAATGCATCGCCGACAATCGTCATATTGGTGACTTCCTCGGCTTGCACGGTGCGCAACACTTCGTCGGCATCCAGCGAGCGGCCCAACAGCGTGACAACTTCCGCACCGAGCAGTTGAGGAATCATGGCGCCGAGCCACACGCCAGTGCCGTGCATCAGCGGCGCACACGAGAGGCTAATGGTGCGCCGACCGGCGGCCGCCGTGTCTCGAATCAGCGGTGCAATCTCGGCCGGATCGACCGGCGGCGCTGCGCCGAGCAACGGAAACCCCAGCGACGCGAACGAACGGGTGAGGACACCCATGTCGTACATCACACCCTTGGGCATGCCGGTGGTGCCACCGGTGTAGATCATGTAGATGTCGCTCTCTTCGCGGGCCATGCGCGGCAGCGGTTGCTGGCTGGCGACGACCTCTTCATAGCGCTGCGCCGTCGGCACCTGCCCCGCCACTCCGTCGTCGACTTCGATCAGCAACTTCAGCTTGGGCAGCCGGGCGCGAATCCGCTCGACGCGGTCGCCGAGCGACGAGTGAAAGACCAGCGCCTCGGCGTCGGCGTTGTCGAGCAGGTAGACCAATTCTTCGTCGATGTAGCGGTAGTTGACGTTGATCGGCACGGCGCGCATCTTGAACGCCGCGTAGTGGGCTTCGAGGTACTCGTTGCCGTTGAACAGGTAGAGGCCGATCTTCGAATCCGGGCCGAGGCCAGCGGCCGTGTATGCAGCGGCGACTCGCGCCGCACGCTCGTCGTACTGCGCCCAGCTGAACCGGCGGTCGCCGTGCACGACGGCGGTGTAGTCGGGAAGTACGTCGGCGATCGATTCCCAGATAGTCGCGAAGTGGTATTCCATGTCAGCCCAGATCGTTTCCGTACATGTGGCCGAGTGGGTCGCTCAGCTCGATGCGGCGGGAATCCAGCTGAGCGCGCTGCATTTCATCGACCGGGTGTCCCATGGAACCATTTCATCACACTTTGGGTGTTTCGACGCCAGCGACGGCTGCCCATGTCTCTGGGCTATCGAAGCCGAGCGCCCAGAACGCAACCCCACCGATCCGTTCGGCGCGAGCAAGATCGAGTCGTGCCCGACTGCCGGCCTCGTCGACGTAGTGCACCTCGCGCGTTTGAGTGCACGTTGTAACGCCGTCGGAGACCTCAAGCTGATACGTGAAGGTGACTTCCTTGTTGGCCTCGTCGGCGACGGGGGTTGCATTGCGCTTTTCGATCAGCGCAGCCGCGCTGCTGTGTGTGATCGGAACCGTGCCCTCGGCGTCGGCGGGGCAGGTGCCGATGGAGTTGATCACCCAGTTGCGACCGTAGAGAGGTATCCCGAGCACCAACTTGCTGTCGTCCTCGACGGCCTTCTTCGCTGCGCGAATTGCACCCCGGAGCCAGCCGATCGGCGCAATTGGACCGGGCTCGTCGACGGAGTAGTCATAACCCATGATGCGGATGCGATCGACAACGTCGCCCATCGCCGCGTAGTCGTACACCCAATTGCCGCTCTCAGGGTTGCGTTTGGTGTCGTAGATCGGGGGCACGCTGACCGTCAGCAACTTGCCGTGGGCGTGCAGCGCGGTGGCTAGCTCGGTGACGAATGCGACCCAGTTCGGTCGGGTCGTCTCCCATGTCGCGTAGTCGTCGACGAAGGCGAAGCCCTCGTAGTCCAAGTCGATGCCATCGAAGCCCTCGCGCATGACCAGGTCGACAATCGTTTTCACATGCAGCGCGCGGCTCGCTGGGTTGGCGAGCAGGGAGGCCATTTCGGTCTTGCCGAGACCGTCCACGATCGAGGGGATGACGCGCGTGCCGGTGGCGCGTGCCGTGTCGATGAGCGCATGCATCGCCGACGGCTCGATGTTGCCGGTGACGGTGATCGCCGCGATGCCAGTCGCCGCGTACCAGAAGGGTGACACCTCGTGCAGCACGCGGCCGTGCGCGGCGACGGCGGCGGTGGCATCGGCCAGTACCCAATACGGTGCCCAACCGCTGATCGGGATGTTCTCCAGTGGGGGAGGGTCGTCGGTTCGCGTCGCGAATACAACACCAGCCGCGATAGCGGCTGCGGCAATCAGCGCAGCGAGTGTCCGGCGCGTGCGATATGGATGGGCAGCGCGCCCGCTAGCGCGGAGCCCGCCAGACAGGCCCAGTGCCGTGCGATCGATTTCGTGCAACGAGCCCACGACTGTGTAGCCGCGACCATCGGGAACATCAACCACGTTGGGCACCGCGAACGTGCGGCAACCGGCAGCGACCGCGCTGCGTACGCCGGTGGGCGAGTCTTCGATGGCCACACAATCCTGTGCCCGCACACCTAGGGCGGCGGCGGCGGCAAGGTAGGGCTCGGGGTGGGGTTTGCCGTGCGTCACCTCGTCGCCGGTGATCACGACGTCGAACGAGCCAGGAGGTAGCGCACTGACGACCGCGTCGGCGAAGCGGCTCCAGCTCATCGTCACCAGCGCGCACGGGATCTGTTGCTTGCGCAGTGCGATCAGCAGCGCTCGGGCACCTGGTCGCCAGGGCACTTTATGGCGCACGCGCTCGATCACCCCATCGAGGAGCCGGTTGACAATGTCATCGATCGGCAGGTCGACACCGCCTTGATCGCGCAGAACTGCGGCCGCGTCGCGCAAGTCGAAGCCGACCAACGAGCGGGCATGTTCGTCGCTCCAGTGGCCCCCATGTTCGGCGACCAGCGCGTACTCGGTAGCAATCCAGTACGGCTCGGTATCGACCAGCGTGCCGTCCATGTCCCACAGCACCGCCGCCGGCCGCGCCGATCCCGAGTCCCTGGATGCAGCGCTCATTTCGGAACTCAAACCTACTTGCTAGTCAGCTCAGCGTGAGCGCACCCACAACAACAACGCGCTGCCCCACAGCAGCTCGTAGGAAACGTCGCGACCGAGTCTGTCGGAGAGGTCGAGCCGCAGTTCGGCGGCGGGTCGCGGACGCGCTGTTGACGGAGTTGCGCGACTGGCCGCTGGCGCCGGACGCGACGGCCACCGCGTGGGCGTGGCGCGCACCTGGGTGGCCACGATCGCTCCGCGCGCTGGCGCCTGTTTCAGGCGTTTGTCGAAGTGTTTCGCGAGGTCTTCGCGCTTGGGCGCCACTTACAGGTCGACCGGAGGGACTGTGAAGCGCCAACCGCGCAACTGAATCAGCTCGTAGGCCACGTGACGGAACGCCACTGCCGCTCGCGCGGAGCCCTTCGTGTGGGTGAGTGCAGAGATCGTTCAACATTCTGATGAATTTCGTCAAGGTGCGACGGACCGCGGCCGAAAAAGAATCTCAAGTGATCTACACAACGACCTTGACTCTCGGCTGAAACGAGAGCGACGTCGCAATCGATTGAAGGCGGCAAGCGATGAACTCCCCAACTGGTACGGAAACATTGAACGACAAGCGCTCACGCGCTGGTCGCAGTGTGCTTGCGATGGCGTTGATCGTCGTCGGACTTCCGTTGGTAACGCTCGTCGAGGCGCCGGGAGATGTTGAAGCGAACCCCGCGGGCAGCGCGGCCAACGTCACCCAGTCCACAACAGGTGCGCTCACCGGCGGGTCGGTACCCGACGGAACCTGTAGCGCGAAGATCTCGGCCACCGGTGGCGGCGGCGGCTCCGGTGGACTCGCGGCAGCCAATGGTGGTCGCGGTGGCGCGGCCGCAACTGTCGCTGCGACCGTTCGGGTGCTACCGGGTCAGTCGTACTCGGGCAGCGTTGCCGGTGGTGGCCAGAACAGCGGAACGGGTGGAGTTGGCGGCGGCGGTGCTGGCGGAACGATCGTCAACGATCATCGCGGCTCTGGCGGGGGCGGTCGCTCAGTTGTCGCAATCGGTGGCATCACGACAATTGTCGCCGGTGGTGGTGGCGGCGGCGGTGCCGCGCACCAAGCTGGCACTCCGCTTCCCGGCAACGGTGGCGCCGCAGGCACGGCAGTCGGCGCCGGAACAGCAGGTGTCGGCACAACCGGCTCGGTCGGTATCGACAACCCGGCAGGAAACGTTGTCGGCGGCGGCGTAGGTGGCCAGGCTGCCGCTGGTGGTGCTGGTGGTCAGAACTCAGCAGCGGGCACCGCTGAAGACGGCTCGGCCGGCGGTGGACCCCCTGTCGGAACTGGTGGTGGTGGTAGCGGTGGCCCCGATGCCAACTTCGACTCGGCTGGTGGTGGTGGCGCCGGTTACACGGGTGGCGGTGGCGGCGCCTCGACGGTTGGCCAGTCGGTCACTGGTGCGGGCGGCGGCGGTGGCTCGAGCTGGGTGGTCGGAACTTCGCCTGTCGCTTCGGGCGGTGCCCCGACAGCGATCTCAGGAAGCAACACCGCACAAACTGCTCAAAGCGTAAACGGCAGCGATGGATCGGTCACTATCGACTGGGTCCCGTGTCAATACGACCTGTCGATGACTAAGACGGTTGCGACATCGCCGATTGTGGCAGGCGGCCGGGCGACGTGGACAGTCACGATCACCAACAGTGGCCCCGACCCGATGACGCGCGGCGACGTGATCACTCTGGCGGACACTCTTCCGACAGGTCCTAACGCGGCAACGCCAGCACCCGACTTTCGCGTCGCGTCAATTACCGCCGCTGGTGGATCGAATACGACCATGCTCAGCGGTGCCGTCACGTGCACAGGTGTAGCCGTCGGTTCGCCGATGCCGGCCTCGACGGTTTGCAGTCGCCCGTATGCGCCGGCCGCCGGAACGCCGGGCACACCGCCCGCCTCTTCTGGAACTCGCGGCCTCAACGTTGGCGAGTCGCTGACCATCGTCTACGAGCAGGTCATCTCAAACACCGCTCCCTGCACGACAATCACGAACACCGCAACGATCACCGATCGCCCGACTCTGTCCGGAACAACCGACATCATCGGCGTCCCAACTTTGAACACCGTCGCCACTCCGTTGGTGATCCAGTGCTACGACCTGGCCGTGGCCAAGACGGTGAGCCCGTCGCCATCGGTCGGGCTCGGTGGAACGATTACCTGGACCGTGACGGTCACAAACAACGGTCCGGGGCCAATGAATGGGCCGGTGGCAACCGTCGCTAACCCATTGGTCGTTAGCGACGTGTTTCCGTCTACCGCTCTCAGTTCGGCGTCGCTGGTCAGCGCCATTGGGCCTGCGGGCGCATGTTCGCTCGTGGTCAGTACGGTGACCTGCGCGACCGGATTGCCAGCAAGCGGTCAGCAGATTCTCACGTTCACCCAGACGGTGTTGGTGGGCGCTGCGGATGGAGCGGTTGTCTCGAACACCGCCACCGTCACCGACCCGCGCACGGGTGACTCGAACGACTCGAGCACCGCGTCAACAACGGTTCGCCACCCGCGACTGACCTTGATCAAGTCCGTCGCCAGTCGCGTAAATGCTGCTGATCAATTCACGGTCCGAATCGTCAACGGCGTCACGACGGTTGGGACCGCCTCGACGGTTGGCGCGGGCACGACCGCGACCACGGGGACAATTCTGGCTTCCGCAGGCAGTTACACACTCAGCGAAGTGATGGCAGCGGGCTCTGTCAGCACGCTCGGTCAGTACACGAACTTTATTTCGTGCACGAACACAAACGCGACTTCGACAACGGTTCTGCCTTCGGGCGCTGGAGCCAGTTTCACTGTCACGCCGACAGGCCTCGATGACATCACGTGTACCTTCACTAACACGCCGCGTCAGGCGCTGATCACCGTTTCCAAGACCAGTCTCGGTGGCGTTGGGCCATTCGTTTACGCATTGACGAACCTGTCAGCAGTCACGTCGACAATTACGACGACCGTCGCCGGAACCCCGGCCCTGTCGCCGCAGTTCTCCGCGACAGCGGTGAATAGCGCTGTCACGATCGCAGAGACAGTTCCCTCTGGCTGGCAGTTCAATACGGCGACTTGTACCGACGCGAACAGCGCCGTGACCGGCAACGTTGGCAGCTTTGGCACGCTGGTTGGCGCGACGCTGACGATTCCGGCGGCCAACGTCAAGGCTGGATCGGTGATCACTTGCGCCTTCACGAACACCAAACTCGCCCGACTCACGATCTCCAAGACCAGTGTCGGTGCCGGCGGTGCCTTCAACTTCACGTCGACCGGTGGACTTTCGCCATCTACGTTCACGTTGAACCCGAATCCGCCGGTGACCGACTCGCGAACTTTCGTCAACTTGGTTCCTGGCACTTACACGGTCACCGAACTAGCGCTTCTCGGCTTCCGGCTCGCAGACATCACTTGCGCCAACCTTCCGGGTGGCACGGCTGGCAACGCCAATACCCCCAACTTGGGCACGGGCCAGTTGTCCGTGACCCTAGTGGCGGGCGCCGACTACGGGTGCACCTTCACCAACATCGCTAACGCCAACGTCGCCATCATCAAGAACACGGTCGGCGGCGAAGGAACATTTAGCTACACGACCACCGGTACTGGGAACACGCCAGATCCGACGCCTTCGACTACGACGGCCGCCGGGACGGGCTCGGCAGCACTCGACGTGCCTTTCGCTTCGGGCATACTCAGCCGCAACATCACCATCACTGAGAACCCGTTGCCCGCTGGTTGGGTCCTGACTGCGATTGCTTGCACCGACGGTGTCGGTGCCCCCATCGGTACCCCCAACGTCGGAGCTCGTTCAGTGGCGCTCGCTGTGACGCCGGGCGCCAACGTTTCGTGCCGCTTCACAAATGAGAAGTTGCCGACGATCGTGATCCGCAAGCAGTCGATTGGTGGCACCGGCACGTTCAGTTTCACTGGCGGCACCAACGGTTTGCCGGCCAACTTGTCGCTCGACACCGGAGTCGCCAACCCTGCCGACTCCGGGGTCTACACCCTGACCGCGCTCAACACAGCGACCAGCATCACCGAGACCATTCCGACCAACTACAAACTGACGTCAGCCGTTTGTGCTGATGAAAGCAACACGCCCGTCAGCACTGCGCTGGTCGGCGGTGTGTTGACGATCGCTGCCGGCGCAGTCCTGGGCGGAGTCGATCTTGTTTGCACCTTTACCAACACGCGCAAGAGCGCCCAGATCAGGTTCGTAAAGTCGTGGGTCAACGGCCAGGTTGGTAACCAGGTAACGCTCGGCTCGACGGGTGGCACCAATAACCCCTCACTGGTTTCCGTCGCCAACACGGCCACCGAGGTCGACACCGGAACTCTCGTGACCGTGTACGCCGGCGAAACGCTGACTCTGACAGAGACCTTCAACGTTGGCAGCGCGGCGAATTATTCAACCGGGCTCGCCTGCACTGGCGCCAGTGATGGCACGCCGGCGAACGGATTCTCTATCGCGGCAGCCGACGACGGTGCGAGCATTGTGTGCACCTACACCAACACCGGTCTCCCCTCAGTCAGCGCGACCAAGACAGCTGGCACAGTTGTTGGCCCGAACGCGGCTGGCGTGTATCAGGTGTCGTACTCGGTCACTGTCACGAACAGCGGGATCGCGCCGACAACGTACGGGCCGCTGGTCGACACGGCCAGTTTCGCTCCGAACCTGAATATCAGTAGTGCCAGTTGGACGACCGCTGGTACGGGTGCGCCCACTGGCGGTTCAGTGAGTGGTTCTGGCCCCTTCACCCTCGCAGCGGCGGGCGTCGCCATTGGACCGAGTGTCGTACATACCTTTTCGGTGACGATCTTCTTCACGTTTGCTAGCTACACGGCCGCATCGCCTTGCGCGGGCGTTGGCACTGGACTTTATAACGCGATCAATCTGGCATCCGGAGACACGACGCCGAACGACAACACGGCGTGTGTCCCGCCACCGTCACCACCGACGCCTTCGATCAATTTGGTGAAGTCGTCGTTGCCGACGACGGTGACCGCTGCCGGGCAGGTTGTTGCCTACTCGTTCGTGGTCACGAACACGGGCAACGTCACGTTGACTTCTGTTGCGGTGACTGATCCGTTGCCTGGTCTGTCAGTTGTGTCGTGCCCGGGCTCGACGTTGGCT
>Ga0105047_10001450_pt1 | contig 42505 bp, 36 predicted proteins | sample MAT04_FD_78384 | JGI IMG/M metagenome (GOLD analysis project Ga0105047, IMG submission 78384) | Freshwater microbial communities from Lake Fryxell liftoff mats and glacier meltwater in Antarctica - MAT-04 (megahit assembly) | ecosystem: Environmental > Aquatic > Freshwater > Ice > Liftoff... | reverse complement strand
GTGACTGGAACCGAAGTGACCAAGGAAGCGGCCAAGATGATCCTGGCCGACGACAACTTCGCCACCATCGTCGTCGCCGTGCGCGAAGGGCGCGCCATCCTGGACAACATCCGCAAGTTTCTGCGCTATCTGCTGTCGTCCAACATGGGCGAGGTGCTGACCGTGTTCCTGGGCGTAGTGGGGGCTGGCTTAATCGGATTGAAGCCCACCGACACCGGGGCCGGCGGTGCCGTGGTGCTGCCGCTGCTGGCTACCCAACTGCTCTGGATCAACCTCATCACCGACTCAGGCCCGGCACTGGCGATGGGTGTAGACCCCGCCACCGACAACCTGATGGCTCGCAAGCCGCGGCACTTGAACGATCGGCTGATCGATGCCCGCATGTGGTCGAGTGTGATCCAGACGGGGCTGGTGATTGCGGTAGTGAGCTTGCTGACGATGGACTTCTACCTGCCGGGTGGGTTGATCCCCGGCACCGGCGACCTGACCACGGCTCGCACCGCAGGCTTCACGGTGCTCGTGTTCACCAGCTTGTTCACTTGCTTCACCGCGCGCTCGGACACCACGAGCGCGCTCACCGGACTGTTCGCCAACCACTGGCTATGGGGTGCCGTCGCACTCTCGGTGCTTTTGCAAGTTGCGGTCGTACACCTGCCGTTCCTGAACATCGCCTTCGGCACGGCACCGCTGTCGCTTGACCAGTGGCTGGTGTGCGCAGCGATGGCCAGCGGGGTGTTGTTCTACAGCGAACTGCGAAAGCTGGTGAGCCGCATTGGCGGTCGACAAAAGAGCTGACCGTTCGCAGTAACAGCAATAAGTCTAGCGGGTTGAAGTCCCGTCTGGGGAGTTGTCCCTACGCCTCGGTAGCATGAGGAAGCGGCATCGTGGTAACACGGGGTCGTGAGTTTCCGAACAGCAAGAGAGCAGGCCGTAACGCAAGTGAACCTATGAGTAGCCTCATAAACGAACTGGAGAAGCCAACCCTGTGGTCAGAAGGGGACGCGAGATCGAACCCCTCGAGCCAATCGATATCGGTGGGGGTGCCGCCCAGGACGCGGAGCCCCTTCCCCAGAGATCGGAGAGTATCCGGAGGTATCGTTCTCCGCCCGGGAAGTACTTCCGCTCGGTCTTTCCCTGCTCGAAATCGCCGAGGGCGAGGAAGCTCGGCTCGAGATAGGCGTACGACGGGATGCTGAACAGAAGGCGGCGAGACATCGCAGGCGTTAGTAGCACCGGTGAGTGTAAAATTCTGCACGTGACGTCGACCGCCCTTATCCTCCTTCGCCTCCCCGCCCGGCCGCCTCAGCCGCTCCTCCGACGCGCCTTCGCCTTTCTGGGTCTGCTCGCGCTCGTTCTGGCAAGCGCCCTGTCGACGGGCTGCGCGTCGAAGCCCACGATGAAGCTGAAGGCCGCCGAGATCAGCGGCATGACGCTCGGCTTCCCCTTGCAGGTCGGCGTCGTCATGACGATGGTCATCGACGCCTACAACCCGAACTCGTACGACGTGGCGATCCGCGCGATGCGCGGCATGGCGCTCCTGGCCGACAAGTACACGCTGCCCATCGACTACCGTCCGGGCCCCGAAGGCGTGTGGCTCGCGTCGAAGGCCAAGACGACGATGCGCGTCCCGGTGAGCGTCCCGGTCGACCTCGCGCTCCGCTTGCTGCGCGAGTCGGACATGGCCCCGACCGTCCCCTTCCGGGTCACCGGCACCGCCGACGTCACAGCGACCCGAGCCTTCCAGATCGAGGAGGACAACTACTCGTTCGACGAGACCGGCACGTTCACGCGCCAGCAGCTCGAGCTGGCTATCCCTCATTTCTGAGCGACCTTCGGGAGCTCGTGTCGTGTGAGTCACACGACCTACGCCCGCCCCCGTGGTAAAGCCGGGCAGAGCGCCATCACGATTCTCGAAAGACCGCAAAGCCGGCGGCTTACGAGAATTGCACGCAAAACGATAAACGCATACGGTTTCGCTCCCCGATCCGGACAACCATGCCCGCCACCGCCGCCCGTACGCCACCCCGCAGCAGCGTCCATCACCGCCGCCGGCCCAAGCGCACGCTGCTCTGATGAAACCACTAGCCATTTGACTAAGCGCGATAAAACATGCGCTAAGTCGCTGGTTATACCGCACCGTTCAGACCTATCTGGCGACCTGGCTGGCAACGGCACAGCGATAAGGCAGGCACCGGTCACATCCAGCGCTGACGGATCAGCGCCGCGCCGGTGGCTCCTCCACCGGCGCCGGTGGCCTGGGCGTAGATGGTGGGTCCGATACCGGCGGCTCCTTTGGATGGGGCAACGGGTCACGGATATCTGGCGGCGACGATGGTGGCCGCTTGCGCTGCTTGGGTGCAGGGGGTATTGGCTCAGGTGTCGGTACGGTTGCCATGGGGCATGTTCTCCTCGTGTGCCTGCGCAGCCCGTGCGCGGCGCATCGAATCAATGGGGTCGTGATATCACCGCGCAACATTGAACGGGGCGCCCCCCCATTACTTCCCGATCCGGAAAGCAATCCGCCAGCAATTCGCCAAACAGCAGAATAGTCGCGGCGTGAAGAGGTATCTTGGGTACGGACATCAAGACGCATCAGTTGCCCAGATAAGAAGCCAGGGCTGCGATTTCCTGGTCGCTCAGATTTTTGACCATGGGAGCCATGATGGCCGACTTTGGTCCAACAGTTCCACCAGAGCGATAGGTTTCCAAACGACTCTTGATGTCCGCGTGGCTCAACTTGACCAGGCTCGGATTGCCGGCAACGCCTTCAGCAGTCTCGCCGTGGCAACTTGCACAGCTTCTGGCGAACAGCGTGGAAGCATCGACTTCAGCCCCCGCCTCCGCGCCCGCGTAAGCAACGGGCGGCGCGGCAGCTTCGGTAGACGCTTCCGGCGTTGTGGCGGTTGTTTGCTTGGAGCTGTCGCCGCAGGCGCTCAGCAGGGACAAAGTGGCGAACAGCATGATGTATCGAGTGTGTGTCATGTTTTATCCTGATTGGATGGATGAGAACTTACGGTTTGAAACCGACGAATCAATGGGGACGGACTCTCGAATGGCACTTACATAAGGCCCCAGAACGCCCGTCATCCCGGCGCAGGCCGGGATCCTGAATGGTTGATGGTGGCGGTAACCCTGGATTCCGGCCTGCGCTGGAATGACGAAAATCCAGAAATTCGTCTTAAGTAAGTGCCATTCTGGTCTGTCCCCTATTTCCTCATGGCTTTACCCGGCTTCGCCGGCTTGGGGTAACCAGGACAAATCAAGCACTTGCTCTGCAGACCAGGGGCAATGTTCTGAAAAACTGGAAAGTCCCGTTTCCTGAGCCGCGCTTGCGGTGGCATCTTCCCAAGTTGAATCCCACCAATCTGGATCGCTTAGATCTTTCTGAAGGCTAGGTGTTTTTTCCAGTCGCCGCGCGATTCCCTTGCGCTGATTACGAATGGTGATTTCCCATGACACGCCGCGATGACCTGGCTGAAATTCCCACTTGAGGAGATGCGTAAGCAAGATGGCCATCCGGTTCGCAAGTTCGCGTTGTTCACTCTTGCCCACGTCTTCAATTTCCTCTGCCAAATGATCCAAGTCCAAGAGTTCAAAGCGCTCGCTCCGCAGCAATCTTGCCTGCTCATTGGCCCAGGCCACAATGTCCTTGTCATAGGTTTGCATATCCACTCCTTCTCAATCCTGATCAACACGACCCAATTCTAGCCCTGACCCTTTTGGCTGTCGGCACAATAAAAAAGCCCCTCCAAAGCAAGGCGTTCAGCCAACGTGTTGATGGTTGGGCGCCTTGATTTCAACGTGCGCATTGAGCCAATAGCGATTAAGCGACGGGCAAAACCCTATCCTCTTTTGATGAAACCCAGACTCCAGGCACGAGCTGATGTCTGCCGACGTGGTCACCCGAAAAAGCTTCTGTAAGTGCCATTCGGGTCGGACTCGATTGATATTTCAATCAAGTCCGACCACATTGATATGAATTAAGCGAACGACGGCGCGGGGTCTGTTCGACAACGCACACAACCGTGTGAAGGATGGGATGAGGAAGCGCAGCGTGGTTCGAGCGCAAGGCCGAGACCGAGACCGCAGCCAAGGCGGCTTAGCCGGATTGGCTGGAAAACCTGCTCCATTTATACCTGATCTCGGCCAGCGACTCCGTCGCTCACGCCCTTCTCCCTGCCCTGGCCTGTAGCGCGGCCCTGCTTAAGTGAGGGCTGTGGTCAGGCTGGCTGCTGGCGATGTTCTGGCACGGGGGGTTTCGACCGGGAGGCCTGTGGATCACGAAAGCGGACGCTGTTCCCACCTCCGTTACCGTTTGGTTCAAGCGTAAAAGCCACTTCCGCTTGGTATAGGTGACGGTCTTTATCGCAGATTCACATGTGTTCGCCGTACCGACTATTTAGCACTCATCCGGCATGTGGCTGCCAGAAGGATACGCCTCTCACGATTGGTATCCCGCACCTTGCGATGCTTCGTTACATTGTCAGAGCCGCTCTTTATTCAGGCTCCTAAATTCACCTGGTGATACGGGCGGTTCCCTCCTTTATAGTGAGAACAACTACGGTAAGCGACCTCGTGTCGCACTTGAATTTCCCATCCTTCGAGCTTGGCGCGCATTTTCTTGGCATCGGACCGCCAGCGACGCGATCCGAACGCGCAGGATGGCGGCGTTACCGTGACTCTTCTATTCCGTTTCAATGCAGAGGATCTGATCGATTCGGTATATGCCGAGACGCGCAGGCGAACCGTGGCCGGCACAGTCACACAGTCAGTTTCGCACCATGGGAGCACCGCTTCGGCGACTACGAGATGCGCGATTCGATGCTTATCCCGCTCACCGATGATTGCGTCGACTGGTATTCGCAAAATGAGTTTCTGCCTGCGTTTGTCAGATTGCCCGGAATTGATACGGCGCTGCATGAACCTATATTTTTGCAATGTGTGCAGACATACAGAATTACCATCGATCAGCCGACTAGGCTTAAGGCAATTCTTACTCCCACGATTGGATATGCCATGGACAACGATAAAAGCACGCGCGCCAATGAGGATCGGGCGGTTGAATTTCTTGCTCGAGAATCGCATCTGCCGGTTGGCGATGTGGAACAGCTCTACGTGGACGAAAAGGCCAAGCTGAGCGTTGGGGCTCACATCAAGAGCTTTCTGTCCATTGTCGCCATCAGCAATGTTCGCAAGATGCTGTTCAAGCGCGGCAAAAAAAAGCCGGCACCGGCTTGAGTTGTTGGCTATCTCGAATCGGGCATCCAGCAAAGTCCGGGACGTAAATCTGTCATCTGACAAGCCGATACTGAATATCGTATTCGCATAAGACAATCATGAAAAAATCCCAAGCAGTTGAATCGCTCGGCCAGCGCAGACTGATGTTGCCGGCCTGGGTCAAGGCGGCGCTGGCTGCCAACGACCGCCTCAAGGTTTATCTGACGGTGCTGCAAGCGGCGGCGGAACATGCCGCACACCCGAAGCGCGAACTGCCCGATCTGACCAAGGAGATTGCCACTGCCGGCCTGGTCGCCAGCTTTCTCCACGATGCCGTCGTTGCTGCGACGCAAATCGATGAAAATCTGCTGATTCCGGACCTGGAGCGCCTGGTCAAAGGCCTCGCCGACGATTTGGGGACAATGGCCAGACCCGTGCTGGAAACGACACCGGCTGGTTCAGAAGCGCATGCCCGCGTCGAGCATTGGCTGGCCTTGCTAGGCGAGCTGCCGGCGGACCGGCTGAGCGAGCAGCAGCTCGAAGGGCTGACCCATGGCCGTCGGGGAGGCTCGGACAGCCTGCATCTGCTGGTGATGGACCTGCACAAACAGATCAATCACCTCTCCGGCGAACTGGCGAGCGAAGTGATCGACGGGGCCAATGTCTGGGAAATTCTGCCCGAGGACCGACCAAGGGTCGCTGCCTTCATGCGCGGCCTGAACCGCACGGCGCCGCTGAAGTTCGACCACCCGGGTCTCGAAACTGCGGCAACCCGGGACGGCGAGCGCCTGCTGCTGCAAAACGACATCGGCACCAACGATGCGCACGTCCTCGTGCTCCAGGTCGCGCCGACCTCGATCACGATGACTTATTCCGATCTGCATCGCGTCCGTCTCGAGTTTTTCCAGTCTCTGCTGACGCCACTCGGCGCCCAGTGGTCGGGGCTGGAATCCCGCACCAGCGCCGATCTCAACGAGGGAGAAGCCTATTCTGTGGCGGCTGCACAGTTCGACTGCCCGGACGAGGCGGCCTTGCAGGCGGCATTGGAAGGCATCGGTTCACGCATCGTTTTCCTGATCGACTGGAACCATGCTCGCAAGCGCTTGCAGGCCTTTGTCGAAAAGACCGAAGCGATTGCCGTGCTGGCCGAAGCGGCCCGCCTCGATGTCGGTCACCGGGCATGGGTCCAGGTTGGCGGCGAGCGCCTGATTTTCGCGGCGATGCAGGCTGCCGGTGAAGGCGCCTTTCGCATCGGCGACCGGCTGGACGCGGTGATCGGCGTCGCCGACGCCCGGGCCTTTCTGGTGGCGGTCATGCAACTGGCCTGCGATGCCCTGCGCAGTGGCCTGCCGTCGGCGCTGGTGGCCGACGAAACCCGCATGCTGCTCGCCCAGCACGTGCGTCACCGGACCAGCGAGTTCGACCTGCTGGCCGACCATGCCGCCTATTGTCAGACCCTGGCGCAGGCGGTCAGCGATGGCCTGGCGCATGGCGTCGAAAGCTCGGGCAAGGCCGCCCAGGCGCTCGCCGCACATGCCAAAGCTTGGGAACGCAAGGCCGATCATCTGGTCATGCAAGCCCGTGAGAAGGCCGAGCGTCAGCCGCGTTGGCAGGCGGTCGCCCGGCTGGTGGAACAGTCCGACGACGTGGCCGATGCGCTGGAAGAGGCTGCCTTCCTGATCAGCCTGATTGCCGATCAACACCAGAAGGGCTGGAATGCCGAGGTCCGGAAGGTGCTGGCCCGGCTGGCGGCAACCGTGCTGCAGGCAACCCAGGATCACGTCAAGGCACTGGCCATCGCGCGCACGCTGAGTTCCAGCAGTTCGGCGATCGACAACGAAGCCTTCCTCGCCGCCACTTGGCGGGTACTGCAGGCCGAACGGCAGTGCGATGCCTTGCTGCGCGACGCGCGCCGGGTGATTCTCGGGGAGGTCAAGGATGCGCCGTCGCTGATGCTCGCCAATGACCTGGCCGGAACGCTGGAAGAAGCGTCAGACCGCCTGCTGACGGCTAGCTATACCCTGCGCGACTTGGCCTTCGACAAGACGGACGTCCGCGGATGACATCGCATCGCCACCACCACGGCAAGATCAAGAAGGAGCAGGCTTTGACAGAAGTGCCGGCCATGGCGCCCCAGCCCGCGGTCCTCCCGGTACCGGCCGCAAACTCACTGCTGCCAGAACGACGCCGGCATGCTTCGCTGCCGGTTTCGGCGCAAGCAGTTGGTGAATTGCCGGGCTCAGCGTCAGTGCTGCCGCCCGAGGTCTACCTGATCGGCTGCGGCAGTGCCGCGGCGAATGTCAAGCAAGCGACGCTCGAGCGCATGGGTTCCAAGGCATGGAATCTGCTGCGCATGGAAAAAATGGCGCTCCCGGTGCCGCCCGCCTTTGTGCTCGGCACGCACTACTGCACAGCCTTCTCGGCGCGTCGCGAAGACTTGGATTTCGCACTCTGGCAGGGTGCCTTGCAGGCACTGGAGCGGGCGACTGGCCAAGCTCTTGGCGATGCCCGCCTGCCGCTGCTGCTCTCGGTTCGTTCCGGCGCCCCGGTATCGATGCCGGGGATGATGGAGACCATTCTCAATATCGGGCTCTGCGAAGCGACTGTCGGCGGGCTTTTACGTCAGACCGGCAATCCGCGTCTGGTCTGGGATGCCTATCGCCGGCTGGTGGCCACCTACGGTGAAGTGGTGGCCGGGGTGCCTGCGCATCTTTTTGCCATGGCAAGCAAGGCATTGTTTGGTGAGCGTGATGAAGGCGATCTGGATTTCGCCGAATCGCGGAACCTGGCGAGACGCTTTCTCGAAATCTATGCGGAGGCCGTTGGCCGACCGTTTCCGCAGGATCCAAAGGAGCAACTTAGCGGGGCGATCAAGGCGGTCTTCGCCTCTTGGCAGTCGGCTAAGGCCTGCGAGTATCGCCGCCTGAACCAGATTCCCGACAGCATCGGCACCGCGGTAACAGTCCAGCGCATGGTCTTCGGCAATGCCGGCGGGCGGTCCGGTGCCGGGGTCGGCTTCACGCGCGACCCGGCCTCCGGCGAGCCGGTGCCTTGGGTGGACTTTCTCTTCAACGCCCAAGGCGAGGATGTCGTCTCCGGGCGGCGCAATGCTCACGGTCATGAGGAACTGTCGGCTGTGCTGCCGGCGGTCTGGCAGTCAATGCTTGATGCAGCCAGCCAGCTTGAGCATGCCTTCGCAGATATGCAGGATTTCGAATTTACGGTCGAGGATGACCGCCTGTTCATGTTGCAAACCCGGACCGGCAAGCGCACCCCGTATGCCACCGCTCGCATTGCGCTCGACTTGCTCGATGCCGGCCTGATCGATGCCGATCTTGCGCGCCAGCGTACCGCCGGTCTCGACCGGGCAAGTCTGGCGCGGCCACGCATCGTCGCCCCGGGCGGCGTGGCGCCCGTGCCGCTGGCGCATGCGGCGACGGCCAGCAGCGGCGTGGCGACCGGCGAAGTCGCGCTCGATGAAGCCCGTGCCCACGCGCGTCATGCCGCCGGCGTTTCGGTGGTGCTGGTCCGGCGCGATGCGGAAACCAGCGACATTGCGGCACTGGAATCGGCCAGCGGACTACTGACCGAGCATGGTGCCCGTACTTCCCATGCTGCCGTCGTTGCCCGCCAACTCGGCAAGGTCTGTCTGGTCGGTTGCGCCGAACTGCAAATCGACGAGGAAAATCATAGCATCAAGATCGGCATGACGAGCTTGCAGGAAGGCGATCTGCTGACCCTGGACGGCAACGAGGGCACGGTCTATGCAGGTGCCGCCCAAACCGAGATCGAATACCCCGAACTGCTGCTGGCGCGTCTTGAGTTGCTCCACCAGGCACCCAAGGAGAAGGTGGTATAGCGAGTGCCCTAGCAGCCGTCGGACTTTCCCCTGACCCCTGATAATTCACCCCATGGATGTGACCCTGATGGGCAAACAAGTACAGAATGGCTGCCCACTTCGCCACGAGCCTGGCCCGATTGATTTGGCCCGGTTGATTCTTAGGAAACGGCAAGGGGTGGATTATTGGCGAGGACAAGTGGAAGCGTGGCGACAAAGCGGGCTGAGTCAGATTGCCTACTGTGCGCGGCATGATGTGAACATCAAATCATTCCGTCACTGGCCGATCGAACTGCCGGCGCCAGATTACACATGGCTGACCTACCTGCTGCGGCAACTGCCATGATGCCAAGCGTCAATCAGGTCTGGCTGGTCGTCGAAGCCATCGACATGCGTGCTGGCAAACGAACTGCCGAGTAAAAAATTCACGCTGGTTTCTCCTGCGCGCAATAAATCGTCCTTAAGATAGCCGGATATCTTACCGACGGCTGAACTACCATGAAAGCTGCTTGGAAACGAAGCTTGGGTGGTCCTGAGCACTATGTAATCAACGAAGACGGCAAAATAATGAGCAGCAAGACATCTCACTTAATTGAGCACAGCTTTGGCGTGAGGAGCCTTCTATGAGCCGCGTTGTCAGCCAGAATATTGAAGAGGAATGCCGCCTAAATCCCCAGCAGGAGCTAGGACGTTGCATATATTGTGAGGAGCGATGTGATGAGGCAGCTAACTATCATGGCTACTGCCATGAACAACACCAAGATGAAATCAAATCAACACAGCGTTCAACCCTCATCTGGCATCAACATAAGGTCGAATGATGATGGTCAGTAATGACGATGCTACGGAAATCGATGTTCCGCATTGGTTTGAGATCGCAGCCGAGATCAAGCAGATCTACACCCCTAAGTCCGCCAATGTGGAAAATGGGCTGGGAGACAGCGAAGACAAGAAAAAGTACGTAGTCTTGCTGACTTCGGGTAATGAGGATGGCGGCAAGCGCGCCACTCTGGCTTTTTCAGCGGCCTGTACGGCAATCTCCATGGATTTTGACACTGTGGTGTTTCTAATGGGCGAGGGGAGTCATTGGGCATACGAGGGCGCTTGTAATTCGGTTGTACAACTCGGATTTCCACCTCTTGCCGAGTTGCTTGACTCCTTTCTGAGCTTAGGCGGCAGGATCTACTCCTGTGCAGCGTGCGATGAAGCCGCCAATGGTCTGAAGAGAATGCACGGCGAAAGGAAACGTCGCCACAATATTCAGACTTTGGGCTTAGCGCCTGTGCTGACACATTTGGTCGATAGCACCTCTGTGACCTTTTGAACGGTCTCATGGGGTATTAACGTGAAACACACCGCCAACAAACGTAGGTCGGGTTTCATCATCAGGGACGGCTCGTCGAACCATGAAAGTTAGCTCATCGATTAGCTGGCGAGCGGAAGCGAATTGGTTTGAAACTTTCGGAAACCAGGTTTGAAACATACCGGGTGATCGCAGAATATTGGAAATTTTCGGCGTCAAAGCTTGCCAATGATTGACGCGGTAGGTGTGGCGCTGCGGTGCAGCTTCCGGTTAGAAGCTGAGGCACTGTATGTAGTCGGCACGCTGAACGAACAAAAACTCGGCAAGGGGCATCGCATTGGGGAAGGCAGGGGAATACCGCGGATTATTCTGGATTCGCGGCATTCCCAAGCAAGACTATCGGCTTGTCGACAAGCGACTACTCAGCCTCTCCCCAGCCGGTGATCATCGCCTTGGTGTGGGCAGTGATCGTGTGGCCGGTGGTGATCAGATACACGTGCACGATGAAGAAGGCCAAGATCATGAAGGCGCCCACGGTGTGGAAGAAAGCGACCCATTCCAGCGACAGGTATTTATCGACGCCCCAGGCTGCCCAGTCGGCATAGAACAGGTAGAACCAGCCGGAGAACCAGATCAGCGGTGACATGACCACCCAGAAATTCAGATAGGCCAGGCGTTGCAGCGGGTTGTGTTTCTTCAGGACGGTGAGACGCACCGGGTGCGGCGCGTTGGTGAAGATGCCGATGAGGTAGTACTTGATCATGGCATCCACCTTGTCCATGGTGGGGATGTATTGCTTCCACTCGCCGGTGGTGAAATGCCAGAAGATGGCAAAAATCCAGAGCACGACCAGGGACCAGGCAGCGGTGGTGTGGATGCCGACTGCCTCCCCGAATCCGAACAGGCTGTAGGTGCCATGTACCTCAAAGCCAGTCAACATCAGGGTGATGATCAGCGCGGCCTGGGCCCAGTGCCAGAAGCGTTCAAAGCGCTTGAAGATGTAGATTTTTTCACTCATTTCATTTCTCCAATCCAGTGCAGTCGCGCAGCGACTCTCGAAGCTCCCCTCTCCCGCAGGTGGCAGAGGGGTTGGGGGTGAGGGAAAACCGGGATGGTCATGGCAGAGGTCATCCCCGTTTGCGGGCCATCAGGATACGCACGCTACCGTGGCCTAGAACGCCAAGCAGGGTCAGCAGGGCAATGCCCCAGCCGATCTTGTCGAGCCAGGGGTTGGCGTCGCGACCAGGCATGTAAAGGCCGGGCACCTTGTCGAGACGGCCGTTGACGCCGTGGCATTGTTGACAGGTCAGGGCATCCCCTTTCGGTGCCACCATGTGGGTGATCGGCCAGGACATCTCGGTTGAGACGAAGCCATACTGGCCGCTGAACTCGCCGCCCGCCGCCTTTTGGCCCGCTTCCAGCGCCTTGTTCCAGTCGAAATTGGACCAGTAAGAACTGTCGTCGTTGCCGAAGGTATGCGGAATCAACAGGGTGTTGCTGACCTTGTCGAAGGGCTGCTTGCCGCGGAATATCTTGATCGGCCAGACCTTGGACTTGCCATCGTTGGCGCTGCCCTCGAAGCTGTTGATGCGGATGATCTTGCTCGGGTCCAGCTTGGTCTCGCGCAGGGTGTAGTTGACCTTGCCGTTGAACCAGATGTACTCGGGGATGACGTTGGCTTCGTACTTGAAGTCGCCCTTCTTGCTGTCATAGGCGTCGCGGCCGGCCGAGTCCTTGATCTTGATCGGCTTGCCATCCGGACCCAGCTTGCCGGCGGTAGACCAGTCCCAGCTCATCTTGGTGGCAATGCCGCCACGCGCGAATTCCGGGATATGGCAGGTCTGGCAGGCGAGCTTGTCGGTATGGTCGTTCAACTTGGTCATCGCAGCCGGGTGAGGACGGGTGCCGTGGCATGCCTGGCAGGTGGCGGCATTGACGTCCTTCTTGCCGCGCATGTGAGCGCCCGCTTTTTCGTCTGTGGCAGTAGGCGCGTAACGGCTACCCGGTACATCGTGACCGGATGTGGCATGGCAGGTGCCACAGGTGAAGTTGAGTCCTTCCTTGGCCATGTGCACGTCCAGGTACTTGCCTGGATTCTTCAGCGAACTGTCGATATCTCCGTGTTTCACCGCATCGCCGCCGCCGCCGAAGAAGTGACAGGCACCGCAGGTGGCGCGGCTGCTCTTGCCGATGTTGCGGGCGACTTCACCCAGGTCCGGCGCCTTCACGATCTTGCCGGAATGCGGCGGAAACTCGGTGTCCTTGTAGGGCGGATGGCCGGCCAGTCCGGGTAGCTTGCGGTAGGTGCCGGTGGTGTCGTGGCAAACCAGACAGTCGACGTTTTCCTGCGCGGCAAAGTCGAACTTCTCGTCCTTCCAGCCGTAGCCGACATGGCAGGCCGTGCAAAACTCGTAGTTGGACGGCACAGCGGTGCAAAAATTGTTGATGACGTGCTTCTTGCCCAGTCGCTGCTTGGTGTCCGGGTTCATGAATTCCCAGGTCCAGTGCTTGGTTTTCTGCACCTGCTTGGCCGCCTCGGTGTGGCAGGTGAGACAGGCCTTGGTGACTTCCGGGCCGCTGGCGAAGGATTTCTTGAGGGCCTCGAATTTCGAATGGTCGGCCGTGGAATTGGTGCCGGCTTTGGTTGCCAACACCGGTGCGGACTGAACCGGGGCCATTGCCGGCGCAGCAGTCGCGGCTGCAGGGGCCGGCGCCGGTGTGGCGCGGCCCGCACAGGGCGCCAGGGCCAGCGCCATCAGCGCCAGGGTGCGGAGAATGTTGCCTAGGGACATGGTGAAGTCTCCGGGTGAAAAGTGGGATCGGTGCGAAACGGGTATTGCCTGGCGCTGAAGCGCGTCAGGCCGGGCTCAGCAGCCGCCGCCGCTGCCACCACTGGCGCCCGCTGCTGCAGGTGCTGCGGGCAGGATCATCTTGGGCGCCGGGGTGTTGGGATCGAACTGGAGAAATTTCTTCTGATCTTCAGCTACGTGTCCCATGGTTTCGCCCACCATCGGCCCGAACATCTTGCCGATCAGGCCAGCATTCATGGTGCCGATGTAGACCTTGCCGTCGTTCTTCTTGTAAATGGAAATCTTGCAGGGCATCAGGATGGAAAGGAAACGCAGGGTGTCGTCCTTGAGGATAGGCTTTGAATACTTGGTGCTGCAGGCCTCGATCATCATCACTGGCAATACGTTGCCGCCATCTGTTTGCACGGCCTTGGCCGGGTTACGCAGGCCGGACAATGCCCATCCGTTGCCGGTGTTCTGAATGTTGTGCTGGATGCGCGCGACCGTTTCATCCATGCCGAAGGGGCTGACCCGCTCCGTGAACATCAGGCTGGGCGCCATCTGCCAGATGCTCAGGGCGATCACTGCCACCCCGACGACGAAACCAATCAGAACCTTGATCATTGATATCTCCTAAGTTGTCGTAGCACGCAGAATCTGGACGGCAGGCCAGCGGTCATGCCATCCAGACTTTACGTGGGGCTGTCAATAGTTGTTGATGTTGCCCGGGGTGAATTTCTTCAGCGTATGGGTGGGGGTGCCGTCAGCTTTGACCCGACGATAGGCGCCATCGGTATGGGGTACCACAAAGGTGCAGACTTCCTGTTCGGTGGGGAACAGGGAGCAGAAATGTCCATCGTCAGCGATCCGCCAGGAACCTGTTCTCTTGCCCTTTGCGGTTGCCAGTACGATCTTGCCATCTGGGTTGAAATACACCGTGTAGTCAACGCCTTTGACTTCGTTGAAACCGGCAATGGTCGCGCCGACCATCAAGGATTTGACTTGTTGGGCGGACAGATTGTCGGCAGCAAAGGCCGCTCCGGCCAACATCAGCACACAGGCTATCGCAAAGCGTTTCATAGGTTTCTCCAGGAGTTCATGAGTTGGTTGATGAATCGAAATGACGCATCCCGGCGCATTGATCGCGTCGAAATGAGGATTCCGACGCGATCAATGCGCCGGGATGCGTCATCAGTACTTGTCAGTACTTGTAGGTGTTGCCCTTGGTGAATTTTTTCCAGGTATTGGTGACCATGCCATCATCCTTGACCCGTTGATATTCGCCATTCTCGCCCGCAACCACTTTGGTGCAGCGTTCCGGCTCGGACGGGAACTTGGTACAGAATTCGTTTTTGTCAGTGACTTTCCAGGTACCCACCCGCTTCGGCTTGCCTTCCAGCAACTGGATCAGCTTGCCATCGGGGGTGTAGTAGGCGGTGTAGTTCTTGCCCAGGGCTTCGGCGAAACCGGAGGCCGAGTTGCCGCCGATCAGCGTCTTGATCTGATCGGCAGTCAGCGGGGTGGCCGCCCAGGCTGCACCCGAAAGAATGAGTAAACCCAACATGGCAAAGCGTTTCATTGCAGTCTCCTAAAATTGATGCCGACATGAAGCGGGCGTGCCGGCACGCCCATGAGTGAAATGAATCAGGCCGCCTGCATGTTGGGCGAGTGGACCGGCGCTGGGTCGGGCGTGAATTGCAGACGACGCACCAAGATGAACAAGGTCCGCAAGGTGATCAACTGAATCAGCAGGAAAGGCAGCAGGAACAGATAGTGGGCTGGCGTCCACATTTGAATCAGGCCATTGCCGAGCAGGCCGAACTTGACCACGAACAGGCCAAACACCGGGAAGGCGACACCCGGGCAAACCAGGGCGAAAGTCGTGGCCTGGCACTTGTCGCCATGGATGTAATCCTTGAAGTAGTTGATCTTCTTCAACACCGCATAGCCGAGCAGGCCAAACATGATCTGGATGGAGAACAGGGCCATCAGGACGACGAAATGGTCGGCCGGACCGACGTGAGATTCGAAGGATTCATGCAAGCCATGCGTGGTGCGCATGAAGGTGATGCCCAACAGCGTGGTGATCGGGATCATCAGCCACAAACTCGGAGCGGCGGCCGGCCGGATGCCGTGGGTCAGCATGGTGCTGAAGCCGATCACCAGCATCACGAGCATCAGCAAGGCGGCCGAGGTGGCGAAGAAGGACGACAGCGCGAAACCGATGGCGACGACTTCCCGCGTGTGACTCATGGCAACCGGGGCGGCAAGGCCGACCGCGATCATGGACAGGGCGAAGATCGAAATCATCGGCGCCAGACTGTTGTTCTGCTCGAAGTCGTAGCCTTTGTGCAGCAGCATGCGGGTGAAGTAGTTGCCCATGATGTGCATGGCATAGAAACCGATGACGAGGAAGGCGGCCATCGCAAACGGGAACAGATACTCGATGTAATCCCACAGCCCGGGGATCAGCAGCGAGCCGGAGACGAAGAAGGCGTTGACCGTCATCGCCATGGTCAGCGGCACCACCATCAGGCTGATCTCGGCGCTGGAATTCTTCAGCAAGGCGTAGGCCTCGGTCTTCTTGTACAGGCTGAATTCACGCGTGTTCCAGACCATCAAGACGAAGTGTGTGGCGAGGAGTATCAGCACGATGGCGAGACAGAGTCCCACCCACAGCATGCGCAGGCTCGGCTCGCCGGAGAGGATCGGCCAGAGTTGATCGAACGAAATGATGCCGCTCTCATGCGGCAGCAGAAAGTTCAGATAAAGAAAGAACGAGATCGCCAAGCCACCTGACCCGAGTGCGCCCAGGTGGTACATGGGGCTGTATTTTTCCTGCAAGTTTTTACAGATCATTTTGTGTCTCCTACCATCCAGTGAAGCTAATTACCCCGGGGCTGTTCTCCCGGCCCTTGTCGCCTCGGCATCCAGTTCAACCAAGGAAATTCAAATTTCTAGCCACGCACCCGTTCGCGCAAATCGCCCTCACGCTGGACGAGCTCTGCCGGCAGTTTGTAGAACCACAGCTGGTACATCGAGGTCAGCCACATGATCGCGAAAGAGAGCCCCATGATGGCGCCGCTGCCGATCACGACCCAGGCAAACTGTGCCCAGAACTTGGTCAGATACCAGGAGCCCACGTCGGTGAACACGACAACGAAGGGGGCGGCGATCACCGTGCATTTGAACCACACCGGCCGTACCCAGGCGTGTGAATAGATCTGGCCGACGATGTAGAAGATGAAGGCGATGCCGAACAAGTGAATGTGGGACACCCGCACCAGGGTGGCTAGGCTCATGCCTTCGTCCTTGGCGGCGACTTTCGCCACACCCTCGTAGCTGCGCAGATCGGTCAGGTGGGGATTCGCCTCGGGGTTATGACAGGCGATGCAATGTTCTTGAATGATCGGGTTGATCTTGGCTTCGAACTCGTCCTGTTTGGCGCCCGCATGCAGCCAGTCGAAGATCACCTGGCGTTTCTCGGCCGGCAGCATGTCCTGCATGGGGCCACGCAGTGAGGTTTCCAGCTTGGTGCCTTCTGGATTGCCACCATAGGTGATCATCAGATCCTTTTCGGACAGCGCGGGATCGCCGTCCTTGCCGGCGTCAGAAACGTAGATGTTGATCATGGCGAACAGGTAACCGACGCCGAACACCAGCAACACCATGGTGTACAAAACCCTGAGCGACATGGGCAGATATTGGAAGTGCTTGGTCATGACAACTCCGGCTGAAAATCAAAGGTGCAACGACCGATAAAGCAAGTTGCCTCAGTCGCGATAATTCGGATCAACTTTTGATACCGGGCTACCGCACGTTTGCACGTTAGCCCGGGGACGCTTAGCTGAGCGTGTCAGCCCAGATGTTTTCCGCCCAGGACTTCATGTACTCGAAGTTGAGTTCGTCGCTTTCCGGGGCGGCGCCGCCGCCGGGTTGGCGGATATAGGCCTCTTTGTCCGGGTCGTAACGCATGACCACGGCGATCGGACCCGAGGTATGGTCGGAGGTCGCGGAATAGCTGGTGCCGCCGATGACCGGGTAGGGGTCCGGCTCACGGCCATTCAATATCTCGACCAGGGCGCCGGCGCAAATCTTGCCCTGATTGTTGGCCACATGCGCCGACTTCGGCATGTTGGTCGCCACGGCATCGCCCAAGACATGCACGAATTTGGTTTTTGGCGATTCGTAGGTCACGCCGTTGACCGGACACCAGATACCAGCCGTATCTGCACGCACGCCGGCCATGGCGCAGATTTCGCCAGCCCGACCACGCGGGATGACGTTCAGCACATCGCCCTTGAAGTCCTCGAATTCGGTCGAGATGGTCATGGTCGTGTGGTCGACCTTGACGGCCCGACTGTTGGGAATGTGCTCGATCATGCCGGGGTACATCTTTTTCCAGGCGTGGCGATACATCGGCCCCTTGGAAATGATGTCGACGTCGGCATCCAGCAGGATGATTTTGGACTTGGGCTTGGCCTGCTTGAAATAGTGGGCGGCCAGGCTGGCGCGCTCATAGGGGCCTGATACGCACTTCTGTGGCCGCGCCGGGCTGGAGATGATGAACACCCCACCATCGGGCATGGCTTCCAATTGTTTGCGCAGGAGTTCGGTTTGCGGCCCCGCCTTCCAGGCATGGACGATTTTTCCGGCGGCTTCGCCTTCCGCGTAGCCCTCGATCAGATCCGTCATGAAATCGACGCCGGGGGCGAGTACCAGATGGTCGTAGGGAATCTTGCTGCCACTCTGGGTGCTGACCGTACGCTTGTCGGTGTCGATTCCGACGACCCGGTCATGCACCATCTTGACACCACGTTTGCGTAGGCCATCGTAACTCTTGATCAGGTCCTTCATGGGCAGCATGCCGCCGACAACCCAATTCGACAGGGGGCAGGAATAGAACTTGTCGTTTGCCTCGATCAGGGTCACTTCGATGTTGCGATCCCATAGGCGCAGATATTTGGCGCAGGTGGCGCCGCCGAAGCCAGCACCGACGATGACGACCTTGGCTTTGCCGCCTTTCGCTTTGGCGAAAGCAGACTGGGGAACTGCCAGTCCTGTCAGAGTGGTGGCGAAGCCGGCACCAGCGAATTTCAGAAAATTACGACGATCAATTGCCATTTTTTAATCTCCTCGGTCTTTTATTGGGTTACTTGACCTTGGCGAAGAACTCGGCCATGGCTTCATATTCGTCGTCGGTATAGCCCAAGGCATATTTCTGCATCACGGTAATTCCTTCGCGCTTGCCATCCCTGAAATCCTTCATGGCCGTGACGAAATATGCTTTTTCCTGGCCCGCCAGGCTGGGGATCGCGCTGTTGCTCTTGCCGTTGGAACCATGGCAGTTGAAACAGGTGGCGGAGATAACCTTGGTATGCGCGGCGCAGACACTGGCCGGATTCTCCCAGCCTGCAATCAGACAGGTCTTGGCTGGTTTGGCTTTGGTGGCGCCGGCTGCGCTGACCGGGCCGGAACACATCAGTACGGCGGATACCGCGAGGGCAAGCGTGTGTTTCACTTTCATAGTCTCCTCCAGGATAGGTCTTTGTTCATACGTGGGTTGACACCAGGTGGACGAATCTGCCTGGAGCTAAGGGCACAGGCAGTGAACCTGAACCCCCACCTCAACCACTCAGGGGGCGCAGATTAATGAGACTGATTGGCTAGTACGGAATTACCTGAATTTCTCTTGATACTCGTCAAAAACCCAGCTATCGACAGGGTTCCTGCATTTCCCGCATGGAGGTGATCTGGCTCAGTTTATGGCCATCCTCGACACTGATTTGCCCGCCTTTCATCTGAATCAGGCCTTGCTTGACGAGAAAGCCGAGCACGCGGGAAAAAGTCTCCTGGGTCAAGCCCAGTTTCGCCGCGACATCCTGCTTGCGAGCCGGTAGAAGAAATTTGAAAGTCTGTGTATCGGCGGTCGGTTGATGCAACATCAGGAAGCTGGCAACGCGAAGCACGCTGGAGGGTTGGGCGCAAATTTCCGCGTCACGCAAAGTCTCCATCAAGCGGCGGGAAACCAGTTCCAGCGTCTGGCTGGTCAATCTTGGATGGCGACTCAACTCCTGCCGATAAACCATGCCATCGATCGCCAGCAGGTGGCTGTCTTTGCTGGCGACCACGTGATACGGACAGGCTTCGTTGAGGATCAGACATGACTCTCCCAGGCTGTCGCCCTGGCTGACCAGGGCAAGTACGCGTTCCATGTCGTTGGGCAGGGGAATGTAAAGTCGCAGCAAACCGCTGACGACCACGTACAGATTGCTCAGCGGTTCTCCCTTGCGCGCCAGCCAGCCATTCTTGGGCAAGGTCAGCAGTTTTGCCCCACCCGCCAAGCGCTCCAGCACCTCGTCAGGCCAAGCTTGGAAGTAAGCCAGTCGGCGCATGGTTTCGAAAACTCGGGAAGCAGGCAAAGGCAGTCTTTTCATCGACATAACCCGTTACACGTCAGTGCACATTGAAGGTGCGAATTCGAGATAAGTACTCATGGTTATCAATTGTCGGCGTTACCTGAAAAGCGGACACCATTTTGATGCGAATCAAGTTTTTTCGCCAATCGTGGCCGATTGCTCAAATGCAAACTGATAATCCGCTCCCTCTAAAATCTGAAAAGGGCTAGCGTCATGAATATCCGTACTTTCGAACTCACCCTGGTGCTCCTGTTGGCGAGTGGTTCCGTGGTCGCCAGCGAGGCTCTGGTCAAGAAAAACAATTGCATCGGCTGCCATCACATGACCGACAAGAAAGTAGGCCCGACCTGGAAAACGATTGCCGAGAAGAACAAGGGCGTGCCCGATGCGGAAAAAATGCTTGCCGAAGGCTCCGTCAAGGGCACCAAGAACAAATACGGCAAGGTCCCCATGCCACCGCAGCCAAAAGCCAAGGCGGATGCAGCCAAGATCGCCAAATGGATCATGACCCTTTAGCCTGCAAGACACGTTGATTTTTACTTCTGCCGCAAACAGGTGACAGCTACATCTGTTTGCGGCCGCACACTTGGCGTTGGTCGTCAGCACTGAAAACCTGCACATGTTGAACTTTACGTTGTCTTTGTTGTTGCTCGGCCTGGGGATTGGCGGGTTTTTCTTCATCACCACACGGGCTTCTCTGATGCTGTTCGGGTATCGCAAACCGCGTCTCGATAGCCACGTGTACTGGATATATCGCAGTCCGTGGCTGATCTGGCTGCTGGATCGCCAGTTCATTTCCTCAGTCATTCTGCTGTTCCAATACCACCGCTTGGTCAAATTGGTGCTGGCGCCTGCATGTGCACGACGCGAAGGCAAACGCATCTTGCAGGTTTCCTGCGTGTTCGGAAATTTCACCCAGAAACTGGCTGCCTCTTACCACAAGCTGGGTGAGGTGTTCATTTTTGACATCATGCACAGCGAGGTCCGCCACACCAACCGCAAGCTGGCCGCCAACAAGGAACATGCCGGTTGTTGCTTCTTTCAGGGCGATGCCGGCACCATGCCTTTCCAAGAGGGTATTTTCGATTACGTGGTCAGCTTCTTTTTGTTTCACGAATTGCCGCCGGCTATGAAGCAAAAGGTGTTCGCCGAGTCGCTTCGGGTACTGAAACCAGGTGGCATCTTCGTCTACGGCGAATTTCACAAGCCGGATTCGTCGTTGGTCAGCACGCTGAGCGGGCTTTATTTCTGGGTCTTCGAGCCGTATGCGCGCGCGATGTGGTCCTGGAACCCATCTGCCGAATTGGACCCGCGCGAATGGCGGATCAAGCGGGAAAAGGTGATGGGCGGCTACTTTCAGGTGGTCAGCCTGGAGCGTTTGCCCGCACTGGCGTCTGAATCCGTAGCGGCTATTTGCCCCCTCGCCGCATAGGCGTCGGACTGTTTCAAGCTGTGACTTGCTGCATTTGCAGGGAGTCAGGGCATAACAAACGAGGAGCCACAAAGCCATGCCGAACACGATCAGTGTCGAAATTCGCCCCATCCTGCCGGAGTCGCTGAAGCGATTGGAAGAGCTTGCCGGGGATCTCTATTACACCTTTGAAAATGAAGTGCAGCGGCTGTTCGGTTTTCTCGACGCGGAATGCTGGGCAGCGTGCGGCCACAATCCAAAGATGTTTCTGCGCCGCATCCCGCAAAGGAAGCTGGATGCGGCTGCGCATGACCCGGTTTTGCTGACGGAGTACCGGCAGGTCCTGTCTTCCTACGATACCTACCTGGAGCAGACTCCATCGGAGGAGGTCTGCAAGTACCTCCATCCGGAGTGCGACCTGGTGGCGTATTTTTCGGCCGAGTATGGCTTTCACGTCAGCATCCCGATCTACGCCGGGGGGCTTGGCATCCTCAGCGGCGACTACCTGAAGTCGATGAGCAACCTGCATGTGCCCTTTGTCGGTGTGGGCATGCTCTATCACCAGGGTTATTTCACGCAGCGCATCCTGCCCGGCGGCGAACAACGGGCGGACTATCCGATCAGCGACGCCGCCGATCTGCCCGTGGCGCTGGCACTGGACGCCGATGGCGAAGAGGTCCGCGTCCAGGTGGAACTGCCCGGGCGCACGGTCTGGCTGCGGGTTTGGCAAGCGCATGCCGGACACGTCAAGCTCTACCTGCTCGACAGCGATCTGCCTGAGAACAGTGCGGCGGATCGCAGTATCACCTACCACCTCTACGACAGCGACACTGATATCCGTATCCAGCAGGAGATCGTGTTCGGCATCGGCGGCACGCGAGCCTTGCGTGCGCTTGGCCATGCGCCAACGGTGTGGCATCTCAACGAGGGCCATGCGGCCTTCTTGATCCTCGAACGCTGCATTGAATATGTGGCGCAGGGGATGGACCCGGAGACGGCACTGGAACGGGTCGCGGCCAACACGGTCTTCACCACCCACACGCCGGTGGCCGCTGGTCACGATGTTTTCCATCATGCTCACATGCGCAGCTATTTTCAGAAACTGCTTGGGAAGCTTGGCATGACCGAGGAGCGCTTTCTGGCGCTGGGCGCCAGCCCCCGCAATCCGGACGGCTTCAACATGACCTGCCTGGCGTTGCGCGGATCGCGCTTTCACAACGGTGTCAGCCGTATCCACGGCCGGGTCGCCTCTGAAATGGAGTCCCACCTCTGGCCGCAGGTGCCGCCGGAAGAGAACCCGTTGGGTTACGTCACCAACGGGGTGCATGTGTGCAGCATGCTCGGCCCATCCTGGGTGGCCCTGCTCGACATGTATATGGGACACGGCTGGCGCACCAAGCTCACCGATGAAGCCTTCTGGCATGGCTTTATCGACGGCATTCCGGACCATGTGTATCTGAGCACGCGCCAGTTGCTCAAACTGCAGATGCTCGACGATGTCCATCAGCGCATGACGCGGTTGCATCGTCGCAATGGGTTGTCTGAATCCGTGATCACCCACCTGACGCGTTTCCTGAGCAGCGCCTCCCTCAACACGCTGTTCGTCGGCTTCGCGCGCAGGTTTGCGACCTACAAACGCGCCGCCCTGCTGTTTAACGATCTGCCTCGCCTTGCACGAGTGGTCAACGACCCCGAGCGGCCGGTTGTGTTCCTGTTCGCCGGCAAGGCTCACCCGGCCGACAAGCCCGGGCAGGACTTGGTGCGCCATATCTATGAGATCAGCATGCGCCCCGAATTCCAGGGCAAGGTGCTGATCCTCGAGGATTACAGCCTGGCGATGGCGCGCAAGTTGTTGCCCGGCGTCGACGTATGGCTCAACAACCCGGAATACCCGATGGAGGCTTGCGGCACGTCGGGCATGAAGGCCGCGATCAACGGCGGCATCAACTTGAGCGTACTCGACGGATGGTGGGCGGAAGCCTACGACGGCGACAACGGTTGGGCCATCACGCACCACCCGGAATTGCCGTCGCACTTGCGCGATACGCAGGAAGCGGGCGAACTGCTGACGCTTCTGGAGGAGCAGGTTGTGCCGCTGTTTTATTCCCGCAACGGCGCCGGCGAACCCGAGGCCTGGGTGAAAAAATCCAAGGCCTCGATGAAGACCATCCTGCCGCGTTTCAACGGCGTGCGCATGAGCATGGATTACCTGCGCGAGCTCTACGCACCCGCCGTCCGCCATTGCGACGCGCTCTCGCTCGGAGGGGGCGCCGGGGCAAGCGAACTGGCGGCGTGGAAAAGAGACATTGCGGCTGCCTGGACCGGGGTGCGTCTGCGCCTTGCCAGCGAACCACCGGCCGCCATCCATGCCGGTGAACCCCTGCTGTTGATGGTTGCGGCCCAGCTCAATGGGCTTGATGCATCGGATGTGGTGGTGGAATGCTTGGTCGGCCGGGAAAACGACGTGGAAGGTTTCGTCGTCGCGAGGGCCATCACGCTGGAGCACAAAGGCCTGGAAGCCAATGGCGAAATGACCTTCGCGGCGGACCTGCAGAGACGCGATGACCTGCGCTTGGAAGGCTTCCATCAATTCCGCGTCCGTATTTACCCGTACCATCCCCTGCTTGCGCACCGCTTCGAATGCGGCTGCATGGTCTGGCTCTAGCAAACTGTCGGACTTTGGAATCGTCGACTACAAATCCGCCGCAGCGGCCAACTTGTGAACAATTGAGTTTAAAATCAGTTGGCTACAAACCTAACCACACTTTTCTGGTGACTTCATGATCGACCACTTGTTGAGATGGATCGGCCTGCCGATATGGACTGTTCTGGCCATTCTGGCGCTTCCAGCCAGCGCAATCGCCACCACCACCGCTGACCACGGCAAGTTCAAGGAATTGCAGCAACCCTTCGCCAGCGGCCCTGAAGTCACCAAGGCCTGTCTTGCCTGTCATACCGAGGCATCCAAGCAGATTCACAAGACCAAGCACTGGACCTGGGAATTCCTTAATCCCGAGCAGAAGCAGATGTTGGGCAAGAAACATATCGTCAACAACTTCTGCATCTCTGCGCCGGCCAACTTAGCCTACTGCACGTCCTGTCACATCGGCTATGGCTGGAAGGACGACAGCTTCAACTTTGCTTCCGAAGAGAACGTTGACTGCCTGGCCTGTCACGACACCACCGGCAAGTACAAGAAACCCGCCGGCATGGCCGGCAATCCGGTCACCAAAGAGACGGAGTTCCCCCCGGGCTCGGGCAAGATCATCAAAGCCGTGGACTTGGCAAAAGTGGCGCAGAAAGTGGGCAAATCCAGCCGTGACACCTGTGGCGCGTGCCATTTCCACGGCGGCGGTGGCGACGGCGTCAAACACGGCGACCTCGACAGTTCCCTGGAAGCGCCCGAGAAGAGCCTGGACGTGCACATGGATGCCACCGGCCTCAATTTCACCTGCGCCACCTGCCACATGGGCAAGAGCCATGACGTGGCCGGCAGCCGCTACGCCCCCACCGCGAAGGCCAAGGGCGGCGCGCTGATGCGCGGCAAGGATGAGGGCAAGAATCCGGCCAGTTGCCAGTCCTGCCACGGCGACCGGCCCCACGCCAAAGCCGACGACAAGCTCAACGACCACGCCCGCAAGGTGGCCTGCCAGACCTGCCACATCCCCGCCTACGCCCGAGGCGGCATCGCCACCAAGATGACCTGGGATTGGTCCACCGCCGGCAAGATGGGCCCGGACGGCAAGCCCATGACGAAAAAGGACGCCAAGGGCCACGTCATCTACGACTCGCGCAAGGGCGACTTCACCCTGGCCGAGAACGTCATTCCCGAATACACCTGGTTCAATGGCCAAATCAAATACACCCTGCTGGGCGACCCGGTGGACAAGACCGCCGGCGTTACCCCGATCAATCGCTTTCTGGGCGGGCCCGATGACGGCAAGTCGATGATCTGGCCGGTGAAAGTATTCCGCGGCGCCCAGCCCTTCGACCCGGTGACTCGATCCCTGGTCACGCCCCATACCGCCGGCCAGGACGACGCCGCCTTCTGGAACACCTTCGACTGGGGCAAGGCCATCGCCGCAGGCATGGCCTCGGTCAACAAGCCCTTCTCCGGCAAGATCGATTTCGTGAAGACGGAAATGTCCTGGCCTATCACCCACATGGTGGCGCCCAAGGAAAAGGCGCTCGCCTGCGTCGATTGCCATCGGGACGGCGGCCGACTGGCTTCCATCAAGGGGGTCTATCTGCCTGGTCGGGACCGCAACGAACTGCTGGACAGCGCCGGCTTCGCCCTGGCTGGCCTGACCCTGCTGGGCGTGCTGGGCCACGGTGCCGTTCGCTTCGCCATGCGCGGCAAGGGAACGAAGAAATGAGCGAGAAAATCTACATCTTCAAGCGCTTCGAACGCTTCTGGCATTGGTCCCAGGCGGCCCTGATCCTCTTCATGCTGATCACCGGCTTCGAGGTCCACGGCAGCTACAGCCTGTTCGGCTTCAAGGCGGCCAGCCAGTACCACGTCTATGCCGCCTGGGCGCTGATCACTTTGTGGGTGTTCGCCATTTTCTGGCACTTCACCACCGGCGAGTGGAAGCAGTACATCCCCACCCTGGACAAGGTGGATGCCATGATCAAGTACTACCTGACCGGCATCTTCACCCATGCGCCCCATCCGGTGCGCGTCAGCGTCCTGTCCAAGCACAACCCGTTGCAGCGACTCGCCTACCTGGGGGTCAAGGTATTCATCAATCCGCTGATCTGGGTGACGGGCCTGCTCTACCTGTACTACGCGGCTTGGCCAGACTGGGGATTGTCCGGATTGGAACTCGAATGGGTCGCACTGGCGCATACCGCGGCGGCTTTCATGATGCTGGCCTTCCTGATCGCCCACCTTTACCTGATTACCACCGGCCACACCGTCACCGCCCACCTGAAGGCCATGATCACCGGCTGGGAAGAAGTGGATTAATCCGCCCGGATTCGATTCATTACCCGTCGTAACAATCTCAACTGAGGAGCGCCCCATGAAAACCCGTCGCATCGTTCTGTCCGGCCTGATGCTCGCCCTGTTCGCCCTGCCCTTTGCCAGTCTGGCCGGCGACGGCGACTGGAAACGCGGCCGCATCTATTTCCGCATGGTCTGCACCGCCTGCCATACGCAAAAAGGCGGCTCCATCGCCCCCAGCAAGTTCACCAAGGCGGAATGGGCTAACTACCTCAAGGCCGACAAACACGCCAAGGGCAAGGATTCCCTCAAGTCCTATCTCAGCAAGGGCTACCGGGACAGTATCAAGGCCAGCAACAAGGCCGCCGAGAAGTTCGCTGACCTGTCCGATCAGGAACTGATGGACGATCTGAAAGCCTTTGTCGACTACGGTGCCAAGGATGGCGAAAAGCCGGCCAGCTGCAGTTGATTGCCAATCGAGAAGCATCGAGGAGAACATCATGAAATACCGTTTCACACATAGTTTGGCAGCTACCCTCGCCCTGCTGGCGACCCTGTCCGGTCTTGCCCCCCTGCCCGTCCAGGCCACCGAAAGCGCGGCGATCCAGCAGAAGGAAGGTTGGTACCCTAATCTGGCAGACGAGGCTTTCGTCCGTAAGTACGCCGTGCTGCCCAAACCGGACGGCGTGCTGATCGTCGACTCCCGGCCCACGGCGCGTATGTACGATCCCGGCCACATTCCTACAGCGATGAGCATTCCGGACAGCCAGTTCGAGAAGATGACCGACAAGCTGCCGACGGATAAAACCAGCCTGCTGGTATTTTACTGTGGCGGCGTGGATTGCATCCTCAGCCACAAATCCGCCTTCAAGGCCGAGAAGCTGGGTTATGCCAACACCAAGGTCTATGCCGATGGCTACCCGGACTGGCTCAAGAAAGGCAACGTGGGCGCCGTGAGCGTGGCCTTCCTCAAGAAGCAGATGGACGAAAAGGCGCCCATGCTGATCATCGATTCGCGACCCAAAGCACGCATGTACGACAAGGGGCATATTCCCGGCGCCGTCAGCATCCCGGATTCCAGCTTCGATTCGATGGTCTCCAAACTGCCGGCGGACAAGGCCACGCCGCTTTACTTCTACTGCGGTGGCCTGAGCTGCAAACTCAGTTCCAACTCGGCAGACAAGGCCGTCAAGCTGGGCTACACCAACGTCAAGGTGGTGCCGGAAGGCTATCCAGACTGGGAAAAGGCCTACGGCCCCGGCCCGGCGGGCGACGAACCAGGTGGCGCGGCGAAGGCGCCGGCCATCGAACAGGGCAAGGAAAGCGGCAGCATCACCGTGGCCTCCTTCGAACGCACTTTCAAGGAAGCGCCGGACAGCATCGCCCTCATCGATGTGCGCGACCCCAGTGAATTCGCATCCGGCACGTTCAAGGGCGCGGTGAACATGCCCATCAACAGCCTGGAAAAGCAGATCGACTTACTACCTGCGGACAAGCCCATCATCTTCTTTTGCGGCGCCGCCGGGCGTGGCGGCGAGGCCCACGACATGGCGAAGTTGCTGAAACCGGCCCTGAAGACCTATTTCATCAATGCCGAGATCCAGTGGAAGAAGGACGGCAGCTATAGCATGAAGGAACTCAAGTAACGCCGTCTGACCGCCGGCAACAAGAAGGGCCTGCCAGGAAACTCCGGGCAGGCCCTTTTCATTGCAAGACTGGGATCAGATGCGCGCTCGTCCAGCCACTTTCCGATCGCCGGCGGCACGGTCTTCTGGGCCTTGCCGCCAACTTTGATGCCGGCATGAAAGTTGGCACGAATCTTCAAGCAAGCTCATGTGGCGAGTCTTCTGGCTGAGATAGTGGAGGGCATCCTCGCCCTGGAGACCGTCATGAGCCTGAAGAAGGCTATTCCGGCAACCTGAAACCAAGCTGAACAGCTTCTCAGTGCGCTGTCATACAGTTGCCGAACAGGTCCAGTCCCGGCTCAAACAGTTCCGTTTTGACCTCGAACATACGCAACAGCGTGTGGAATATTTCGTCGTGGGAATGCTGCTTCGTCAGGTTAGCCTGCATACAGGCCGTATCAACAAAGTCGTTCCGGGCGAAACCATTGGACATCCACAGCAACATGGGCACATGGGTCTGCTCTTTCGGTGCGATGAAATACGGCAGGCCGTGCAGGTAGATGCCATTTTCACCCAGCGATTCGCCATGGTCCGAGACGTAGATCATGCTGGCTTCGGCCCCCTGAATCGCTTTCAAGCGATCAATGACCAGCGACAGCACATGGTCGGTGTAGAGAATCGTATTGTCATAGGCATTGACGATTTCCTCGACGCTGCATTCCTGCGGCGCGGCACTGGCGCATTCGGGTTGGAAGCGTGCAAACGAACGGGGATAACGCTTGTAGTAGGCGGGGCCATGACTGCCTTTTTGATGCAGTACGATGAGCCGGTCACCGCTGATGCCGGACGCCAGCACCTGGTCGAGATAACGCACAAGAATTTCATCGAAACACTCGCCGGTGCTGCACAAATCTTGATCCGTGCTCGCGGCAGCATTGATGGTCTCGACGCGATCACATACCCCCTTGCATCCGGAATTGTTGTCGATCCAGGTGACCTTGACACCGGTACCCTTGAGTACGTCGAGAATATTCTCGTAGGTGTGGGCCTTGTCGACGCTGAATTGTTCCCGGGTCAGGTGGGCGAACAGGCAGGGCACAGACTCCGCCGTGGCAGTACCGCAGGAGCTGACGTTGGGATAAAACAGAATGTTCTGCTTTTTTAGTTCCGGGTTGGTTTCACGCGCATATCCGGCGAGTGAAAAATTGGCCACCCGCGCGGTTTCACCCAGCACCAGCACCATGATATGCGGATCGGCATCGTCCGGACTCCTTTTGCTGTCGGTAGCGATGGGGGCCGGCGGGGCATCAGGCGTCTTGAAGCGGGAGCGCAGATATTTAACCGCCGAATTGATGGGGAAGCTCGGATTGAGCAGATACCGCAACTCACGGTTTTCGCGGCCAATCAGGCTCAAGTCCTTGTAACCACCCCATAGCGCCACGCCCACCAAAAGCACCGCCACGACACCCCAGACGCCGCCGCGCACCAATTCCCGCCCCCAGGTCTGGCGCCGAACTGGAATCAACCAGAGGAAAATTACGGGTAACAGGCCGTACAAAGCCATGTGGCCGATGTAACCCGCCGTTATCAATTCTGCGGCTTCGCGTTGGTCGGTTTCGACGATGTTCTGGATCATCGAGGTATCAACAATGACACCGAAGTGAATCTGGAAGTAGCTCACAGCCGCCGCAACCAGGATCAACACACTGAGCAACGGCTTCTGCAACCAGCGCATGCTGAAGAGCAGAAGTACGATAAAAAAGATACCGGCAAGCGTAGTAAACAGCGCGGCAGTAGCCAACATCCCGCTGGTGGTATCCAGATTCACCAGACCAAGAAAACTTTTCCAGAAAGCACGGTTTTCCTGTAGCAACAGATAGACCGCTGTCAGCAGCGACAGTTGGCGGGAAGACAGGGATGGCAGAGGTAACTGAATCAAGATATTTCCTTGGAACTGGCCACTTCGGGTGGTCACAAGCGTTCGGTTAGCCATAAAACAAGAATTGTGGGTCAGGAACCGACTGTGTGAGCCCTGGCAGTTGTTTCTCGCATCAGTCCTGGTACGCCAACAAGGCAAATCGCACCACCTCGTCGCTCAGCCAGGCAGGGGGAATGGCCGGACGACAATCGCTTCATCTCATAGAACTTCACCGCCATGGCCATCCGGGCTTCTTGGGTGAATTCCTGGGGCGTACGTTGCAAGGCATCGAGCAGACTGGGCGGAACATTGAAAATGTATTTGCATGATGGCGCCTCAAAGGTTTGGAACACGCAGGCGGATGAAGGATGGCAGCCCCACCCTGCACCGCCCAACGAGCCAAATTTAAACCGCCTCTCCCTCGATCACCTGCTCAAACATAATCCGCCCATCTTCCACATCCACCCGGATGATGTCCTTCGGCCCGAAGCGACCGGAGAGAATTTCCTTCGCCAGCGGGTTTTCGATCTGTTGCTGGATGGCGCGTTTCAGAGGCCGCGCGCCGTAGAGCGGGTCGAAGCCTTCGCGCGCCAGTTCCATCAGCGCGTCGTCGCTGACTTCCAGCTTCATCTCCATTTGCGCCACGCGTTTTTCCAGGTAGTTGAGCTGGATGCGGGCGATGCTGGCGATGTTTTTTTCGTCCAGCGCATGGAACACCACGACTTCGTCGATGCGGTTGATGAATTCGGGCCGGAAGTAGATCTTCACCTCGCCCATCACCGCCAGCTTGATCACCTGGTAGTCGTCGCCGGACATCTGCTGGATCATCTGCGAACCCAGATTCGAAGTCATCACGATGACGGTGTTCTTGAAATCGACGGTGCGGCCCTGGCCGTCGGTCATGCGGCCGTCGTCGAGCACTTGCAGAAGCACGTTGAATACGTCCGGATGGGCTTTTTCGACCTCGTCGAGCAGGATCACCGAGTACGGTTTGCGGCGCACGGCTTCGGTCAGGTAGCCGCCTTCTTCGTAGCCGACGTAGCCGGGTGGCGCGCCGATCAGGCGGGCGACCGAGTGTTTCTCCATGAACTCGCTCATGTCGATGCGGATCAGGTGGTCCTGACTGTCGAACAGGAAATCGGCCAGCGCCTTGCACAACTCGGTCTTGCCGACGCCGGTGGGACCGAGGAACAGGAAGCTGCCGTAGGGACGGTTCGGGTCGCTCAAGCCAGCGCGTGAACGGCGGATGGCGTCGCTGACCAGACGCACGGCTTCATCCTGGCCGACCACGCGCTGATGGATGCGATCTTCCATCGCCAGCAGCTTGTCGCGTTCGCCTTGCACCAGTTTGGAGACGGGAATGCCGGTAGCGCGACTCACCACTTCGGCGATTTCTTCGGCGCCGACTTCGGTGCGCAGCAGCTTGAATTCGGTTTTTCCCTCGCCTGCTTCGGCTTGCTTGAGTTGCGCTTCCAGCGCCGGCAGTTTGCCGTACTGAATCTCGGCGACCTTGTCAAACTGGCCGCGCCGTTGCAGGTCAGCCATCTGCGCGCGCAGATGGTCGATCTCTTCCTTGACGTGGGCGGAACCTTGCACCACGGCCTTTTCCGCCTTCCAGATTTCTTCGAGGTCAGAATAGTCCTTCGAAAGCTTCTGAATTTCTTCTTCGATCAGCGCCAGACGCTTCTTCGAGGCTTCGTCTTTTTCCCGTTTCACCGCTTCGCGCTCGATCTTGAGCTGGATCAGGCGGCGGTCGAGCTTGTCCATCACTTCCGGCTTGGAGTCGATTTCCATCTTGATCCGACTGGCGGCCTCGTCCATCAGGTCGATCGCCTTGTCCGGCAGAAAGCGGTCGGTGATGTAGCGGTGTGAGAGCTCGGCGGCGGCGACCAGCGCCGGGTCGGTGATATCGACGCCGTGGTGCAGTTCATATTTCTCTTTCAGGCCGCGCAGAATGGCAACAGTGGCCTCGACCGAAGGCTCATCGACCAGCACTTTCTGGAAACGGCGTTCCAGCGCGGCATCCTTCTCGATGTATTTGCGATATTCATCCAGCGTGGTGGCGCCGATGCAGTGCAGCTCGCCGCGCGCCAGCGCCGGCTTGAGCATGTTGCCGGCATCCATCGCGCCTTCCGCCTTGCCGGCGCCGACCATCGTATGCAGTTCGTCGATGAACAGGATGATGCGGCCTTCGTCCTGGCCGACTTCCTTCAACACCGCTTTCAGGCGTTCCTCAAACTCGCCGCGATACTTCGCGCCAGCCAGCAGGCCGGCCATGTCCAGCACCAGCACGCGCTTGCCCTTCAGCGTCTCCGGCACCTCGCCGTTGATGATGCGCTGCGCCAGACCTTCGACGATAGCGGTCTTGCCCACCCCCGGCTCGCCGATCAGCACCGGGTTGTTCTTGGTGCGCCGTTGCAGCACCTGGATGGCGCGGCGGATTTCGTCATCACGGCCAATAACCGGGTCCAGCTTGCCGTGGCGGGCGCGCTCGGTGAGGTCGAGGGTGTATTTGGCCAAGGCCTGACGCTGACCTTCCGACTCTTGTGATGACACGCCCTCGCCACCGCGCACCTCGCTGATCGCAGCCTCCAGCGCCTTGCGCGTGGCACCATTTTCTTTAAGCAGACGGCCGGCTTCGCCTTTGTCGTCCACCGCCGCCAGCAAAAATAATTCGCTGGCGATGAACTGGTCGCCGCGTTTGCTCGCTTCCTTGTCGGTCAGGTTGAACAGATTGACCAGTTCCTTCGAGGGCTGAATCTCGCCGCCGGTGCCTTCCACTTTCGGCAGCCGGTTCATCGCCGCCTGCAACGCGGCGACCAGCGAGGGCAGGCGCGCACCCGCCTTTTGCAGGATCGGCCGCGCGCTGCCGCCTTCCTGGTTGATCAGCGCGGCAAGCAGATGCACCGGCTCGATATAGGAATTGTCGTTGCCCAGCGCCAGACTCTGCGCATCCTGAATGGCGGACTGGAACGGGGTGGTGAGTTTGTCGAAACGCATGGGGAACTCCCTGATTGGATGATTGGCTTTCAAATGGGGAAGCCATGGGCGATTTCAACTGCGGGCGCGGGGGCAATTACAATCCAGCCATGCCCAATTCACTCGAATCCACTCTCCAGTCCAACGTCCGCACCGCGTTGGAAGAGGATATCGCCAGTGGCGACCTCACCGCACAATTGATCCCGGCCGATGCTCAAGCCCGCGCCCGCGTCATCTCGCGTGAAGACGCGATGTTATGCGGCGTCGCCTGGTTCAATGCCTGTTTTGAGACGCTCGACGCAAACGTGATTATCCATTGGAACGCGGGCGATGGCGATGCCATCAGCGCCGGCCAAATCCTTTGCGACATCGCCGGCCCCGCGCGCGCGCTGCTCAGCGCCGAACGGCCGGCACTGAATTTTCTGCAAACGCTTTCCGGTGTGGCGACCGAAACACGCCGTTACGTCGCAGCCATCGCCGGCACCCGAGCGCGCATTTACGACACCCGAAAAACCTTGCCGGGATTGCGGCTGGCGCTGAAATACGCGGTGAAGTGCGGCGGCGGCGAGAACCAGCGTATCGGGCTGTACGACGGCATTTTGATCAAGGAAAACCATATCGCGGCGGCGGGCGGCATTGCGCCGGCGCTGTTGGCGGCTGTCAAATTGGCCAACCCAGGCGTGAGCGTGCAGATCGAGGTGGAAAACCTGGTGCAACTGAAAGCTGCTCTGGATGCCGGCGCCAAACTGATTCTGCTCGACAATTTCGATCTCGCCGGCATGCGTGAAGCAGTGCGTTTGACCGCCGGCCGGGCTGCGCTGGAAGCCTCCGGCGGCATTTCACTGGATAGCGTGCGAGAAATTGCCGAAACCGGCGTCGACCGGATTTCGGTCGGCAATCTCACCAAGTCGGTGCGGGCACTGGACTTATCGATGCGCTTTATTTGATGTTTTGTAGGGCGGAAGGCGCTGCGCTTTTCCGCCCTACGCCAACGCGCCCAACTCCCAATCAGCGCAAATAACCCTCGTGTTCCAGCTTCAACACAATCATCTGCACCGCCTCATCGACGCTGTAGCGGGCGGTGTCGATGGCCAGTTCGGGATGTTCCGGCACTTCATAGGGGTCTGACACACCCGTGAATTCGGGGATCAAACCCGCCCGCGCCTTGGCATAAAGCCCCTTGCGGTCGCGTGATTCGCAGACTTCGACTGAAGTCGAAATATGGATTTCGAGGAAGCCGCCCCACTCCTCGATCATCGCCCGCACGGCTCGCCGCGTTGCCTGATACGGCGCGATCGGCGCGCAGATCGCAGTGCCGCCGTGCTTGGTGATTTCGCTGGCAACAAAACCGATGCGGCGGATATTGATATCGCGGTGCGCCTTTGAGAAGCCGAGTTCGGAAGACAGATGCGTTCGCACGATGTCGCCGTCGAGCAAGGACACACGACGGCCGCCCATTTCCATCAAGCGCACGGTAAGCGCCCGTGCAACCGTCGATTTTCCCGAGCCGGACAAGCCGGTGAAAAACACGGTGAAGCCTTGCCGACTGCGCGGCGGATAGGCTTTGCGCAATTCAACCAGCACTTCCGGGAAGCTGAACCAGTCGGGCACCTTCAGGTTCTGCATCAGGCGGCGAGTCAGCTCGGCGCCGCTCATGCTCTCGGTGCGCGCGCCGGCCGGCGCATCGTCCTGCGTCAGCCATTCGTCGCGATCCTCGACATAGACCATGCGCGGGAACGACAGCAACGTAACGCCCAGCGTCTCGCGCGCCACGGCATAGACATCGTCGCTGGCGATTCTCGGCGTGTCTTGTCCACGTCGTTGGCGCGCATCCGGATGCGCGCTTTCCAGCACGGTTTCGCCACCGATCACCAACTGCGAACAGCCGTAGTTGCGCGCCATGATGGCTTTCAGCAGGGTCTTGCGCGGCCCCGCCGCCCACGGCGTCATCGGGTTCAAGGCCAGCATGCTGGTCGAGGCGGGCAAACGCGGCATCAGGGCCTGACAGGCACGCACCAGCGCGAAGTGGCCGGATTCCATCACCGGATCGGCACCGGCCACAGCATGGATCAGCAGATTGGTTTCCTGTTGCATCGCAGTGCGTAGCAGGTATTCATATTGCGGACGATGCAGCGCTTGGCTGGGCTGATACGCCATGACTTTGCGCCAGCCGAGGCGCGAAAAATGCTCGCGCATCTCGGCCGGGCTCAGTCGCAGATTCAGGAAATCATGCCTCGGCGGCAAGGTCACGCCTTCCACACGCCCGCCGACGTAATATTCGCCGACTTCGGCCTGGACCCGCGCCAACGGCACGCCGGACGACTCGGCCAGCGCCATTTCCGCCACCGGGTCGACGGGCCAGACTTCGGAGATATGCAGAATCGCGGGCATCACGCCTTCGCTGTCGCGCAACGCCACGGTTAGGCCGGGGCCCAGTTTCTGAGCCGCCTTTTCCGATACGATCAACATCACCGGACGCGGCCAGAACAGGCCATCCGGCAATCTCATCTCGGCCAGCACGCCATGCCTTTCGGCCTGATTCATGTAGCCGGACAACGGCGACAGCGCGCCGTTGAGCAGCAGTTCCAGCTCGCAGATCTGCTTCCAGTTCAGATCCAGCGACGGCAGCGTCAACGCTTCCTGTTTGATCTCGGCGATGCGCTCGGGACTAGCCAGCAGGCTTTTCAGCTCGCCGCCATAGGGGGTGATCAGACTATCCATTCGGTTTCTCTATTTGTTCTTCGTTATCGATCAGGACGGCCAGGCATCGAAGAAGGCCGCTACAAAATCCGGGATACGCGCTTCCGGTAACACGTTGATGCCCGCAGCCGCCTTGCGGCCGCCACCAGTTTCGAAGCGTTTGCAGAGTTCGTCGGCGCCGCTCTTGTTGTTCAACGGCGCGCGCACGCTGACCACGTAATGGCCGCCGGGGTGCCCACCCGGTGCCCGCGTCAGCATGGCATGCGCGCGCTCGGGATACGCCGTAGCCAGGTCGTTGGCATAAACACCGGACACCCGGCGAGCCCAAGCCGCATCAGGCAGGATAAACACGGCGCCGCAGGCACGCGTCTCCGCCGGTTTGCACGCGCGTGCGTTGTCCATATCAGCGGCATAACCCGCACGGAGGGTCTGGAATGCTGCCGATTCCCGCATGAAGTCGAACGGATCGGTATAACCATGCAGCAGACGGTACAACTCGGCCGGATGGAAATGCAGATCCGCCAGGCTGTCGCCATAACCGTTGTAATTCAGACATTCGCCGAGTTCGCGCAGTTGTTCGAGCTGATGGCCGCTCAATCCCAAAGGTTCGGCGGCTATCCGCGCGGCAGCATGCAGGTTGTCTCCAAACGCAGCAGCGACCGCCCAGATGCGGTATTTTCCAGCCAGATAGCGATCTACCAACAAGCTGGTGCAGACATCGGCAGATGTGTCGATGTTGGCCTGGAAATTGGCATGCACCGGCAATTCACCGGGATTGTGGTGATCGAACCAGCGCACCTTGACGCCCTTTTCCAGCATCGCGGCGAGCGGTACGACATTCTTTTCGACCGCGATATCAAGCGCGTTAACCTCATCCCCCGCGACCGCATCGATCTGTTTCAACAAACCGATGTCGCGTTTGACGCCAGTAATCAACGTACTCTCGACCGGATCGGCGAGGCGGAGTTGGTGCAGGGCGCAAATGCCATCGGCATCGCCATTGAATGCGTCATAAATCATGATTTTGGACAGCGTCGATTGGGTTGATGGAAGAAGTAATCGCTACACAACATGATCAACCAGCCTCACCAGGCAGCATCACCAGAACTGCCAAGCGCCGGTATTCAACACCCACAATCCGAGCACCAGATTGGTGACCGCATGCGCAATGATCGGCGGCCAGAGGCTGCCGGAAGCGCGATACAGCCAAGCATAAGCCAGCCCGGCAACAATACCGGCAAACCAGAGGCTGTGTTCGAAGCCGAACAGCACGCTACTGATCAGGATGGCGCGAAGACCGATACGCGCCGGTTCCAGCGCCAGGAAGTCCTGCTGTTGAATCCAGCGCATCAGGAACGAACGCCAGAACAGTTCTTCCATCACCGGCACCACCAGCGCAGCACCGATCAATCGAAGCAGCACCAACGGCCAGTTGAATGCCCCAGCGGCATCGCGCGGGTCATAGCCGGCGCCGCCGCCCAGATTCATCCAGCCGGCATCCATGTTGATCCACAACACGAATACCACGAGACCGATCACAGGCGCGATCAGCCCGGCCCAAAGCCAGTTCGGGCGGACATACAACTCGGCGTAAATGGCGCGGTAATACCAGAGCGCGGCAACCACCGCCGCGATCTTGACCGGATAGACCCAGCGCACATCGATCGCCGGTGCCAGATCAGCCAGCAACCCTTCCATGGCGAGAAACACCATGTAAAGGGCGAAAGGCAGGACACGCGCCCAAGTTGCGAGGCTGATGTTCCAACCGAGGATGCGTACCACGACCGGCCCTTTGCGCAGCAAGATTCAGCGCATTACTTCGCTTCGGTGGCGGCAGGTGCGGCAAGCACTGATGGTGCTGCGGCTGCAGCGGTAGGTTCCGCCTTGACATCGGCTGGCTTGCCGGCATCGGCGTATTCACCCAGGTATTCGATCTTCGCGGCTTCCTTCAGCTTCTTCAGCTCGACTTCGGCGATTTCACGTTTCTTCGCGTTATCCAGATAGCGCTCGATCATCGGCTTGGCCTGCTCTTGCGTCAGCGGCTGCGTTTGCGAACCCGCCACCACCAGAATGTTGAGTGCACCCGGCGCAGCGAAGGTCATCGCCTGGCCATCCTTCATCGCATGCAAACGCGGCAGAATTTCAAGCGGCAGTTGTTCGGCAGTCTTGGTCGACTGTCCCGCCCGCGCTGGAATATTTTCTGCCTTCAACCAAGCGATGAAATCGCCCAGATTCTTTGCTTTCTGGAGTTCCGCCTTGATTCTTTCGACATTCTCCGGTTTGACCTGAACATTGATTTCCTGCAAACGGTAAATGCGACGTTCAGCGAACAAGGCGGGGTTTTTGGCGTAGTAATCGGCCAGTTCGGCCTCGCTCGGCTTGGCATGATTGGCGGTCATTTTCTTGATCAAGGCCTGCGCCAGAATCTGCCGGCGGGAAGCCTCAATGGCCTGCATCACCAATGGATCGCTATCCAGCTTGTCGGTAATCGCCTTCTGCGTCATCAACTGCTGGTCAACCATCGATTTCAATACTTGATTTGCCGCCTGTTTGGCTTGATCCGGGCTCAGGTTGCTTAGTTTCGACAATTCGAAATCAAGTTGCTGCACGCTGATTTCATCGCCATTCACCTTGGCCGCCACCTGTGAAACAACCTTGGCATCGCCCTCTTTCTTGTCGCCACAGCCGCTGACGGCAAGAACGGCAATAACCAGGGGAATCGCCAATGCGCTAAAACCAACTCGGGACATCTTCTGCATTACATTTCCTTAAAAATAGAATTTCAAATTCGTAAAGGTTGGCCACGTCGAGGTTAGCCACGCCGAGCCTGTCCAAAAACTGCCCCGCATTATCCTGAGATCGCTGCCGCCGGCTCAAAAAAATAGCGGGGCTGCACCTTTCAATTACAAAATCCCCGCCGCGTAATCGGCCAGACGCGAGCGCTCGCCGCGCGCAAGCGTGATGTGTCCGCCGTGTTCCCAGCCCTTGAAGCGATCCACAACGTAGGTAATGCCGGAACTGCCTTCGGTCAGATACGGTGTATCGATCTGCGCGATATTGCCCAGACAGACCACCTTGGTGCCGGGGCCGGCGCGGGTGATCAGCGTCTTCATCTGCTTCGAGGTCAGGTTCTGCGCCTCGTCGATGATCAAAAATTTGTTGATGAAAGTGCGTCCGCGCATGAAATTGAGCGATTTCACCTTGATCCGGCTGCGTACCAGGTCTTGTGTTGCCGCCCTGCCCCATTCGCCGGCTTCTTCGTCGGGTTTGTTGAGCACGTCGAGGTTGTCTTCCAGCGCGCCCATCCACGGCGTCATCTTTTCTTCTTCGGTGCCGGGCAGGAAGCCGATGTCCTCGCCCACCGGCACGGTGACGCGAGTCATGATGATTTCGCTGTAGGTCTTGGTTTCCAGAATCTGGTTCAGGCCGGCAGCCAGTGTCAGCAAGGTCTTGCCGGTACCGGCCTGGCCGAGCAGGGAAACGAAGTCGATCTCCGGGTCCATCAGCACATTCAGCGCGAAGTTCTGTTCCCGGTTGCGCGCGGTAATGCCCCAGACATTGTTTTTCAGGTGGCTGTAGTCCTTCACCGTTTCCAGCGTCGCAGTATTGCCGGCGATCTCGATCACCTTGGCCTGAAACGGCTTCGACCCTTCCTGCCAGACAAATTGATTCACCAGCAATGAATCGCACAATGGCCCGGTGACGCGGTAATACGAGCGTCCCTCGCGCTGCCACGACTCCATGCCCTTGGCATGTTTGTCCCAGAAGTCGGCCGGTAATTCCAGCACGCCGCTGTAGAGCAGGTCGGTGTCTTCCAGCACCTTGTCGTTGAAGTAATCTTCCGCCGGAATCTCCAGCGCGCGCGCCTTGATGCGCATGTTGATGTCTTTCGACACCAGAATGACCTGGCGCTCAGGCTGCTGCGCCTTAAGAAACGCCACCACGCCGAGTATCTGGTTATCGACCTTGCTGAACGGCAGGATCGAGGTGACATCGCTGGTAATTGGATGCGTCTGCAGGAAAAGTCGACCGGTCGCGGCTTTGTGGCTGTGTTCGGCCAGCGATGCACCATCCTGGATATGCATTTCCGCCGAACTGACGATTTCATCCAGGAAACGGGTGACCTGACGCGCATTGCGCGCGACTTCGGTCATGCCTTTTTTGTTGTGGTCCAGTTCCTCCAGCGTTGCCATCGGCAAATAGATGTCGTGTTCCTGGAAGCGGTACAAGCAGGTCGGGTCGTGCAACATCACATTGGTATCGAGAACGAACAGCTTGGTTTGCTTCTTGCTGGATTTACGCGCCATGGGGAAATGTCTCCGGGAAAAGTTACAGGGAACTGACGAAACTCAGAACTTCCTGGGCATGATCGGGCACTTTCACGCCGCGCCAGGCACGCGCAACCTGACCCTCCGGCGTAATTACAAACGTGCTGCGTTCAATACCGCGTACCTGTTTACCGTACATGTTTTTCAACTTCATGACGCCGAACAGTTCGCACACCTTCTCGTCCACATCGGACAGCAAATCAAACGCAAAACTGAACTTGGCCTTGAAGCTCTCATGCGACTTCACGCTATCTCGCGACACACCGTAGATATCCCAGCCCCTGGCCTGAAACTGCGCATGCAAGGCGCTGAAATCGAGACCTTCGGTGGTGCAACCCGAGGTATCGTCCTTCGGATAAAAATAAAGGACGACGCCGCGTCCTTTGTAATCACTCAATTTGAAAGTGGTACCGCCGGTGGCGGGTAGTTCGAAATCCGGTGCGGGTTGGTTTTCCATCGTGTTCTCATTTAAAAATTGACGCGGCCATTATCCGGGACGCTCATTCGGCTGGGCAAGACCGCCGCATCAAGCCCACCTGACAATGACATCCGCGACGCTTGGCGCAAAAGCCCATCCACAACGCTTGCTCGTGGCCCCTGCAAGCTTGTACCGTGCCCGACATGACTGACACGCTCAAAACACTCGAACTCCCGATAGCCGGCATGACCTGTGCAGCCTGCTCTGCACGCCTGGAAAAGAACCTCAACCGGCTCGAAGGTGTCACGGCAAATGTGAATCTGAGCACCGAAACCGCCCGTGTCGATTACAACCCGGTGCTCGTCCAGCCTGCCGCGTTGCTCGAACAGATCAAAAAAACCGGCTTCAGCGTGCCGGATCAAAGCCTCGATCTGGCGATTTCCGGCATGACCTGCGCGGCCTGTTCGACGCGACTGGAAGAAGTCTTGAACCGCTTGCCCGGCGTCGAAGCGCGCGTCAATCTGGCCGCCGAGACAACGCGCCTGCGTTTCACGCCCGGCATCGCCAGTCTCGACATGGTGTTGGCGACCGTCGCGAAAGCCGGTTTTGCCGCCGCGCCAATCACCGAGGCCAGCCGCGCCGAGGCAAAGGCGCGCAAAGCAGCGGAATATCACGATGAACTGCGCGTCTTCATGATTGCCGCCTTGTTCACGCTGCCTCTGTTGGCGCAGATGATCCCGATGCTGGCCGGCGCCCATCACGTCGAATGGATGCCGCCCTGGCTGCAATGGCTGCTCGCTACACCAGTCCAGTTCTGGGCCGGCAAACGTTTCTATACCGGCGCCTGGAACAGCCTGCGCGGCGGTGGCGCCAATATGGACGTGCTGGTGGTTTTGGGCACCAGCGCTGCGTATTTCTTCAGCGTCGCGGTGATCCTGTTCGATCTCGGCGGTCATGTTTATTTCGAAGCCAGCGCCGCCGTGGTCACGTTGGTGCGTCTGGGCAAGTTGCTGGAAGCGCGTGCCAAATCACGCACCTCGACCGCCATCGAACAATTGATCGGCCTGCAACCGCGCACCGCCTGGGTAGAGAAAGCCGGTGAAGCGATCGAAGTGGAAACCGCCCGTTTACTCGTCGGCGATGTCGTGCGGGTGCGCGCCGGCGAGCGCATCCCGGTCGATGGTGAAGTCATCGACGGCGCTTCCAGCCTGGACGAAAGCCTGCTCACCGGCGAGAGCCTGCCGGTTGCCAAGCGCGCGGGCGACCGCGTGCATGCCGGCAGCCAGAACCTGGATGGCCTGTTGCGCGTGCGTGCGCAAAGCGTTGGAGCGCACACGCAGTTGATGGAAATCGTGCGACTGACCGAAGCCGCGCAAGGCTCGAAAGCACCGATCCAGAAATTGGCCGATCAGATTTCCGGCATCTTCGTGCCCGCCGTCATCGCCATCGCCACGCTGACCTTCATCGGCTGGTGGCTGGCCAGCGGCGACTTCACCCAGAGCCTGATTCCCGCTGTCGCCGTGCTGGTCATCGCCTGCCCGTGCGCGCTGGGTCTCGCCACGCCGACTGCGGTCATGGTCGGCCTCGGTCGCGGCGCGCAACTCGGCATTCTGGTGCGCTCGGCGGAAGCGCTGGAACGCGCGGAAAAACTCTCGTTGCTGGCGCTGGACAAGACCGGCACCTTGACCGAGGGACGCATGGCGTTGGTGGCGTTGCAACCCTCGGTCGATGTCGAGGAGAACGAACTATTGCGTCTGGCCGCCGCACTCGAACAAGGCAGCACGCATCCGCTTGCCATTGCTGTGCTGGAAGCGGCGCGCACGCGGGGCATCAACTATCCCGCCGTCACGGCGTTCGAGAACATCAGCGGCGAAGGCGTCAGTGGTTTAGTCGAAAACCGCACGCTGCGGCTGGGCACGGCGGAATGGCTGGAAAATAACGCTGTGGAGTTCACTAATCCCGTTCGGGCTGAGCCTGTCGAAGCCGGCCCTTCGACAGGCTCAGGGCGAACGGGTCTTCCAACCGCCACCTGGATCGTACTGGCCGATGACAGCAAGGTTCTGGGCCGCCTCGCCTTCGCCGACCGCTTGCGCCCGACTTCAAAACAGGCTGTGGCAAGACTGCAAGCATTGGACATCGAATGCGTCATGCTGACCGGCGATCACCCCGACGCGGCAAAGGCGATCGCCGAACAAGCCGGCATCAAAGACTGGCGCGCGCGCGTCAAACCACAAGAAAAAGCCGCCGCAATTGACGCATTGAAAGCCGCCAACCGCGTCGTCGGCATGGCCGGCGATGGCGTCAACGACGCGCCCGCTCTAGCCAGCGCTGACGTCAGCTTCGGCATGGTGAGCGGTTCCGACATTGCCCTGGAAGCCGCCGACATCACCCTGATGCGCTCAGACCTGAACAGCGTCGCCGATGCGGTAGAACTCTCCCGCGCGGTGATGCGCAAGATCAGGCAAAACTTGTTCCTCGCCTTCTTCTACAACGTGCTTGCCCTGCCGCTGGCGGCGGCGGGACTGCTCAACCCGGTGATCGCCGGCGCGGCAATGGCGCTTTCGTCAGTTTCGGTGGTCAGCAATGCGTTGCTGCTGAAGCGCTGGCGACCGAAG